>Ga0307378_10007076_pt1 | contig 15157 bp, 10 predicted proteins | sample UN1MG_FD_202238 | JGI IMG/M metagenome (GOLD analysis project Ga0307378, IMG submission 202238) | Soil microbial communities from Risofladan, Vaasa, Finland - UN-1 | ecosystem: Environmental > Terrestrial > Soil > Coastal area > Acid sulfate soil | place: Finland: Risofladan, Vaasa | collected...
TCAAAAACAATTTATACGGTCTCGGAAAGGACTGGATAACACAGTTAATTCGAGAAAAGCAAATAGAACACAAGAATAGAGGCCTTCACAAGGAGGTTGCCTGATGCAAAACTTACCACTGTCGAGTACTGACAAGGATGACCGAATTTTTCGGGTGGACACCGCAGGAAACTCAGGCCGTAACGACGCATTTCAAAAGCACAAAAAAGAAGATGATATAGGTTCGTTATTAGGTTTTTATCGTGCTCATGCCGCCAAGATAATACAATTAGTTGCACGAGGCAAGTTCACGTAAGTGCTTTAATGACAACACTGACGAGGTTTTTCGGTAGGACACCTAATATCCTGTAGTTATCAAAGCGAGGTGTGGCAAGTCTCATCTTGCGACAATTTTCCCCTTGGCGCAAAGGACCATCTCTTATATGTATGGTGGCAGTTTATCTGAATTAATGTTCTTGACCCGGTCCCGAGCCGGCCTATAATCGACTTTGCATGGTGGCAATTGCAGGAAAGCCTGCTTCTTGGAAAGGACCTAAGATGGTAGTGATAACGAAATTGCTGGATGATTACAGGCAGGAATTCAGACTTCCCAGACAATCGCTTCTCTGGCTCAAACTGGCAGTCCCAATTCTATTAGTGTTGTGGTTTTTGTCGGGCATATACATTGTACGACCCGGTGAACAGGGGGTGGTGCGCCGATTCGGCAAGGTTGTAAGGATTACAGAACCGGGCCCGCATTACAGACTGCCCAGCCCGATCGAAAGAGTCGATAAGCCAATGATACAGCAAGTCCGGCGATTAGAAATCGGAGTTGAAACCATAAGCCCGGGTCCGCCGGCAAGGTACCAGTTCCACCCCGAAGAGTCACTTATGCTGACCGGTGACGAGCAGATTATCGATGCGCAAATCATAGTCCAGTACAAGATAAAGGACCCCGCCGACTATCTGTTTAACGTACGCGGCATGGAAGGTTCGCAGGGGATAATTAAGGACGCCGCCGAGGTGGCCCTGCGACAGGTAGTCGGGCAGAGGCCAATCGACGATGTGCTCATCAAGGAAAAACTCCAGGTGGAAATCGACATCCGCGCACTCCTGCAGGAGATAGTGGACGGTTACGAAAGCGGCGTTCGAATAATCGAGGTCAAACTTCAGACTGTCCAGCCGCCAAAGGAGGTTGCAGCATCGTTTAGCGACGTGGTAAGCGCCAAGGAGGATAAGGATAAATTGATCCAGGAAGCTGAGGGCTATAAGGAGGACCTCATTCCCAAGGCTCGCGGCGAAGCCAGGAGCAAGATCCTGGCGGCGGAGGCCTACAAGGAAGAAAAGGTGAAGCGGGCCCAGGGTGATGTAGAGAAATTTTTGGCCGTGCTTGCAGAGTACGAAAAGGCAAAAGAAGTAACGCGCAAGCGGCTTTATATCGAAGCCATGGAGAAGGTGATGCCCGGTATCAGGAAGTTCATAATTGATTCCGAGGCCGGAGACGGCGTGCTGAAACTTTTGCCTCTTGAGGGTGCCCCATTTGGTAATACGCTACAGAATACAAGCCCGGAAACTCGGAGGCCGAAATGAACGAAAAAGTCATAGTTATAATTGCAATTATCGTGATAACCGCGGCGGCACTGGCCGCTTCGCTGTTTACAGTGGATGAAACCGAGCAGGTCATTGTCACTCAGTTGGGAAAATATGTTAAAGAAGTGAAACAGCCCGGCCTGCACTTTAAGATTCCGCTGATTCAGGCGGTGCATAGATTCGAAGCTCGGGTATTGCAATATGACGCCGCTGCGGCAAAGATTATCACCGATGACAAAAAACACCTGGTTATTGATAACTATTCCTGCTGGAAAATTATCGATCCGCTCAAGTTCTATAAAACTGTGCAAACCGAGTTCGGCGCCCAGTCAAGACTGGATGATATCGTCTTTTCTGAAATACGAGAGGAGCTTGCCAGGCACAGCCTGACGGAAATAGTCTCGGTCAACCGCAGCCAGATAATGGACAAAGTGGCTGAGCAGTGCAACGAGAAAGCCGGCGACTACGGGATCCAGGTCATCGACGTGCGAATAAAGCGGGCCGACCTGCCCGAAGAGGTTAGACAATCGGTCTATGACCGAATGAAGGCTGAAAGGGAAAGGATAGCAAAAAAATACCGCTCCGAAGGCGAGGAAGAGGCTGTTAAAGTCAGGGCCGAGACGGACAAGGAAAAGATAATCCTGCTTGCCGAAAGTTACAGGCAGGCAGAGAAATTGAATGGTGAAGGTGACGCTGAGGCTATCAAAATATACGCCCAGGCTTTTGAAAATGATACTGAGTTTTATTCGTTTGTCCGGACTTTGGAAGCTTACGAGAAGTCACTCGGTGAAGGGACAACTATCGTTTTGCCGAGCGATTCGGAATTTTTTCAGTACTTTAACCCACCGGCAAAAGAATAGATTTTAACCGTTCATTTCGGACGGATTCCCGTCTCGCCTTCCCGTTGTCCCTCCGAAAAACCTCATCCGGAGGGCATATGATATTCAGCAGCGGTGAAATCTATCAATCGTTGGTCAAAACCATATAGGTGAGTGAGCTATCAGAAGCCCTTCTGCACAACAAGCTGGAGAATCGGCAGGCAATCTGACCGTCAGAAAACTTATCCATCCTGACCTATGCAGCTACGCGGATATACCTGTGATACAAACCTCCGAGAACTGGAATAGAAATAAGTTTGCCTGGGCCTGAAATTTGTGGTTGTTTCATTTGTAAGACAGGCGTGTCACCATCGAGACCCTGATGTGGCCTTGCTATATGATAGTAATCTTCGATGAATTCCTGGAGCAGCCGCTCAAGATGTCCCTGACCAAGCATTATCAAATGGCAGTCGAGAAGCACAAGCGTATCACGAATCCTTTCAGCGCCACATAAGGGATTCCCTTTATTCAGCTTGTAAATCAGGTTCTGCATCTCCTTGGAAATCACAGGTCGGACACCTTTTCTACGCGACTTCCATCGCCAGAAATATCGGAAAGCTGTAGTACGCCATTTCTTGGCTGTAGCTGGCTGCTTCAGGAAAGCAAGGTCTTTTCCACTTCTCCAGAGATTTTGAGAGCAAGATCCATAAGAGGCGAAAACTTGCAGTAAATCGTGGCCGTCGACATTTCTTCGAATCGATCCGCTGCTTGAAAGCAGCGAGTTGGCTTTCGACTGCCAGCAGTTTGGCAGCCAGTACCGCCCCGGAACAAAGGATAGTCTGCAGGAAAGTCAGACCATATCGAAACGCCTCGCAAGCACAGACAAGAAGATTGCATAGGTTTGTCAGAGAGTTCTTTGTGGCATTCGTGCCGCCAAGATAATACAATTAGTTGAACGAAGCAAGTTTACGTAAGTTTTTTAATGACAAGGTGGACGAGGTTTTTCGGTGGGACAACGGAAAGGAAGACTTTATGGACCGACGTGACTTTTTCAAAGGCGTTCTTTCTTGTAGTTCCCTATATCTGGCCCGATCCGCTCATGCAGCCCAGACTCAGGGACCGGAGCGCCCAAAAGTGGTCGACGCCCATTGCCATGCGGGTAAGGGTATGAACTTCGGCAAGAGTGACTCAACGAGCAACCCTTGGACTACGTACAATGATCCGAGGAGGACCCTGCATCGGGCTGAAGAGGTGGGGATCGACAAGACAATCATCTTTCCTATCAATAACACAACATACGGGGAAGCCAACGAGGAGATTGCTTCTTACGTGAGGCGCTGGCCCGACAAATTCATTGGATTCGCCAAACATGACTCCGGGAGCGAAGCAGGCAAGATCCGAAACATGCTGCGTCACGAAGTTCTTGAACTTGGCCTCAGAGGATTGAAGCTCCACGGTGTACCAACAAAGGAGATGGTGGAAACGGCGGCCGAGCTGAGGATCCCAATCCTTTTCCACCCCCAAAAGGTTAGTGATAGCTTTGAGATAGTGGAGTCTAATCCTGAAGTCTCCTTTATTCTGGCGCACCTGGGATGTTTCGCCTCGCGAGATTGGAGGGAACATGTCCGTGCCATCGAGGCGGTTAAACGGCTTTCGAACCTTTATCTTGATACATCCTCGGTGGTCTTTTTCAAGTATCTTGAGCAGGCGGCAAGCGAGCTTCCCGCAGAAAAGCTTATCTTCGGTTCAGATGGTCCGCTTGTAGACTCACGAGTAGAGCTTTATAAGATCCTGCTGCTCGGGCTACCGCAGGGAAAAGAGCGACTGATTCTAAGTGGGAACATCCTCCGCCTCCTCGGTGAGTGATGGCTACACAGAAACCTTATTTCCCGAGCCTCGCCCAAAAGATCCGCAACGCCCGGTCCCATGTCATAACGAAGATTTACCGAAATTTTCTGGACCGGTCCCACCTTCGCTTATCAAGGGCCGATAGTACCACGTGACATTTAGTCTAACTCAACTACACCCTCGATTATGCGGAATCCCCACAGCGGGAGTTCGATTTCCTCTGGAAGAAGCTGGTCGAGTCGATGGAGCCACAAATAAAGAAGTTTTCCAAGCTTATCTCAGCAATATTCTTCTTCCAACACTCCGGTCGGGTGATATTGTAATCAGGGATAATCTCTCTTCTCATAAATACAAAAAAGTTAAAAAAATGGTAGAGTCAGTCGGAGCACAGTCGTGGTTTTTGCCGCCATATTCACCGGATTTGAATCCAATAGAAAAAATGTGGAGTAAGATCAAGTCAATTTTACGAACATTAAAAGCCAGGACAGAAGAAGCACTGATAAATGCTATTGCCAAAACACTTGAGGCCATTATGCCAGCGATGCCAAAGGATGGTTCGAATCATGTGGGTATACGAATACCATATATTAAAATGCTCTAAAGGAAGATTGTGGTTGCCATAAGTGCTTAAATGGATTGAAATTGTAACGAAACAATCGAATGAAAGCGAGGAATCGCGAAAAAAAACCTAAGTTTGAGGCGTATATTCTTCTTGCAATAGAATGCGTAATCTGGTATAAAGCAATTGGTATGGTCTGTGGATTTTGGCCCTCTGGTCTACAGAATCCTTGCGGTTTTCTGTCAGAGCGGTTACCGTGCAATACATAGATCTGCAACGGGAACTTTGTGTTTTGCACCTGAGATTTCTATATTTCATTGCTGGCTCATATCATTGTGGGCTTTTGAAGAAAGAGAGGTAGCGTCACGTCGTAAGAAGTTGTCCTGAGCAGGCACCTGATTTAGTGGAGGAGTAGGCTTATTCTGTCGAAAACAACGAAACGTGTTTTGGTGTGTAGCCAATGCAATGTTTGTTTAAACTTTTTTGAAGGAGGATTATTATGTGTAAGAAAATGATTTGTTTGGCTTCTTTTGTTTTAGCGCTGGGTCTGGTTCTGAGCAGCATAGCCAATGCTGCCGATCCGAGCCTTGTCGGTTGGTGGAAATTCGAAGAAGCAGGTGGAACATTGTACGACAGCAGCGATAATCATAACGACGGCAAGTACACCGGCATTCTGTACCAGCAACCCGGAAAAGAAGGACGTGGTCTCGGATTTGACGGCACAGACGATACTATTACTGTCGGAGCAACTAAAAGGCCGTTTGATACGTTTAGCTTTGGAGGGTGGTTGAAAACATCAGTTCTGCATGAACTGGATACGGAAGCAACCTCAGGCTTAGGAGGAATCAGTGGTCAAAAATATGCTTTTGACCCAACGAACGGAGGCACTGTAAACGGCGGAGCCGGATTATCTATCGGAAGAAACGGCATTGCAGTCTATGAGCATGGCGGTAACTACATGCCCGCCGTTGCCACGTACGTAGCCGAAATAGGCATCGACTGGAATCACGTCATGGTCGTCTATGACAATAAGCAGCCAACCATCTATCTTAATGGTGAGGCGGTTAAAACGGGAGTGAAGTCTCCCAGGGCACAGGTCATTGCGCCAGTTCGATTTGGCGGAATGGGCTATGGCTATTTCGAAGGGACGATGGATGAAGTCAAGATTTACAGCAGAGTTCTGACGCAGAAAGAGATTCAGAGTATGCTGGGTGGATATGGAGCTGCCCTTGATCCCAGTCCGGAGGATCAGGCAACGGGTGTGCCACCGGATGCAGTCCTCAACTGGACGCCGGGAAAGTATGCCGACCAGCACGATGTGTACTTCGGCGAGAGTTTCGCTGACGTGAACGCTGCCACCAACCTGGGCCCGATGGGACCGGATCAGGTCTACAGGGGCCGCCAGGATGCTGAAAGCTATGCCGCGGGTGAAAGGTTGAATTTCGGGCAGACTTACTACTGGCGCATAGATGAGATCAATGCTCCTCCAACCAGCCATGTAGTGTTCAAAGGTGATATCTGGAGCTTTACGGTCGAGCCGTACGCTTCTATAATAGAAAATGTAACCGCTACAGCTTCGAGCGAGAACAGGGTTGACGAGGGTGCAATTAACACTATCAACGGCTCCGGATTGGATGATAATGACCTGCACTCATCAGAAAATACGACTATGTGGCTCAGCAATGCCTTCGATTCAGGTCCGGGCTGGATTCAATATGAGTTCGACAGGATTTATAAAATGTATCAGATGTGGGCGTGGAACTACAATAGTACTGTCGAGGCCATTGTCGGCTTCGGCATCAAGGAAGCCACCATTGAGTATTCGGTCGATGGAACCAACTGGAGCGTATTGGGGACTACTCACGAGTTTGGCCGGGGTACTGGTTTACCTGGTTATGCACACAATACCACCATTGATCTTGAAGGTGTGGCAGCAAAATATATCAAGATTAATGCTAACAGCAACTGGGGAGGCATCGTGAAACAATACGGCCTGAGTGAGGTTCGCTTCTTTTATGTACCAGTGAATGCAAGAGAGCCGAACCCGGATTCCGGAGCAACGGACGTGGGACCGGACGTGGTTCTCTCTTGGAGGCCGGGCAGAGAGGCGGCCGAACACGAGGTGTACATCAGCACTGATGAACAGGCTGTAATAGATGGTACGGCACCTGTTGCTACGACCAGCCAAACCCAACATGGCCCCGTATCGCTCGATTTAGGCCAGACGTACTACTGGAAGATTAACGAGGTCAATATGGCCGAGATCCCAACGACGTGGGAAGGCGACATCTGGAACCTTGCGACACCCGAGTTCCTTGTCGTAGACGATATTGAAGCGTACGGTAACTACGAACCCAACAGGGTATTTGACACGTGGAAAGATGGTTGGGCTTCCCTGACTAACGGTTCCACGATAGGTTATCCGGATCCTGTTTTCGCACTCGGAGAGCAATTCGCTGAGACCACAATTGTTCACGGCGGGAGCCAGTCGATGCCATACTTATACGACAATAATATGAAGTATTCGGAGGCAGAGATGACGTTGAGTCCACCGCAGGATTGGACAAAGAATAGTATTAAAACGTTATCTATATGGTTCTCGGGCGATCCGAACAACACTCCTGAGCAGATGTATGCGAAGGTCAACGGTGTCAAAGTTTTGTACGAAGGTGACGCGACCGACTTGTTGTTTGGGGGATGGCAAATATGGAATATAGACCTGACGTCGTTGAGCACGAACCTGGAAAGTGTTAATAAGCTGGCTATTGGTTTTGGGGATGAGGCTAATCTGAAAGCCGGCGGCTCAGGTCTGGTGTTCTTCGATGATATCAGATTGTATCCTTATAGTTGTGAGTTGATTACACCGGTCGAGCCCAACCAGGCTGATCTGATACTTCGCTACGAATTTGAAGGCAATACCAACGACAGCACAGGGGTCAATAACGGCACGGCCTTCGGCGATTCGGCCTACATAGCAGGCAAGGCCGGCCAGGCCCTTCAGCTTGACGGTAGAGATGACTATGTAGCCATTCAGAACTTCCACTACGATAACGCTTCAGGCATTCCGGAAGTCAGCGTCTGCACGTGGATTCGCACGTCCAACGAGAACAACCAGGTAATCGTTTCGTTTGACCGCAGTGACTACTGGCGGTTGGGGATTAATGATGAGACTGCAGGTCCTGGTCAGATACAATGGTGTGTTTCCACCGATGCAGGGCAGGCGGATCTTGCCAGTACGGCCCGGGTCGATAACGGCCAGTGGCACCACGTGGCAGCAGTGTTCGACAACGGCTTACTGGCTATTTACATCGACGGCAATGCGGAGCCATCAATTTCCAGCGGTACCACTTTCGGAATTGGAACATCGGTACGCTACGGCTACGTCGGGGTTGGCTCGGAGTCGACTTCGTTCAATGCTGAGCCCAGAACACCGGCCAATTTCTTTCTCGGTGCCGTAGATGATGTGCGCATATATGACTCTGCTCTATCTCAGGCTGAGGTCCGATGGATTGCCGGACGGACGGCGCCGTTTAACAAGCCGTTTTGATATGGATGAAGACGCCGAGAATATAGCTTACCGGCTGAATCGCGGCCGGGCGGGTAACTTTGGACGTAGCTGCGATCAACGTTGACAGGAAGTCGATTGTGTTGCAGCGAGCCAAGGAGTGACATAGGGCTTTTTATTAAATTCGGGGCCTTTACTGATTGACTCAGTATGGGCCCCGTTTGTTTGTGTGCCTGGCAGTGCGCACCTGAAAAGCTGAGCTCGTTTTGAGAATATTTTCGTTTTATTAATCAGAGTGGAGACAAATGGTCTTGAAATAGATGGACTCCAGAGGATAAATATTCTATCATTTCATCAGTATGATAAACAAAGGATATTGGAGGTAACCAATGCGATATACATTATATGCTCTTCTCGCACTACTGATACCTTGGGCTTGCAATTCCTTTTGTGGGGAGCCTTCATCGGTCAGCCAACAGAGTCTCGCACCTTTGGATGAGGTGATTCGGGCGCGCCGAGACGTATGGGGTGAAGCGGCCATGCGACAGGAAAACGGACCGAGCTACGATTTCTTCGAGAAGCTCTTGCCGCCGCTGCGCTATGTGAATGCTCCATTCCTGCACTACCCGATAGTCTTAAGTGCGCCCGCACACTCGCAGAAAGCCCGGTTTATCAGCAACGGAAGCGGCATCAACCTGTCCGCGGAAGGAGCGATTGGGTGGCATGACGTTGGCTTTCCCGTAACGTTTCGCGTGGGCGACCGCGAAGAACTCTTTGGAAGGGACCTTAAACGTCTTGACGGGCCACACATGGCAAAGGGGTACCTTCCAATCGTTAAGCTGCGATACAGGGAGTATGGCTGTTTGTATGAGCAGGAAGTATTTGCAGCAGTAGCTCCCAGTTTGGCGGATCATGGGGCAGTGTTCGTGCGATTCAAGCTCCTCGAAGGGCAGACCGGTGAAGTGACCACCGCTGTTAGATTCAGCGGACGTATAACCGATGACAAAGAAGCCTTGAGAGATACGAAGGGAAATACACTGATAATGCTTGACGGCAATTGGCGCTGGCAGTCGAGTTGGAAGCTATTGAAGGCAAACCTCAGACGTGATCAGGAGTTGCACCTGCTCATATTCACCAAACCTGTGGAATCACAGTCTGATATTGCCCTTACGCCGGCATTTTACAATGAGCATCGTAAAAACTGCATCGAAACATGGGAAGCGCTCTTAGACCGTGGTATGAAGGTCGAGACCCCTGAAGCCGTTGTGAACAACGCCTACCGTACGATGTTGGTTGGAATTTATTCACTGCTCAGGGGCAGTGTCATGTGCTATAGCTCGAACAACCAATACGGGAACCTGCCGGACCAACCGGCAGGGGAGCCTGTTTGTCGCTATGTCGCGGAGGGTTCCGATGCCGTCCGTGGCCTGATGATCTGGGGTTTCCTTGAAGATGCTTTCCGGATGATGCCGCCGATACTGAGATCCGTCAGGGCCGGGTTGATGTACCATCGCGCGGGCATTAAATTGCAGATGCTGAACCACTACTACTGGCTGACCCGGGATACTGACGGCGTCAATAGTCTGCGCAATCTCTGGACGCCCGAAGTCGAGCGCATCATCACTGGTCGTGAAGCCGATAGCGGGCTTTTCCCGAGGGAACGCTACTGCGGCGATGTGGGAACTCAGGTCTACAACCTCAGATCCAACGCCAACGCCTGGCGGGGTCTGAGAGACACGGGGGGAATGCTCGAAGATATGGGCCGGAAGCGCGAGGCTGGACGAGCCCTCAGGTATGCCGAAGAGTTCAGGTCGGTTATCATCGAAGCTGCCAAAAAGAGCGAGTATCAGGATGTTGAGCCTCCGTTTATTCCCATTGCACTCTTCGGTGAGGAGAAGCCTCATGAGGTTCTTACCGCGAACAAAGAGGCCAGCTATTACAATCTTGTTGCTCCATACACTATCGCTTCAGGTATCTTTGGTGTTGGCGCCGAGCGTGAGAGATGGATGATCGAATATCTGCAGCAACACGGCGGATTTTGCATGGGTATGATACGTTCCCGACCGAATTCGGAATTCTGGGTACAAAAGAGCAATGTTAATGACCTGTATACCAGACGTTACGTGATCACACTTCTGCAAAACGATGATGTGGAGAGGGCTCTGGTGAGTTTCTATGGCAAGTTGGCCCAGGGGTGTACTCGTAATACCTTTATTGACGGTGAAGGGACATGTCTTGTTCCGATGGATGAATTCGGTCGGCGGATGTATCTTCCTCCCAACAGCGCCGCCAATTCACACTTTCTGTGGATGCTGCGTTATATGTTGATACAGGACTGGGATATGAACGATGATGGAAAACCCGACACGCTCAGATTAATGTTCGCCACACCCCGGCGCTGGCTTGCGGACGACAATACGATCGAGATATCGAATGCCCCAACGGCGTTTGGCCGCGTTTCTTGTACTGTAAATTCCCACTTGAGTCGCGGCGAGGTACTTACCCGGGTACTCATGCCGCCCCGCCCGGCTGAACGAGCACTTTGCAGGGCCCGCGTGCCCGAAGGCTGGAGGATTATCTCAGCGACCGTTGATGGAACCGATATTCCGGTAGATTCGCTCGGTACGGTCGATATCTCAGGCAGGCAGGGCAGATTATCAATAAAATTTAGTGTACAAGAGGAGACAATTAATGATGCGACATCACACTGATTATCCTGAACAGACTCACCGGATTTTGTACCACGAACACACGAGCCTTGGACACCCATTTTACAGAATCGCTATAGCCGCACTGCTTGTGGCGGCCACGGTCTTTCCGTTATCGTTTGCCTGCGCATCGAGCAGGAACCTGGTTGGTAATGGGGATTTCGAAGGCGAGGTTAGCTCTGCCGGTGTCCCTGTCGGATGGTTGACATACGTACCGGGTGCGAGTGCCATCGTAAAAATGGACAGGGATCTCGCTGTTGAGGGAAAAGCATCTGTCCGGCTTCAAACCGAGTCTGATATCAAAGCGATACTGGTGAGTGACCCGATTCCTGTTGCTCCTGGAGAAAAAATCCACCTGCGTGTTTGGTACAGAACAATTGGTCTAACTACGAGTATGGGAGGCACCCTCGCATTCAGCGCGGGCTTTCTGGACTCCCAGAGACATTATTTCCGATGGCACCGGGCCCCGTCTCAGCCCGGCCAACCGGGCAAGTGGCATCAGCTCGTTACCGAGGCGGTTGTCCCGACAGGTGCGGCCTATGCAACATTCCAGATCGGCCTCAACCGCATGACGGGCACAATTTGGTGGGACCGGGCCGAACTCGTAACAGAGTCGCCGGCAGCACTCCGATTCGATCTTTATTCGTCGATCTGCAATCCGGGTGCACAATCTCTTAAGCTTGTTCTGCTGAACAGGGAAACATCCTGGGCGGGACGGCCCGTCACCTTATCGGTTCAGCCGGGCGGGTGGGATCGGCGTTTCGAGTTGCCTGACCGCATCGAAAAGCAGATATCAGCTTCGTTCTCGCTGCAAAAGAGAGGTTCGATCTGGCTCGAGGCGGCATTAGAAGACGCATCGACCGGCGAGAAACTCTTCTCCGCCCGCTATAATGTCACTGTTCCGCCCCTGTTGAAAATTGAGCCTCTTGTGCCTACTCACTGGTGCGCGGAAGATGGGCAGCCTCAGCTGGAGGGGCGCCTTTGGGTCTATGAATTCCCCGACACGCGACAGGAACTAACGCTCTATTGTGCACTTAAAAATGCAAAGGAAGTTATCGAGAAAAAGCACATCAGCCAACTGCCGTCTGATAACCCAATTCATTACAAACTTGAGCCTTCCCAGGCAGGTATAGGAGATTACCGGCTGGACCTTGTCTTGAAGCGTGACGAGCAGGTTATTGCCGAGGAAACGCTGGACTGGCATGTGATCCATCGCCGCCAGGCCCGGGTCGAACTTGGCACCGGAGGATTTCTCGTCGTGGACGGCAAGCCCTTTCTCCCGATTGGAATGTTTAATGGCGGGCGTTTTGCAGAACAGACACAGGCCGGCTTTAATGTTGCCCATGGGTACAACTCTATGGCGACGAAGCCGGGACAGGTCCCCGATAACTTACGCGCGAAGCGTTTTCTGGATACAGCGGATTCACTGGACATGAAGACACTTATGCTCATCACGCACGGCAGCCATTCACGCACCGTGGACGACGAATTCGTCCGCAGGGTCAGGATGTTCCGCAATCACCCCGGATTATTGGCATGGGACGAAGAAGAAGGAGTTGCCCGAGGGGAAATGCCGCTGTCCAATCTGGCACGTATGCGAGAGGTACTACAACAGCAGGATTCCCATCACCCGTTCATGGTTGGAGATGGTTGCAAGGCGATATTCAATATCAAAGATCGCTCCGAGCTTTTCCCCGAAGACCTTATGGACATGGGCATGTGGTGGTGGTATCCATTTCCGCTCACTGACATGAAGACCGGCGATGCTTTGGCGGGAGTCGATGCGACAACCGGCCAGGAGCTCGTCCCGCCTGAGTTCTTAACCCGGGCCAAAACCGATAAGCCTATCTGGGTGGGACTGCAGGCCTATCGCAAACCAGGACGAAGCGACGGGCGATTCCCGAGTCCCGATGAATATAGAGCTCAGGCATACATCGCATTGATCCACGGTGCGAAAGGGCTGATGTACTATGTTGGCTCGGGGTCGGGAGGAAACGGCATCCTCAATAAGCCCGATGAAGGGAGCTGGAACTACCTGAAAGCACTCGTGTCCGAGTTGCGTGAAATGGAGCCCGTGTTTATGTCACCCGACTCTGAAATGGAAATCCGGTTGGAGCCGAATAACGCCCTGGTGAGCACACGCTTGAAAGCTACTGAGTCCGGCAAAGTCCTGTTGGCTGTGAATCGGAGTATGGCTGAAATTGACGTTGAAATACAATTGTCGGGACAGAAGGACTGTAGTGCGTCCGTTCAGTTTGAAAATCGTGTTTTGAAAGTCCAGGGCGGAAAACTGAACGACCGGTTCGCCCCGTTCGCCGTTCACATTTATAGATTTGCCGAGTAGCGCGGTTATGTATACGGCGCAGCCATTAACAGGTGTCGTTACTGCTGACGGGAAAGGCTCCCGTATAACTTTTCGATATCCCTTGAAGCGGGCTCCCAATTAGTCAATCCGCCACAACCGTACCGCCTTGAGGGCGAGTGCGGGGCATTGTTGGGCACGTAACAGAAAAAGGATTTATCCTTGTTTCTTTCGATAAACCGAATCGCCGCGTCGGTCAGCACGTCACTGATGTAGCCTTTGGTTTTGGTGGGCCGGCCGTTCTATGAAATAGTGGTATAAGTGCTTGTATTTCAAAAGGATAGGCACGTATTCAAAGTGGTCATGTTGACGCTTGACAAGCACACCACGAATCACTATCAATGCCTGGTGGACCACCATGGTGGTCTCAGGGCTGATTTTTCTCCTTGAATCGTTATTCCCCTTGCGGTATAATCTCCCCTGTCGGTGGCACAAAGAAACAAAGATCACGAAGGTTGCTGACAACATTCTTCTTTTCCAGCGTGATAACGGAGGGTGGCCAAAAAATTGCGATATAGAGGCAATTTTAACCGACGGGCAAGATAAAGTTATTGCAGTAAAACAAATTTCTAAATGAGTTAGTCCTTAGCTGTTGCAGAAGGCGGGAATTGTATTATGAGAACAAATCGTCGAAACTTTATAAGCACTGGTCTTGCCGGTGGTCTTGCCGCCGCATTGCCGCTACTATCCGGCGGCTCCGAAGCTCAGGGGTCCGGCTCAGGAGCCCGGAAACCTGATTACACCAGGCTCGATGAAATACTTAAACAGCCGGTACTGAAAAAGGAGCTGTTTACTACTCCAGTAATCATCGAAACCCTCGAATTGCTTCGTTATAAGAATAGTTTTTTGTGTCGGGTGCGTTCTACTGATGGCGCAGAAGGTTTTTCGGTTGGTCACAGCGGGATGAATTCGCTCTATCCAATTTTTGTCAATGCGTTGAAACCTTTTTTTATTGATAAAGATGCGCGCGACCTGGATCTGCTGCTTGAGAAGGTGTATATATACAAGTTCAATTTCAGATTAAGCGGCGTGGCTCTCGGGATACCCCTGGCCACTATCGAGTTTGCGATTCTCGATATGCTTGGACGTATTGCCAACAAGTCTATCGGCCGGTTGATCGGAGAAATTCACCACCCGCGAGTTGCAGTATACCAGGCAACGGAATACCGTGAAAAATCAGTAGCCGAGTCGCTGGAACTGATAAAAAGGGATGTCGCGGAATATAACGCCCACGCACTTAAGATTAAAGTCGGCGGACTTATGTTCATGACTAAGGATATTACTGCCGTGGGTCCCAAAGGAAGGACCGAAAAAATCATTCCGCTCATCCGCGAAACATTTGGCGATAAGATGGCTTTGTATGCCGATGCAAACGGTTTTTACTCGGTGGATGAGGCGATACGCGTTGGCAAATTACTTCAAGAGTACCGTTATGGTTTTTTTGAAGAACCTGTTCTTTTTGACTGGTATGAAGAGACCAGGCAGGTTGCCGATGCACTGACCATCCCGGTTGCAGGCGGCGAACAGGAGTACAGCCTTCACGGATTTCGCTGGCTTATTGCCAATGATGGTCTTCAAATTGTTCAACCTGATAATTATTATTTCGGTGGAATGATTCGTTCGATGAAAGTGGCACGTATGGCACAGGCATTCGGAAAAGATTGTACGCCGCACATGTCTGGTGGAGGACTCGGATACCTCTATATGATACACTTCGTATCTGCCCTTCCCAATGCACTTGCTCATCACGAATTCAAAGGATTAAACACGAATGTGCAATTTGAATGT
>Ga0307378_10007077_pt1 | contig 15155 bp, 11 predicted proteins | sample UN1MG_FD_202238 | JGI IMG/M metagenome (GOLD analysis project Ga0307378, IMG submission 202238) | Soil microbial communities from Risofladan, Vaasa, Finland - UN-1 | ecosystem: Environmental > Terrestrial > Soil > Coastal area > Acid sulfate soil | place: Finland: Risofladan, Vaasa | collected...
TTTGTCTCTTTTAGAATAGTCTTGTTATAGGTTTCGGCAGTCAGGTTTTCTCCTTCTTTGAAATAGCCGGTAGTCCAGTTGTAAGAGGGAAGGAATCCTGCTTCGTAGGAGGGGCGAATTACCCCTGGAGTTCCTAATTCCCGAAGATCTCGGCTTAGGGGATTATCCATAACTCTTTTAGTAATCTCTTTGGTTGCTTGACTTACTCTTTCTTTATCGTAAAGTTCTATCGGTTTAGTTCCTCTTACGGCAATAGCTTTTAGTTTCTTGGAACCCATCACTGCCCCCAGACCATTTCTGCCATTAAAGTGTTTTAATTCATTTACAATATTGGCAAAGTGGACCAGGTTTTCTCCGGCCGGGCCGATCTGGGCAATTCTGATTTTATCATCGGCTAACTCTTCTCTGATTGTCTTCTGGGTTTCTCCGGTATCTTTACCCCAAAGGTGGGTGGCATTTTTAATTTCTATTTTTCCATCATTAATCCAAAGATATACAGGGATGGGAGAACTGCCTTTGATAATAATAGCGTCAAACCCGGCTTTCTTTAGCTCGGGTCCCCACCAGCCTCCGGCTTCCGCCTCTCCCTGAGCACCGGTTAAGGGAGATCTGGCACAGACGGTATAACGAGGGATAGCTGGGGCAGGGGTGCCGGTTAGGACACTGGGAGCAAAGATGAGAAGATTATCGGGAGATAGGGGGTCAGTATGGGGCTTCATCTGGTTTAACATATAATATAAGGCCAAAGCTCTCCCTCCCCAGTAGGTGCGATAAAAGGTCTCGGTAGGGTGTTCTATCCAATGTCTTCGAGTAGATAAATTTATATGTAGGATGTTTCCGGTATAACCGTAAGGCATAATTAGCACTTCCTTTTTACATATTTTTATTCATTAAATTATACTACATTAATTAATAAACTTCATTTAGTATTTTTTCTAAATCTTTAATAGTTACTTTTCTCGGATTATTTCGTAATAAACGATTAACTTTAATAGCTTCTTTTGCTAATTCAGGAATTCAATTAGAAATCCTTATGACCTTAAAGAGAAAGATAATTTAACCAAACTTTATATCTACATATCTCACAACTGTCAGGGGATTACCAATCAGGCCAAACTAAAAGATAAAGAGATAGAAAGAGTAAGAGCTAGGGAATCGCTCAAAGTCAAGCAAAATTCCAGAGATCTAATTAATCTGTGATATTGTCATCTTGAAATCAATCAGGGATAATGTCACTATGGAAAAGGTAAGATATCTAATGACCAAAAAAGAATTAGTAAGAGTTTATGTCATCAAATCCTTAATTGAAGATAAGATGACCACAAGGGATGCTGCGGAGGTTTTAAGCCTCAGCGAACGCCAGGTAAAACATCTAAAGGCAGGTGTTAAAAAAGGGGGCGAGGTGTTTGTCATTCACAAAAATACCAGTTAAGTAAAAATAACAAGGACCTTACCTAATAAAGCTGCTATTACCGTATTAAGCAGCCCTAGATTCGGTATACAGGCAGAATATAAGGGTTGTGTTTACCAGGTAAGAAAGACAGTTAGACCTGCTAGAGTTATAGCTAAGAAAGAAAGGGTTAAAAGGTTAACAAAGGTTAAAGATGACCATCCCTGGAAAAACGGCGGTGTAGAACATTTCACTTACTAAGAAAGTGATAGGGAACTCGTTGCCGCTATCTATGACCCCAAAGGTTGAGAATAGACAATATATCTATCAGGGGTACATTTTCCCCTGGTAGATCCCGGATGGTATGAGTTAATTTGATTTAAATTAATCCGCCTTTAGAGAAAGATAATAAGGTTTTTTGTTTTAGTTTTTACCCTTAAAGGGGACATTTTCACTGACTATTGACAGCAAAATTCTAGGCAACAACAAAAAGTTAAAATTCTGACCTTAATTTATTACAGTTTTGATTTTTTGAATAGTCCACTTTCGAAATTTAACTAACACTAACGGAAAACACCTTCTGCTCATACCGGCACTTACCAATTAATCACATATCATCCTTTTCTAAACGGAGAGGAATATTCACCTTGGAAATAATAGCGGAATAGAATCAAAAACCCGATGCCAATACTGAGGATCAACATGTAAATAATGGAGAATAAGTCGCAATTAAAGGACTTCATTACAATGCCCATAGAAGCAAGTATCAGAAAAATACTATAGAATTGCTTTAAGTTTTCTCCTATAATATTTTGGGTAGCACTCACCCCAAAACTAACCCCGAACAAGCTGCCTGCACCCAATAATAGGGAAGCTGGAACAATGACTTTTCCAGCTTGAAAATACAGAAAAGTAGCAAAGATACTGGATATAACAATAGTAACCAGACTGGTTCCCACCGCATGATGGGGTTTCATGTTGAGAAAAATGATGAGTATGGGGACCAGGATAAAACCACCACCTACACCCATAAACCCCTGGAGAAAACCAACCAGTAAGGCAATGATGACAATCACCCAGATCGAAACCGGCAACATACCTGATTCTATGGTAATTTTGGGTGGAATACGTTCAATCCATTGGAGTACAAAGAATTTTTTTTGTTTTTTTCTAGGGAAGGCAGATGACTGAGTAGTATTTTTTCTTAAAGTTGAAAAACCCAATGATAATAATAAAATTATATAAAGTAGGCGAATATAAAATCCGGCTACATGAAGTTGATCCAGATAAATGACTAATGTTTGGGAAATCTTGATACCGATAAAGCTTAATAATCCCATAATAAGGGATACTTTAATTATAGCATTACCGGCTAGATAGTGTTTGATTCCCCCTAACGAAGAGACAATCACCGCAAAGAACAATCCGGTTCCCACTGCATTGACCATAGGTAAACCTAAAATATTGAGCACGGGAGTTAAGATAAAACAACCTCCTACCCCAAAAAATCCACTTAAGATTCCGATATTAAAGCCAAGCAATATTAAAAGAATCCAAGTATAGACGGAAGCTAGATCAAACATATTTTTCACCATAACTTTATGAATGTAAAATTAACAATCATACAAAAAATTATGTTCCTAAAATTATTAATTTTCTTTTTAAATAAGCAATTCTATATTTAAAAATATAATTTAGCATAAATAATTATAATAAGTATCAAAGTTTTTTAAAAAAATCTATCTATAATGATATTAAATTATATTAAAACCTGACGAAATTGCCAAAATCCCAGAAACCAGAACAATGAAGATTGTGGCCAATTTAAACAAACTTTCATTTACTTTTTTTGATAAATAAATTCCTATAGATAGACCAAAAACCATGGCAGGAAACAGGCTTAAAAAATAATGTATTACCTCCATATTAAGAATTTTAGAGATATACATTGATAGAATTGCAATTAAACCTAAAACAATAAAATAGATTACTATACTTACTCTGAAATAATTTTTAATAACATTCTGATTCATAAGAAACAAAACTACGGGTGGCCCACTAATTGCAATGCTTCCAGCTAGAATACCACTAATCAACCCTACTATAACAGAAGCAACTTTTTCATTTTTCACAGGTTTATGAAATCCAATTAATTGAAAAATGGAAAAAATTATAATGACAATTCCCGAAAATATTTTTATTGTTTCCTCTTCAACAGAAATAAGTAGAAATGTTCCAATGGGTATGCCAATTATTCCAGCAATTATTAATCTCAATATTTTTTTTAAATTAACATATTGATTAATATTTTCTTTTAGTAAAGACGCAATAATAATAATATTATTGATTGAAGATTGAATCAGAATGATTGGAACTACTAATTTTGGTAAAAATATAAGCATTAAAAGAGGAGCAGCTACAATGGCATATCCAAATCCCATTAAACCTTGTAAAATTGACGCAAAAAAAACTATTAAAATTCCTAAAACCATATTTAAATTAAACACCATAGCCGAATTTTTTATAACCTTAAAAATATAAAACTGATATTTTAAATTTATTTTTAAACAATATAATTTCTTACTGGCACCCTCAAAATAAGATAAATAAAGCTAAGTCTCTTTTCTATAAGATTGAACTAAAAAACATATTAATATTATAAAATGGTTAATTATTTTTTCATCCAATTATAAACGATCTAAAATTTCATAAAAACCTAGTAAAATAAAGAAGTATTCCAGTATAGATTGAAATTTGATGAAACATTCTTGGACATCCTTTGTATTTTATATCTAAATAAAAAATACCATTTAACTAACCAGATTTTCCACGGCCGGAGAATTTGAAAAACTTTTTTTGTTCCTTAATATCCCAATTCCCGAAAGCTTGTTCAAAAAAGAATGAGAGAAATTAGATGGTTTGATATATTCTAAATTTTATTTTCTAAATGTATGAAAACCGGGTTTTATAAAAACACCAGGCAAAACTAATATTCTTGGATTTTTGCCTACATACCTTTCAGAATCTTTTAGAGCATCTTTAAAGGTATTTGTAGGGATGCATCCCATTCCCCTTGCATAGCCAGGTTCTCTTGCTCCTGCAATGTAAATTGCTGAGGTATGATTAAGAGCAATAGAGCCACAAGAAACCATTGAGAATCCATGAAAAGCACCGTAAGCATAACCATATCTATATTTATAGATATATTCAGGTCGATTAGAAACCTCTTCCGCAAATTTCATAACCTCTGAAAAATTAGCAACTTTCTGTAATTTATCATAAATTTCCCTATAAGAAGGAAACCACTCGTCATTGAACCATCCATTACACAATGAAGCAGTTATTATAACTCCATTTTCCCTGAAGATATCATAATTTCGTGTAAATTGAGCACCAATAGCCTGAAGCATTAAAATTGGATTGGTTCCATGGCCTGGACCATAATGAAAGACTCTTGGCTCACCAAAAACTAAAATATCAAATTTATCTTCTATGTCTAAATATACATTGGTTCTTTTATCCGCTAATTTCCAACTCTCTTTTTGCACTTCGTCTCCATCGCCACAAAATACACCAAGAACCTGATTATCAGTTCCTAATACAGCATCAACAAAGAAAAACTTTTTACCCATTCCCTTTTCTATCGCTTTTCCAATTGCATCAAATCGTTTTCGCATTCCACTAGTAGTATGGTTAACCGGGATAAATTCCGGTGCATGCATAACAGAAGGATTATGATGGTCTGCTATTGAGTCCCAGCTGGTCATCCCAGTTGCAATCATTTTGTAACCTCCGCTGTAGCCTCCATAAGGATTTCCTAAAACATGTCCAATTGAAACGGCTATATCAGCATCGGCTACAGATTTTCCTACTTCAATAACATCGCCCAATTCATCATATCCATAATTTACCAAATTCTTTTTATCTTCACAGTCATGCCAGGTTAATCGATCTGGCCAAAAGTAATTTACAATATCCTCTCCTAAATACCACTTTAATTCTTCCTTAGTATTTTTTCTATGTAACCCACTACATATCATTAAGGTAATATCTTTCTTTTTTACTCCACCTTTTTCTAACTCTTTAACAATTAAAGGAATACAAACTTTTCTATGTGCCTCTTTATGGGCTCCACCTTTTACCCGATCAGGACATAGAATGATTGCTTTTTTCCCGGGTGAGGCAAGTTTTTTTAGTGGAGACATGTTTAATGGGTTTTCTAATGCCTCTATAGTTGCTTTATAAGGATCGACAGCTGGCGGATCATGCCTTAAATCCTCCGGACCCAGGATAGTTGCACTATCCGGAACTTCAATCTCCATCATTGTGTCTCCGTATTCGATTTTACAACTTTTCATATCTTTTCCTCCTATTTTATTAGTATTTTGATAAATTTAAATATGCCATTCTTTATATTATTTTATATTTTCGTCTCTCTATAAATTTGAAATAAACTAAAATTATTTTTTACTTCTCATTCTCTCATTGTTAAAAATTTATCTATAATTCTTTTTAATTCAATGACATTAAAACCTATTTCACCGGTAAATTTTGTTAAAGCTACAAGTCCACCATCAATGGTATTTATCTTGGATAACATACCAGCATTTTGTTCTTTTAATCCTCCACCATAAACCACAATTGGTTCGAAATTAAACTCATTTTTAACCGTTTCTTTGATATATCGGGATACAAAACTTATATACTCTTTTCCGGGCGGTATTTTCCCAGGACCGATAGCCCAAATAGGTTCATAGCCAATAAAAACTTTTAGATTTTTTAATCTACTTTTTACATCCTTCAGATTTAATAAAAGTTGAGAGTGTAAAATTAATTCTATTCTAAATTTTTGTTCTACAAAATCCCCTTCTCCTTTTTCTTCAGCTGTCTCACCAACACATAATAAAACATTTATTCCTGCATCTAAAGCACATACTATTTCTTTATTAATAATAACATCTACTGTTTTTCTAGCCTTAGAATTTAACTTTGTATCACTCTTAAGAGATGGTTCAAACTCTTCAAGTAAGCTTAGTTTATCCGCTCTTTCTTCAGAATGACCTATAATTGCCCAAGTACAGCCTAAATTCTTTGCAGCTACTGCTGGTAAATTGGAAGTAAAAGCACCAAAATTACCTCCTTTTTTAATATCGTCTCTGAATACTCCTTGACAACCGATATCTATCCCCCTTGTTTCTTCACTGTGAAAAGTTTTGAGTTTACTAATCGCACTTAATATTAAGGCCTCAGGTAAAAAATAAGTTATATGCAGATCTTTCATATCTCCCAAGCTATACTCGATTGTGTCCTCTATAACTGATTCAATCCATTCTTGAGGTTTAGAAAAAGGACAGATACCTCCCAGTTCTCTGGGTATATCAAATCTCTTTAGGTTAATTAGTATCTCTATCATCCGACGTTATCTCCTTTTATATAGTACAACTAGAGTATTTTAAATTACTATTTTAATAATTATAAATCTAATTTTATACTTTTAAGTTACTTTAATTCTAAATTTTTCCATTTATTCGTGGAATTTATTGCCCCCATAATCACCTGCAAATCCTTATATCCTTCATAAAATGAACTTCTTACTTTTTTTCCTAAACGTATACCTCTATAAAAATCTTCAAACTCTTCTTTATACCCCTTGCTTTCTTCTACTGCCTCCTCAAGTTCTATTTCCTTTTCATTACTTAGGGTAAGTTTATTGTTTTCAACTAAAATACTTCCTTCTGAGCCAGAAATTAAAATACTTTCTTGTTCATAGCCTTTTGAACTATAAAATGTATTAAGCGCCCCATAAATATTTTTATCTGTACGGAATTGAAAACTCATAGAATCCATTTCACCAATATTGGAATTCACCCTCTTGGTAAAAGCAATCCCATGATTAATTTCACCGAACATATCTCTCAAGGCTGCTATATAATGAATTCCTCCATCGGTAACAAATCCTCCTTTATATTGGTGATTTATACGCCACTTAGTTTGAGCATATTTATTGTTCTTTAAGTCAATAAAAATAAATCTATTCCAAAATACCGCATAAGGTTCTCCAATTTTGCCTTGCTGTAAATAATTTCTAATCCGGTGAAAGATGGAACGATAACGAAAATTTTCAGCTACCATCATAACCAGGGAATATTTATCTTCAAAATCTAACATCATCTTAGCTTCTGACAAATTAACAGCTAAAGGTTTTTCCACTATGACATGTTTACTAGCTTGTAAGGCATCCTTAGTAACTTGATAATTTAGATGAATGGGAAGAGCAATATCTACGGCTTCTACATCGGATCTTTGTAAAAGATCGTGATAATCAAGAACATAAGGTACTCCACCCAATATTTTAGAAAAATCTTTGGCCTTTTTTTCAGTATGATTACAAATAGCTGTAATTTCGAATTTGTCTTTTAATTTTTGTAATACAGGCCAGTGTAAACTCTGAGCAGCAATTCCACAACCTATAATTCCCAACTTTATTGGTTTCATGATGATTTTTTCCTCCTATTTTAATTATTTTCATAAAAGAATATATTTTTATATTTTATAGAAATTTAGACTGATAAAATTAAATTTTTACAAAACAATACTAAGAATTTATAAACAAATTTTACATATAAGCAAATTCTTATTGTTTCTTTTTATGACTTAGCTCATTTAGCACCTCTATCACAAATCCTATTTTATCTTCAGTGCCAAAATATGCCCAAGTTTTTCCTTTATTTACTCCTACAGCAGAGCCAGACTGTATTAGTTCAAAATTATATTCACCTAAATATTGTTTGGTTTCCTGTAAATCAGATACCAGAAATTTTATATGATGAATGCCTTCACCGTGTTTTTCTAAAAAATCAAACCAAACACTTTTCCCCGAAATAGGTTGAATGATTTCCAATTCTATGTTTCCCATGTCTGCAAAGCAAAACTTAGCTGAAAAATCAGCTGGTTTCCCATAATAAGTCATTTCTACATCCTCATCCGTATCTTTAGGTGGAAAATCAACTATTTTAAAAGGACCTATACCAAATACATTTGTAAGAGTATCAAGCGTTCTTTCCAAATCTTTAACCACAACTCCAACGTGTAAAAATTTTTTAAATATTTCTTTAGGATCTTTTTTTCTTTTCACATCAATACCTTCCTTTCTAAATTACTTTAATTTTTATTATTAATAACATTCTTTGTTATTAATAATATCTGAATACAATAAACAAAATAATTATTTTAGCAATCATTAAGCATTTAAAAATTAAATCGAGTAGGAGGTAGATAATTAATTTATCTACCGTCCTCTCACACCACCGTACGTACCGTTCGGTATACGGCGGTTCGTTAGAAATTAGCTACTTGTGTATATCTTTCTGTAAAACTAAGGTATCCAAGATTCTTAAGCCTTTTGTTAGTAAAGATTAGAGCAAGTATATGGCTGTTGGAGATTCTCCAGTAGCCTTTTCTGGTGTTGGCATATTCCCATGCCTTAAAGTTATCAATGCCAAGTTTTCTTAGATTATCATGCTTGGTCTTGAGCTTCTTCCATTGTTTCCAATAACACATTCTAATCCTACGTCTTGTCCATTTATCAAGTTCTTGGCATTTCGTTATTATATCTGCTAACCTAAAATAGCTGACCCATCCTGTTATTAACTGTCGTAATTTCAGGTAGCGAAACTCCATACTCCAGGCATTACTTCTTGAGGTAATGAATCTTATCTTTTCCTTTACTCTTTCTATTGATCTGGGATGGATTCTTATTCGTAACTCTTCCTGTTTTAGATAAAATGAGAATCCTAAAAATTTTCTTTCCCAGGGTCTGCCTATGGCACTTTTCTTCTTGTTAACTTTCAACTTAAGTTTATCTTCGATAAATTTTGTAATACTTTTCATTACCCTTTCTGCTGCCTTGCGGGTTTTGACATATAGTTGATTATCGTCCGCATACCGGCAGAATTTATGGTTTCGTTCCTCTAACTCCTTATCGAGTACATCAAGCATAATATTACTTAATAGAGGACTAAGGGGTCCTCCTTGCGGACAGCCTTTATCTGTTTCTACTATTACACCATTAATCATTACCCCTGAATTCAGGTATGCTCGTATTAGTTTCAATACTCTTTTGTCTTTTACTTCTCTTGCTACCAGCGACATGAGTTTATCGTGATTGACCGTATCAAAATACTTTTCCAGGTCGATATCTACTATCCAGGTATATCCTTCATTGATGTACTGTCGTGCTTTCCTTATCGCTTGGTGTGCATTCCTGTTGGGTCTAAAACCATAACTATTATCCGAAAACTTAAGTTCAAATATGGGTGTTAATTGTTGGGCAATGGCTTGTTGAATCATTCTGTCGATTACTGTGGGTATACCTAATAGTCTTACTCCTCTATCGGATTTTGATATCTCTGCTCTTCTTACCGATTTTGGTTTGTGTTTGCCTTCCAGTATATCTTTACGGAGTTGGTCTCCATTTTCTTTCAGGTAAGGTAGAAGTTCATCTACCGTCATACCGTCTATTCCATGACTCCCTTTATTTCTTACCACTTGCCTGTATGCTTGGTTCATGTTGTCTTTGGCAAGAATTTTCTCCATAAGATTATTGGCATATACCTTTTCGCTGTTCCTTCTGTTATCAAACGCCGAAAGAATACTGGGCACTTTTCCATTATCTTTGGCTTCCAGCCTTCCATCCTGGAAATAGTCTTCATGAGAAGTTGTCTGCTTTCTTGGTATTTCTTTCGAGTTATTCAAACTTTTAGAAACCTCCTAACGTTCAGCCCTTCGATTGATGTATCAATCTACTATGGCGTCTGCTGACTTCTGACAGTTCAGTCCTACATCACTGTATGAGTTGTTGTTTTAAACTTCATTTCACAACCTATCTGTCAGACCTCCCCAGGTAAGAGAGATTACTTTCACTCCATCTATCTGCTACATTTACACCGCCTGTTTCGGATAGTTCCGGGCTTTGTTTTGTCATGCAAACTTACCCACAAGCATATGCCTTATATGTAGTTCGTGTTCCTCAGACCAGAGTTTTGCCGCCGACTTCCTTCAGATTCCACCTCGCGATGGACACCCTTGTCTTAAGCTAATGGTTGGTACTATCAACCCCCATATCGGACTTTCACCGACTAGTAATCACCCATGCTGGGCGCACATGAATCTCCCCGCAGCAGAGCTACGGGGTATCTATTACTCTCTAAAGCAAACTAATTGATCGCAGCAGAGCTGCGGGGAATTAAACCCTAAGAGATTAAACTTCTTTATTGTTAGCTTTAAGCTTTATATTTTAATAAAAGATTAAATACCTCTAATGAAGAATGTTTTTTAAAACTTTCTTTAACCAAAGCACGATCAAGAGATTTTGCAATAGCCCATGCTCTTTTAAAGCTTTTGATACTTGTAGCACATATCTTTTCTGCTTTATTACGGTAGGGAAACAAGTCTAAAACTAACCAACCATTATAATTAAGTTCAATCAGCCAATAACAAAATTCTATTAAAAGCCACCAGTTATTTAATCCAACTGCCATATCCCAATCCCAATCACCATAATTATCATTTAAATGCAAATGAAACAATTTTTTAAACTTACTTAATAAAAGGGCTGACTCACTGGGATTTTCTCCTCCTAGAAGGGCATGACCAAAATCAAGTGTAACTCCTAAATTAGGTTTATCAACTTCTTTGACAAGTAGAAGTGCTTTAGCTGCAGAATTAGTTATAAGATGAACGCGTGGCTCCATTTTTTTGTATTCAACGCTAAGTTTGATTTCGGGTCGATAAAAAGCACATTCTGACAGGCCATCAACCAGATATTTCCAAATAAGAGAATAATCTAGTTCAAAAGGATAATCAAATCCATCTTGCCCCATCCAAAGATTAACAGTATCAATATTTAAATAATAAGCCGCATCCATTACGTTCTTGATTATTTCAATTGCCTCCCTACGAATCTTTTTATCAGGACTAGATAAAGATCCCAAAGCCCATTTAGGATCACTGGTAACATTTGCTCCTAGCGAACTAATGGAAAGACCAAAATTTTCAATCTTTTGTTTAATTTTTTCAATATCGTCTATCTTTAATAGTTGCCCAAAAGGTATTTCTACGCCTGATAATCCTGGTGTTTTGGCTATTTGTTCCAGGCGCTTTTCTAAATTTAGATTTTCCTTATACCCAGAAGATAAAAAACGGTCAGACATAGGTCCATAAACCCAGGATCCAACAGAGAATTTCAGATTTGTCATAACATTTCCTCCTTAAATTACCAAGATTACAATATATGTAAAATAATATCGTTGCCCTCAAATGATAAAATTAATTGTTCTCTAATACAAGTAAAGAAGTTAATAATACATTTAGTTTGTAACATCAAGCTTATATTTATACTTACCTAAAAATACTACCTGAAAAAATATTTAATGTGAAAACCAATTATTTTGTTACTTTTCTATTTAGCAAAAATTCTTTCTAGTAGATTTTTTATAAAGTATTTTTATATTTATTTAATAAACTGCTAAGGTCGAAATTAATATTTTTTGAAACGGGGTAAAGTTTTGAGTAAGTCCGGTAAATCTCCTTATAAAATTCATTTGCTTCTTTATTGGGAAAATATCTTTTTTTCACCCGATAAGTAAGTTTTGAAGCACTCAACATATCTTTGTAAGCTCCCGCTCCAATTCCCGCGAGTAGAGCAGCACCCATTGCTGTTGCTTCCTCAATATCAGGAACTTCAACTATGATTCCTGCAATATTGGCTTTGGTTTGTTGCCAAAACTCATTTTTGGTTCCTCCACCAATAGCTGTCACTATCTCAATTGGATACCCAATAATCTCCTTAGCGGTTTCTAAAATACCTTTTACTTCAAAACAAAGCCCTTCTATTAAAGCCCTGAATATTTCGGGAGCTGTATGTGTTGTTCTCAAACCTATCAACACTCCGCGAGAAGTTGGGTCCCAATTAGGAGCTCCTCCGCCTCTCAAATGGGGTAAAAATAATAAACCTCTTGCACCTAAGGGAGTTTCCTCTGCTTTTTTGATAATGATATCATAAGAAATACTACCTGGTTCATCCCAATCACTTAAGGAAGCAATTCGACCTTTAAGCCAATCTACAGCACCGCCTGAGGCTATAATACCTCCTACCGCATAAATAAGTTCAGGATCTAAATATCTACCAATTCTAAAACCGCAATATTCATTTGTGGGTGGTGTTTTTTGTTTTAATATTGCGCTAATGCTCTCTGCTGTTCCGGAAGAATCTAGGACTCTATTGCCCAATAATATACCAGAAGCCAGTGAGCCACAAAAATGGTCATGACCACCATTAACGACTAAAGTTCCAGACAATAAACCTGTTTCTTTTGCTGCATTTTCATTTACTTTTCCCACAACAACACCACTTGCTTTTAAGTTCGGAAATAAATTACTATCTATACCAGCTGCATCTAATAATTCTTCCGACCAGATCTTTCTTGTCACATCCAAAGCCATGGTACGAGAAGCAATAGAATAATTAGATATAATTTCGCCAGTTAGTTTAAAAATAATATAATCAGTCATGCTTAACCATTTCATAGTTCTAATATATGCTTTAGGTGCATTTTCTTTTATCCACATAATTTTCGGCACAGAAAATATTGGATTAATTTCTAAACCACTTATTTTGAAAACCTTATTTATACCCAATATTTTTTCCATTTTTTTTGCTTGAGGTAATGAACGTTGATCAAACCAAGCAATAATCGGGTAAGTTGCATTTCCTTTCTTATCAATGGGGACTCCAGATTCACCTATACTTGCAATTGAACAAGCAATTATTTTTCTAGGGTTTATATATGTAAATATTTCCTGCAATAATTTTGTAACGGCTAACCATATTTCATCAGCTTCATACCAGCTCCAATCTTCTTTATTGGTATGAGTTTCGGTTTTTACTTTCTTTAGTATTACCTTTTCCCCTTTTTCATTATAAACGCCAGCCTTACAATGTGTTGTGCCGATATCAATTCCTAATAATAACTCCATTAAACACACCTCTAATATTTTAATATTTTAAATGATTTTCTATTATTTAACTGAGTAGTATTATTTTATTTTGATATATGGAAAACCTTTAATTCCGCAAATTATCATTTCTAGTGTTCCTTCCGGAATAACTTCCAATTCATCTAATGCGGCAGGAAAAAATAATCCATTTCCTGGTAATATATGTGTTTGCTGAGATATAGTTTTAATCTTTCCTTTTCCCTTAATTATTATACCGATACAAAACTCATCGGATAATTCAATCTTGGTTCTCTCTTTAAAAGAAAGTTTAATTATCCCAAATGAATGTTTTGGTTTTCCAGAAAGTAATATTTCCTGTTTAACATAATTATTTTCAAGATAAATTTCCGGCTTAAAGCGGTATTTATTAGTTAATTCTTCTTTTGTAAATCCCTGATATGAAAAAGCATCAAGAGTATTTTCAAAACCAACCCCTAAATAACGTTGCGCTTCTGATAAATTTATCCCAAAACAATGTTTTTCAGCTCGAAAAGTAAAGTCTGCTGGATCTTGAATCTCAATTGCCATTATTCCTGCTCCAAAAGCATGAAGTGTACCTGCAGGAACATAATAAGTTTCTCCTATAGTAACAGGTATCTTGTGCAATAAATTAAGTAGTTTTTTTGAATTACCTTCTTTTAAAATTGGGGCAAAGCTTTTTTTAGTAATTCCTTTTTTAAATCCTAAATACAAATGAGGAAATGTTTCTATATTGTTTCTTGTTTCTAAAATAACCCAAGCTTCATCTTTCCCGCTTGGAAAATTAAAATATTTTCTAGAAAAAGAAGTTGCTGGATGGCATTGAACTACATGTCGAACTGCTGAATCTAATATTTTCGCTAGAAGCGGAACTGTTGGTCCAAATTCATCTAGTGTTAATTTTCCAATTAATGTCTCAGGAAATTCCTTAATTAACTCACGAAATATTTTTATTTCTCCTTCAAACTCTACAGTACTTAATCCTTCCTTTATCTTTGACTTCTCCGTATTATTTGGATTTACATATGCTGCTTCAACTGTTGAAGCATACCAAGCTTCTCCAAAATGATCATCTTGAGGATTATCAAATCCAAAAAGCTTTTCCATTAATAATCCACCTGTAAATAAGCGATAGATGCGTTCCGGTTTAAAAATAATTGGATTATATACTATCTTTTCCCAATCAATATTTTTTTCTAACATTTTACCCTCCAAAAAGATTTATTTTTCTTTTTACTTAAGATTTATCCTTTAATGGAACCTGCCGATAGACCCGAAATAAAAGATTTTTGAGCAAATAGGTATAAAATTAGTAGTGGTAAACTTCCAAGAATAGACATACTCATCATCAAATTCCATTTATAAGCATGTTCCCCCATTAATAATGAAATACCTACTGGTATTGTCCTCATATCGATACTTTTAGTAAGGGTTAGTGCAAATAAAAATTCATTCCACGCTAACATAAATGTATATATTCCCGTCGCTATTATCCCAGGCACAGCAATAGGTAGAATAACTCGAAATAAAGCAACTATACGATTTCCTCCATCCACTAATATTGCTTCATCTAATTCGGTCGGTATTGTATTCATATATCCCGTCATCATTAAAATAGAATATGGTAAACAAAAAGAAGTATATGTTAAGATTAAACCTAAACGAGTATTATAAAGCTTAAACACAACAATTAGTCCAAAATAAGGAATTAATAAGCTTATTGGTGGTA
>Ga0307378_10007078_pt1 | contig 15154 bp, 8 predicted proteins | sample UN1MG_FD_202238 | JGI IMG/M metagenome (GOLD analysis project Ga0307378, IMG submission 202238) | Soil microbial communities from Risofladan, Vaasa, Finland - UN-1 | ecosystem: Environmental > Terrestrial > Soil > Coastal area > Acid sulfate soil | place: Finland: Risofladan, Vaasa | collected...
GAACGCCGGTACCAGCCCACGTGATCGCCCTACGCTTCATTGACGTCCTGGAGGACGTGGCCACATCGCATCCCGTGCAAGAACTGCTGCCGGAGAGCGCCCAGACGTTGCCGACGCAGTTGCGCCGCCTGGTGGCACCATCCACTACCGGCGAACAGAGTGCACAGCAGCCGAAGGGTTCAACATGAGTGGACCGTCCAACCACCTTCCCGACGGGACAGAGTACGGGAACACAAAGACGGCGCAACAGCAAGCCGACCGGCGCGCGCAGATGCTGCGGGGCCACATTCTGCGCACCCAAAAGCGCGTCTGGCTGTTCGTAGCAGCCTTCGCAGTGGTCGTGGCATCCAGCGCGGCCCTGGAAGTGATACGTCTCTGGGCAGGCGGGAAGAGCATCAGCGCGTGGCGATGCCTGGGTGGCATATTGCCGGGACTACTGGGGCTGGCCGCCGCACTGGGCGTATCGGTGGCCTTCGTGCGCGACGTCTACGAAATGCCGGACTGGCGCCGTGCCTTTGGCTACACCCGGCTGCTCCTGTTTGGCCGTGCCCCCCTCTCGTTGTTCGACCTGAAGCTCCCTACCGCCCCTTTCGCCCCCTATCCTTCCATTACCGTGCAACAGGGAAAAATCGGCGAAAAGGATGAAAGCAAGCCTCTGGCCCGCTTCGGTGGACCCGGCAATGCGATTATCTACAGCGACAGCGGGGCCTTCCTCGAACGGTGTGGGCGCTTCACCCGCGTCGCCGGGCCGGGCATCATCTTCTTGCAGCGCTTTGAGCGCATCCGTGAGACATTCGACTTGCGTCCACAGGAACGTGCGGACGCCGTGTCTGCGCTAACGAAGGATGGCATCCCCGTGCGCAGCGAGGTACAGGTGCGCTTACAGATCGCCCGCCCGCCCGCCCGCCTGGCCCCCCCCACCCCCGACGTTCCCTACCCCATCTACAAACGGGCCTTGAGTCTGGCGGGGCGATGCCATCTGCATGCGGTCAACATGGACAACGGCTCAGACAGCGTCGCCCGCTGGTCCGAGCGAGCGAGCGGCACGAGCGGCACAATGCGGGCGCTCATCGCCGAATACCGGCTCGACGAACTGCTCGAACCACAAAAACCTGAGCGGGACCCCCACCGCGAGATCAGCCAACGCCTCTTCGACAAAGCGAAGGACTCCGCCCGTGGCTACGGAGCGCAGGTCCTGGAGGTGCGCATGGGCACCCCAGAACCGACGTTGGACGAGGTGAAGAGAGAACGTATCGTCAGTTGGCAAGCGGCTTGGAAGAGCAGAGCGCAGGCAGAAGAAGCCAGGGGCAAGGCAGAAGCGGCCCGCACAAAGGGCCTGGCTCGTGCCAATGCCCAGATCGAGATGATCCTGACCCTCACGCGGGAGTTCCAGGAACTGATCGAACGGGACATGGCCATGTCCGCCCAGTTTATCGCCCTACGCTTCATCGAGGCGTTGCGCCAGGCCTGGGCCCATCCCGGGGGCCTGTTGATGTCTGCCGAAGCAGTCCGTACATTGGACAACCTACAGCGGCTGGTCAGACAGGACTATATCCTGCCCAGAGGGGGTACGAACGCCCCAGCCTCGGTCGCCGGCCAGACGTCTCATATCGTGATCCCGATCCTGGACATTTCTGACGGACCTGCCACAGCCTCAGCCGAGCGACTGGATACGGTCACGTATATGCCGGCGACACGCAATTTCCTCATCGCAGGACACCGCTATCGCCTGCATCCCCTCGAAGTGCAGGAGCACGAAATAGACTTCGAGACTGTACGTTTTGCCCTGGCCATACCTGAAGATGGCTGGCTCGGTGCTACCAGCCAGGCAGGCGACTACGCCCTGGTCCAGCCAGAACCGCAAGTCCCACAGGAGGGACCAGGAATCCAGTGGACGGGAGAGCATTGGGAAGTGGGCCAGTTCCAACGGGACCGAGCCACGGGGAGCATAGACTTCGTTCCCACACAGCCGCACATCATCGGGGAAGAACGGGGCTACGTCGTGGCCCTGCTGAAGCCGACAGTGTAAAGCATGGGGCAGCACCATCAACAATATTTGCGCTTAAGACGAAACTGTGGTATTATGTGAACGGACTTACGGGCTTCGAGCATAGCAGCGATCATCGCCTCCGAACTAGGTTCTGCGAAGCCAGTATTGTGCAAGCATCCAATGGCTTGAGGCGAATTCCTGGGCCTCACTGTCCACCGACAGGGCGGGGACAGGAGGTTGGGTATGCGGCTCGTAGTCTTGATTGTCGGTGTCCTGCTGATGGGAGGCACCGCGTTTTTTGGCTTATGGCCACTGGTCCTCATTGCTGCAATCCTCACCGCTCTTGTGCTGATTCGCTTCTATGAGTTCTATCGCTCTATTCCGTTTCTTCTGTCTCTACTAGGGTTCCTGTCGTTCTTCCTGGCCGGATCTACCGTTTCTCGATCGTTACCGTTCGATACCCTCCGAGGCACATCGTTTGCAGTCATCAGCCTGGCCATCACTCTCATTTCAGCGCTGGCCTGTGCCGAGGTACTCATTGTGCATCGGGGAGGTAACCGGCGAGTGGCCTTTAGCATGATGCTGGGCTTGTTGGTCGCCCCAGTATTCCCCACAACGAACCCCCTTAAGGTCATCTTCGCTCGACTTACGAAATCGCTCCGTGCCCTTCAGACTGTACAAGATGGCAAGGTGATCTTCTCCATGCCTGAAAGTGAAGACTTTCGTATGCCGGGACCCGGTATACTGATCATTCGCGCGGGAAGCGCAGCGGTTTTGGAGCAGTCGGGCAGAATTACGCGCGTAGTGGGCCCAGGCTTCTATTTGACCGAGCCGTTTGAACATCTATCTGCCATCGTTGACCTGTCGCTGCAGTGCAGGCACTGTGAACTGGAAGACGTCTTGACGAAGGACAGCATCCCACTGAAGGTCGAGTTCACAGTGCACTATCGCATCATGATAGATCAACCTGCTCTGATCACAAAGGCGGAGTACCGGCTTGATCAGGATGTCATCCGCAGAGCCGTCCTGACCACAGCCGACTGGAACGCGCAGACAGAGATCGTCGCCAAGGGCATCTTGCGGGACACGATTGCCACCCGCTTCCTGGACGAGATCTACGACCCCAGAAGTCTGAGCTTTTCGAGTGGCGCGACGCCTCGCGTGCCGCTGCAGCATGAACTACGTCGCAGATTGAGCCAGGAATCGCAACGCTGGGGCGTGGAAATCGTCCGCGTGACGCTTGATAAGATCACACTACCTGAGCAAGTCCGGCAACGCATGATCGAGGCGTGGGATGTGACCTGGCACGACGTAGTAGACATGGCCCGGGCGCTGACAGAGGCCAAGGCAATCACCGCCAAGGCGATAGGAGCCGGGCAGGCTGCCCGTGTAAAGGCGATTAACGAAGCCAGGGCGCGCCTGGAGGCAGTTGGCATTGATAGTCTTGCCAAACTGCTGGAAGCAAGAGGAGAAGCCACAGCGGAACTGGACGCAGCCAAGATCAAAGCCCAGCGCACAGTGATTGAGGCTCAGGCCAAGGCTGATGCACAGATGATCGAGGGACACGCCAAAGCCGTAACAGAAGCAGATCGGTTCCGCGAGGTGTTGCTCTCACTCCAGAAGAACTCGTCTGTTGATGAGAAGACGTTATGCGCCGTCGTCGTACAGTTGGCCGGTGTCCTCACTGACGCCACAGACCTTCACGCTTTTGTGAGATTCGTGACAGGTAGCCGGCCATTCTTGACCAACACAGAACCAGCCCACATTATTGGCGGTGATGAAGCGCCTTCTGCGCAATGATGAGCCGGCGAAGTTCGGGTTGTAAGTAAGCCATGAGGAGAACCATGTCTGAGTGCATCGCCTGCAAAAGCAACTATACACCGGAGAGCCCCTGCCCTCGCTGCGGTACAGACAATGAGCCGTGGGAACAGTGGCAAAGAAACCATCGTGGACTCAGTGGCTGGATTGGCTTTATGTCGCCCGCATTGCACCTACCGGTCCTTCTGACGGCGTCTGTTCTTCCGATGGGGGCCGTCGGCCTCAGATGCCTCTGGCTGACGAAGCGGGTGGCATGGTTCTGGTCCGTGCCACTCCTGCTCTTCCTGACCTTTGTCTGCATTCTGATCATGGTGACCGTTTACGCGGATCGCAACCGGCTGCGCGAGCAGGAGTCGCTGAACCGAGTTCGGCGTGGCCCTGCCCGTTTCCTGGATGCACAGGTCCGGGTCGGGGCCGTGCCGATAACCGTTTTCGTCGCTATACTGACCTGGACGGTGGTCATCCTCTCACGACCAGTGTCACCAGCCGGTGAACAGAATCACTTCGAGCGCATACTCAGCACGATCGAATCCGATGGCCTGTTCAGCGCTGCCACCTCGGAGGCGGTAATTGATGTCCTCATACTGGGAGGCCCGCTTAGCATTGCCACGATCGGCTACGTGTCTCTCCTACCGGCCCTGGTATACAGCACATCGTTGGGTCTGGCCTTGCACTACGCCCATCAAATGAACCAGGAGGTACCACTTCCCATTTTCCTCAGCCCGGTCCGCCTGGTCAAGTTGGTTCAGTCAGAGGCCGAACAGGAATTCTCCAGTCTGGGTCCCGGCCTGGTCTGGGAAGGAGTGGAACGCACCAAGGATGGTGGGGTCAAACTAACCGCACGCTATCGCCAGGACCGCAAAATCGTAGAAGACCTGGCAGGCACAAAGTCCGACTTGCCCATGCACACGAAATATGAAGTGGTGGCGGACCCCTGGGGGCGCATACGCAGCATCACTCCCAAGTCTGAGCTAATAGTGTGACAGTGTGACATTATCAGCATGGTTTCCGTGGATATATCATCGTGCAGCGCACCATGATCGAGTTGACAATGAAGGCCATTCCAATACAATAGGAAGCAGATGCTTTGTGACCATTCATCCAGGTGGGTGGTAGGTTCTAGGAAAAATCCGGCGCTTTGCTAACCTTATGTAAACGTCACAATAGTATGATGGCTGTATGACCTGGTCGACAGTGGTCATGCACGAGCACTTGCCAGCCGAACTCCACGTTGGAAACAGCCACATAGAACCCCTCATCGAAGCCCTATGCCAGGCGAGTCCCGTTGGCGCCCGAGCAGCGCAGATGTGTGCCCAGGTTGCCAAAACAACACAAGAAGCGGTGTCGGATATCGCAGAAAGGCGAGCAACACTGCATAGCGGCAAGACTGACAACCGAAAAGGCACTGAGCGGCTTGCACAATTCAAAGAAACGTGCTATAGTATAAGTGTTTCCATTCTGCGTACGATTCAATGAGAGGGCCTTGGTATGAACTCCATTGAGATTCGGCAGCGCTTTGTGAACTACTACAGAGGGCTTGGTTTCCACCCACTCCCCCGTGCGCCCATGCTGCACCCCTCAATCCCCATGTCCTTTGTGATGAGCGCAGGCCTGGTCCAGATAGAAACTTCCCTGGCACAAGCCGAGAAAAGGCCCGGCGACCAGTTCGTCCTGGTGCAAGAGTGCTTCCGGCACTTCGATCTCGACAAAGTTGGCACAGACGACATTCACCTCAGCCTGTTTGAGATGCCCGCGGCCTTTGTGTTTGGGCCTGATGGGAAGCGAGCGATTGTTGGGCAAGTCTGGACACTCGCAACCTCGGTCCTGGGAATAGACAAAGACCGCATCTGGGTCTCGTATTTCAAAGGTGGAAAGGTATTAGGCGACTACTTGCCAAGTGACGAGGCAACACGTCAAGTCTGGATTGAGGTGGGCCTGCCTGAGGAGCACATCATCGGACTGGAAGCACATGACAATTATTGGGTCCAAGGCGGGGGCATTGACGGAGTGGAAACACTCCGAAAAGCAGGCCCGAATACGGAACTGTTTTATGACAGAGGGGCTGATAAAGCGTGCGGGGTGAGATGCAAGCCAGGGTGCAAATGCGGGCGCTTCGTGGAGTTCTCCAACTCCCTGTTCATCTGCCGGGAACTCGATGATCAGGTCAAGTCACTCCATCCGATGGCAGAACCATTTGCCGAAACTGTCATTGGCACCGAGCGGGTGGCAATGATCCTGCAGGGTGCCCGGTCAGTGTTCGAGACGGATCGTTACCGGCCGATTATAGACACCATTCACAGTTTTGTCCGCAGGCACGACCTGCCCGAACCACTGATCGCCACCAGCGAGTGCGTGATAGCGGACTATCTCAAGGCACTGTACATCCTGATCGCAGATGGCGCCCCTCCCCCAGGCAAAGATGGGCGAGAGCGTATCGTCAAACTGCTGATTCGGGGTGTCACAGCACGGCAGATCCTTCTGGGCATTCGGTCCGAAGAGTTTCTGTCCACGCTAATTGACTGCATTTCGCAAACAGTCCACAGCGGCCTGCAGGCGACACGAGAGGACAAGGAGCGACTGGAAGCCTATTTCCTGAGCGAGTCACATCGTTTCCTGAACACCATTGAGCGCGGGCGTCGCCAAATGCTGCGGTTCTTGCAGGAGAACAATGGAGATACGTTGTCCGGTTGGCAAGCAGTATGTCTGGAGAAACAGTGGGGAGTGCCTTGTCTTCTCATCACCGACCTGCTGCGACAGAATGAACTGGCATTTCCGGAAACGGAGTATAGAGAGGCTCTGGAGATTTGGAAAGAGCAACGCCATAACTGAACGGCAACTTCTTCGACCTTGTTGGGCGGACCGGGGGATGTACATCGTAATCAAGGCTTCGAACTCATACGCGGCATCCCTGCTTGTGGACTCAGCGAAAGAGCGTAGAACGGCGAGGAGGGAATACAGTCTATGACCACGTACAAAGAGCTCGACAGGAGACAGTTCTTCCAACCAGTGGTGGAGACCATCAGCCTGACCCTGAGACTCCCGGCCTCGATCTGGCTTCCCGACAGAAGCGGGAAGGCGCTACGAATCGTCGCAGCCACAGAGCTGCCAGACGGCTATGTCCGCACAGCCTTCTTGCGCCTGGATGAACCCAGCGTCGCCTCCGAGGTGATCAAGAGCGGGCGATCCATAGTCGTGAAAGATATCGTCTCGGACAGGCGTTGGAAATACAGGGCCGAGGCCGCCGATATGGGGCTGCAATCGGCGATGATCGTACCACTCCAAGTAAAGAAAAAGACGGTAGGTGTACTGGATGTGTACACCCACGAGATCAAGGATTTCACTGAGGACGAGAGGTCGCTGATTGAAAGCCTTGCTGCCCAGGCCGCCTTCACGCAGCGCCGTATTCGCGATCTGGAAGTTCTGAACGAAGTCAGCCTCCTCATCAACTCCGAGTTACGTCCCTCCGCACTATTCAAACATATCACACGGTCTGCAACGCGGGTGCTGGAATGCCAACACGTCAGCATATTCCTGACAGACAAATCCGGTAACCTGGCGTTGGAAGCCACATCGGCGAAAGGCATCAAACGGAAGCAATTCGCTCCTGGGCAGGGACTGGCCGGCTGGGTCGTCCAGAATGGGAAGTCAGCGCTCGTCCTGGATGCCGTTCACGACCCCCGGTTCATCCCGGGCCTGCTCTCAGACGCCACCGAGCGTTCCATGCTGGTCGTGCCGATCATCACAGCGGAGCACGAGAGCGTAGGTGCCATCTCGGCAGACAAGGATGGTCTGAACGAATTTGACGAGCACGATCAGGCGCTGCTCGAGACATTGGCAATGCAGGCCGCTGTAGCCGTGCACAATGCCCAGCTTCTCGAGCAAGCAGCCGATCGGGCGAAAGTCTTGCAGCGGCTGCACCAGATCGGTGAACAACTGCATTCGGCCGAACTGTCGGAACGTGGGCTGATGAGAGTGCTGCGCCAAGTGGCGCGAAGCGCCAAAGGCGTTCTTGGTGCCGACTTGGTGGACGTGTATCAGTACGTTGAAACAGAGAAGCGGTACGTCATGCCACCGATCCTCGAGGGAACGCGCCGAGATCCAACGGTCGTCAAAGAGGAGATCTTCAATGACGATGTCGTGGTCGAAGTAGTCGAAGGTGGAAAGCCCCTCTACGCTCCCGATGCCCAAGCCGATACACTGCTCAGTGGCCCATTCACCATAGAGCGCCCTCAACGCCCGAAGAACCGCTTCGTGGTACGCGAAGGGGTCTTATCATCGGCGGCAGTACCCCTCATGGCAGCAGGCGAAACTGTGGGGGCCATGTTCGTCAACTACCGGACTCACCAGGATTTTGCCCCTGACCAACGGGAGACCATCGAACTGTTCGCCAACCAGGCGGCGACGGCGATCTATAACGCCCGTGCCTATGAGCAAGTCCAGAGAAGAATAAAGGCGCTGGAAGCGCTGAATGAGGTGGGCCAGCGCCTGAGCACTGCCGAAGTGACGGGAAGGGGGCTCAGCAGTCTCCTGCGGGAGGTAGCACGACAGGCCAAGAGAGTGCTCAGTGCCGATCTCGTCGAACTCTACCGATATTCCCCAGGACGGGAGGACCTAGTGGCCGCACACGTCTCCGTAGGAGAGAAACTGGTGGATATTGAGCCAGTCAAGCGAATCCTACCTGATGACGTGGCAGCCCAGATCTTGAACCTGAGCACTCCTCTCTTCACCACTGACTCTCAGCGCATACCTCTGCTCTCGGAACCGTTCAGGACTGAACGCAAGGGTATGCCGGAACAGCGTTTCGTGGTCCGGGAGCGGATCGTGTCTACAGCCGCGATCCCTTTGATCGTGAGTGACGAGGCAGTGGGGATACTGTTTGTCAACTATCGCTCCCCGCAGAAGTTCCCGATGGAACAACGGGAGCTGATCCAGTTGTTCGCCAGCCAGGCAGCGGTCGCCATCCGCAACGCCCAACTGTTCCAGCAGCGTGAGACCTTGCAGCGCATTGCGCGTGACATAACGTCGGTACTGGACGGGGACACATTGCTGCAGCGAACACTGGAGCGGTCACTCGAGTTGTTGAACTGCGAGTTCGGATCCATCAGCGTATTCGACCCGGCTAACAACACGCTACAGTTCCGGTACGCGGTGGGCAAAGCCTCGAATCTCAGTGTACACCTGGGTGAGGGATTGATCGGCACCGCAGCCGAAACACGCAAGCTCGTGCGGGTTCCAGACGTATCACAGGACCATCGGTACATCAGCCACGTGGCAGAAACCAGGTCGGAATTGGACGTTCCGATGTTGGTGGGCAAGCGCCTGATCGGTGTGCTCAACGCGGAGAGCAGGCGACTCAATGCCTTCAGCAAGGCGGATGAACGTCTGGCCGAGGCCCTGGCGGCACAAGCAGCAGTAGCGTTCCAGACGGCTGAGATGTACGAAGAGACCCGGACCAGACTGCAGGAGCGCGTGGGCGACATCAAGGCTCTCGAAGCCATCTATGCGCTCATTGGCACTGCCTCACTCGAAAACGTGCTGGGCCAGATTGCCGAGGAGGCGGCTCGCCTGACACCAGCCAGGTACACAGGCATCTGGCTCCTGGACGAACAGGCCCACGAATTACGGTTCGGCGCCAGTAACAAGATGGGAGCGCCGACCATGGATCTGCCCTGGCTACCTCTGGATGAAACTAGCATCAACGGGCATGTTGCGCTGAGTGGCAAGACATATCTTGCCAGAGATATCCGAGGCAATCCGTACTACCGGGAGTGGTACGAGGATGTGCGGTCCGAACTGGCCACCCCGTTGATGTATGGCGACAAGGTGATTGGGACGCTGAACCTGGAGAGCGCAGAGATTGGAGCATTTGCGGCTGATCACGTCCGCCTGGTCGAGGCGCTGGCCGGAGCAGCGGCGGTGGCGATCCAAAGCGCGCGCCTTTACGACCGGCTGCGCACGCTCACCCGGGTCGGGCAGACAGTCGCTTCCTCGCTTGACCAAAAAGAGGTGCTGGAGCGCATCCTGGAAGAATCGTTGAAGGCGCTGGGAGCCAACTATGGCACGCTGCGGCTACTGGATAGAACCACCAACGAGTTGGTGCTGCGGGCATATCGCGGGGAAATCAGCAACCAGAGCCTTGCAAAGATCCCGTTGGGTAAAGGTATTACGGGCTGGGTCGCCGAGCATGGACAGCCGGTCCTGGTGGGAGACGTGAGGAAAGACCGGCGATATCTGGCATACCTGGCCGGGACTCGCTGCGAGATGACCGTGCCGATCAAAGTGGACAGCAAGATCATCGGCGTCCTGAACGTGGAACACCCTCGGCCCTATGCATTCGGAGAACAGGACCTGCGTTTGTTGGAGGCTATCGCCAGTCAAGTAGCCACAGCCATCCGCAATGCTGAGCTGTATGAAACTATTCAGAACTTCGGCCATAGGCTAGCGGCACTCGTTGACTTCAGCCAAGCGGTCACCTCTGGCATCCACCTACGCGAGGACCAGGTTCTAGACCTGATCCACAGCCAGGCCAGTAGATTGATGGACACGAACAACATGTACATCGCGCTGTACGATGAGCCGACGGATACTGTTCGGTTCGGACTTGCATTTGACAATGACAGGCGTGTGGATATCACGACAGAAAAAGGCTGGCAACCGCGTCGAGCTGGAAAAGGCAAGACAGAGGAAATCATCCGCACCAAGAAGCCGCTATTCCATGCTACGAAGACAGAAGGGAAAGCATGGTATACACAACCAGACCACACGGAGTATGTGGGGGCAGCCTTGCCGTCATGGCTCGGCGTGCCGATGATGGTAGGCGAAAAGGTATTAGGCGTAATCGCCACCTACCACCCGACACAGGATCACATCTACACCAACGACGACCTCGAGATTCTGCAGGCAATGGCCAACCAGGCCGCGATTGCCCTGGACAATGCGCACATGTTCTACGACATCAATCGTAGGCTGGCAGCACTCGTTGACTTCAGCCAGACAGTTACCTCCGGCATCCGCTTGCGCGAGGACAAGGTACTGGAGTTGATCTACAAGCATGCCAGCAAGCTGATGGACACAGATAACATGTACATCGCCCTATACGACGAACCGACAGACACCGTTCGGTTCGGACTAGTGATGGTGGAAGGCAGTTCTGTAGATGTGCAACCGCGCAAGGCAGGTGAGGGACGGACGGAGGAGATCATTCGCGCCAAGAGACCGATCTTCATTGCCACAAAGGAAGAAGCAAAGGCATGGTATGATGAACCAGGGCGTAAGGACTACTTGGATAGAAGAGAAATGCTTTCATCATGGCTTGGCGTGCCTATGATGGTGGGAGAGAAAGTGCTGGGCGTAATCGCCACCTACCACCCGACGCAGGAGTATGTCTACAGTGGAGATGACCTTAACGTTCTGCAGGCGATGGCCAATCAGGCGGCAATCGCTATCGAGACTGCCAGGCTACAACAAGAACAGCAACATCAACTGGATAAGAAGATAGGAGATATCCTGGCTTCCCGAGAGATAGACAGAGCCATTGTGGATAGCATACGCCCTGGCCCTGAGCTACAGAGTGTACTCGATTTAATGCTGGAGAAAGCTCTCGAAAGAACCGAGGCTTCTTCAGGCAACATTATGTGGTATGACGAAGCCACAGAAGACTTGGTAATGAGAGCCGGGAAAGGGGTGCTAGAAGGCAAGGAAAGGGCACGCCAGAAGATCGGTGAAGGGATCGTCGGTCTGGCGGCACGGGATAGGAAGACCTATCGAGTGGGAAATGTGACTGAAGAGCCTTGGAAAAGCACCTTCATTCCATTCATTGCCAATGTGAGGTCCGAGCTTACAACCCCACTATTAGATGGTGACACGCTCTTGGGAGCACTTAATGTTGAGGATCCTGAGGTTGACGCCTTTGACGAAGAGGAGGCCAGGTGGCTTGAGGACCTCGCTGTTCGCGCGGTTATCGCTATCCGTGGCGCGCAGGCTTATGAGGCCCTTCAGCAAGAGCAAAGCAAGAATATGGCCACCGCACGCTTGGCAGCTGTGAACGCTGTGGCAGCAGGGTTCGTGCATAGGATGAATAACATTGCTGGCACAATACCGGTGCGTGTCGAGCAAATCAGAGAGCTATTGGACCCAAGCAGTGCAGAACACCCCAAGATCATGCACTACATAGATGCCATCGACGAGGATGTTGACAGCCTCCTTAGAGCTGCCCAGGCTATTCAGTCATCTACAGCTACTGAACCTCTTCAGTTAGCAGACATTGATACCCTGGTTTCCACCGCGATTCAGAGAATCGCTGCCCCTCCAGGTATTGTGATCCATAGCAGATGTGACAGAGAGTTGCTCTTGGTGCTTGCTTTCAGCGGGCAGCTGGTAGACACGCTGGAGAATCTTATTCGAAACGGCATAGAAGCTATTGACGGTTCAGGGTCTGTTGCTGTCACAGGCAGAACGCTGGTGGCAGAAGGCCAGGAGTGGATAGCCACTGAGATAACGGACACAGGTCGCGGCATTCCGCCCGAGGAGTTGCCCAGGATATTTGACCTTTTCTTCTCTACCAAGCCCGGTGGAATGGGATTCGCTCTTTGGAGAGCCAAGACGCTGGTCGAGAGTCTTGGGGGCAGGATCACCATATCTAGCAGGGTAGGCCAAGGGACCACCTTCACAATCCTTCTGCCAGCAGTAAAGGAGGCATGACGATGGCCAAGAAGCACATCCCACGTATCCTGCTTGTAGACAGCGAGCCTAAATGGCGTAAGGCAGCCAAGGCTGTTCTGGAAAAACAGGGAAAGTACAACGTTGAGAGTGTCGCCAATATTGAGGCGGCCCTGAATTTCCCTTTTGGCAACGGCTTTGACCTCATACTGATTAACGCCGCCCTCGTTTTTGGGGAGAACATCTCCAGGTTCGAACAGATGCTAAGTCTGTATCCAGACAAAGTGCTGGTGATTTCCGACGTGCGTTCGATATCCACAGCCATCGAAGTATTCAAGATGGGGGCAGATTACGCTGAGAAACCGTTTGAACCAAGACGAGTGATTGAATTAGTGGCAAGTCGCCTACAGGCAGCGGCCAACGCTGCACAGTAGCAACCGAAGTTAGGAGGCCAAATATGAACGCAATATACCAGAACCAGCCACGCGTGCTCATCGTGGATGATCAGAGGAACTGGCGAGAATCATTGTGCGACATGCTGGATTCCGACATGTACGAAATCGAAACTGCCGCCAGCTACGACGAAGCAAAACTTAGACTGCAGCAGCGCGCCTTTCACGTACTAGTATCGGACCAGAGATTAGTGGATGCTGATCAAGGCAATATCCAGGGCATTCTCCTGCTGGACGAATTGAATGTGCTTCAGGATGGAACCCAGGCCATCATTGTGACAGGTTATCCAACAATCGAGGCAGCGAAGGAGGCACTTAGAGGGCGCAATGCCTACGACTATATACTCAAATACCCAGAAGGAGGGGGACCTTTCAACATTAGACAGTATCGGCAGCAAGTCAAAGCAGCAACTGAGAAGGCAATGGATGCGCGGCAGAAAGCAATTACACTGGACTTCTCACTTTCGTCCGCAATCCCTGGCCTGACTTACGACCGAGTTACTGAGATGCTGTTCCCTGAAGGAAAGAGGCCCAAAGATGCCCTCGACGCTGTTCAGAAGGTGGTGAATAGGTTGCTTTACCCGCTTCAGCCCCTGGCACATAAGATGGGCAGGGTTTGGTTGTCGGAATTGGATCGAGTCTGTGAGATTCTTTGCTGGAGCAGAAGCCAGGCTCAGGCGACCTTAGTCAAAGTTGGGACGGAACAGAGCCAGTTAGAAGCCGGCCAAGTGCATTGGGTCAAAGAGAAGTGGTACCCGATCAAGAAAAAAGAACGATTTATGTCCGCCCCTGTCGCAGGAGTGTCATACACAATTGATGAGATGGCATTTGAGGAGTTCGCAGCCTTGGTCGAGGAAGGTTAGAGTGATCAAGCCAGAGAGGCGCGTGCTAATCATAGAAGACGAATCTAGCTGGCAGAAGCTGCTGAAAGAACTGCTTCAAGAAGTCGCGACTGAGATTGATTGCACGATTGAGGTCATACTAGCTCAGAGTTTTGCAGACGCCTTAGACAGTCTCAAAGCAATGTCCTACGACTGCGTCACTGTTGACAATAAGCTCCCAGATGGTAGAATGGCCAAAACTGTGCTCGATCGTATCGCCGGCCTCGATCACGAAGTATATGTAATTGTCATAAGCGGAGTGGTCAATCCCGGTGATGTCCGGGACTTTTTCAGAGAATACAACGTTAGTGAATTCTTCTGGAAACACGACTTCGACCCAAGGCAGTTCAAGCAAGTAACAGCAGGACTACTTGCACCCATTAGCAACAAGCCGTCAAAGCGGTTGCCTTATGTAGCAAAGGGGAAGAAAGCCATGGACTGGAACACTATCATCAGCCTGGCGGTATCTGCTGTATCGCCGTACGCGGTCACACTTGCGATGAGTGCCGCAACCACTGCTGGAACTAAGTTAGGCGAGGCGGCTTTCGAGGGTCTCAAGGGACTCTGGGAATGGATTCGCCAGACTATCGGCGGTAGCGATGACGAATCTGCCAAACAGGCATGGGAGAGCTTCAGACAGGACCCTGAGAGGAACAGAGATGCTCTGGTTGACGCAATTCGAAGACTGAGCCCGGAAGATGATAAGGCTTTGCGCGGGTATGTGCAGGGCCTCATAGAGGATGTGCAACTCCGAAAAGGTGCTAATCTATTTGCCGTGCTTGACAGCTCCAAGTACTATACCCTCAACGATCTCAAGCGAATCTGCAGCCGAGTCAACCCGCGATGGGCGGACGATCTGGGTTCTGATCCAACACGGGAGGCACTGGCCCGATGGGTTGTCACTTATGCTCCGACACGGAACAGGGAATCAGATTTGATAGCAGCGATGCTGGAGACAAATCCGACCGCGATACTGCAGTAATCTGACTGCTTCACGTGCAGAATGAATGCGGCGGGGTGGCTAACTATGGCCCAAGACTGGATAGGGTTGATCGCCTCGTTTGTCTACGTCTTCGCCATGATCGGCATCGCCGAAGGCCTGCGCAGGTGGCGCGGGTACTCGGTCGAGTTCACGCGCAAGTTCATCCACATCGCCGTCGGCATGTGGGCCTTCGGGACGGTGCTCCTGTTCGAGCGCCGCACCTTCGCCATCATCCCGCCCCTGGCCTTCGTCGCCATCAACGCCCTCTCTTACTGGCAGGGGACGTTCAAAGCCATGGAGACCGGGGAGAAGGGGCAGTTGGGCACGATCTACTTCCCCATCTCATTCGCCGCGCTCATCTGGCTGCTGTGGG
>Ga0307378_10007079_pt1 | contig 15154 bp, 10 predicted proteins | sample UN1MG_FD_202238 | JGI IMG/M metagenome (GOLD analysis project Ga0307378, IMG submission 202238) | Soil microbial communities from Risofladan, Vaasa, Finland - UN-1 | ecosystem: Environmental > Terrestrial > Soil > Coastal area > Acid sulfate soil | place: Finland: Risofladan, Vaasa | collected...
TAGTAGATTTGCCAAATTCACTCTCTGCACGAACACTGCCGCCGATAGAAGATACAATATTTTGTACGATGCAAAGACCCAGGCCCGTCCCTTGACCCGGAGGCTTAGTAGTGAAAAACGGTTCAAAAATTTTTTCAAGATTTTCCGGCGAAATGCCCCCGCAGTCGTCAGAGAAGCACAACTCAATATGCTGATCTTTCACAGCACCGCTAATTACAACCTGCCGGGCCTTGCTCCTGCCGGCTGCCTGTATGGAGTTCATAATAAGGGCAAAAAATAGCTGCTCCAAGTCTCTCTCGCTCATCCATACAGGCGGCAGTCTATCCATATCTTTGAGTTTGACTGAAATCCTTGCTCTCCTTGCGCTTTCATCCAGCAAATGCACGATTCTTTCAGCAACCACCTTTAAATCTACCTCCTGGATGGTCTTTTTTGAGGATTTCCGAGCGAAATTGCGAAATCCATCAACAATTGAAGTTATGTTCGAGACCTGAGTTAGACTCTCATTTAGTTTCTTAGTAATTGTTTGTGAAGAAGATGTTGTCCCCAGCAAATCCATGGCATTATCAAGTGAAAGACGAATAACTGTCAGAGGCTGCGTTAGTTGATGAGCTAAGGTAGCGCTTAAGGTCCCAAGCGAGGCAAGCCGTTCAGCTCGAACCATTTTTTCGCGGTACAAACTTATCTCCTCCTGATCCTGCCTGGACCGGGTAATATCAACAAATGATGCCATCAAAGAGATGATACGGCCATTCTCGTCTCTAATTGAAGTTTTACAGACCTGAACATCGAACAATGAGCGGTCCTTCCTTTTTGCAATTAATTCACCTATCCAGCCCTCTCCAGTTCGCAGCGCCTCCACTATCGTTTCTGCTTTATCCAACACCAGCCAGAACTCAGCCGCATGTCTTCCCAGAATCTCGTTCTCAGAATCGTATCCCCACATCTTGACGAAAGAATCATTTACATACGTCAAATTTCCTTGTACATCGCCGATGGCAATGGCGTTTATTGATGAGGCTATGGCGGCATCTTTGATCTTCAATGCCTCCTGAGTCCGCCTGTACTTTGTGATGTCCCTACACACTGCAAGTATTCCTGTAGCCTCTTCCATATCGTTTTTCAGCAGAGTAGCAGATACATAGCACTGAAAAGTAGTTCCATCTTTTCGAACATGCTCTATCTCACCTGTCCAGGATCCTTGCGTTTTTATCTGATGGATACCACTGGTGTATTGATCCACCTGCTCATCACTATGGAAGTCTGCAACTTTCATTCCGATCATGTCTTCAGTAGAATAACCATGCATCCGGGCGTAAGCCTTGTTTGCATATATCAGTCTCGGCTCCACGTCACCCAGAGCAATACCATCAATCGATTGCTCTACCGCCGAATTTAGGATTCGTATGCGCTCTTCTGCGCGTTTCATCTCATCGACATTTCTTGCAATTACCAAGGCGGCGTACACTCTTCCACTGCTTTTTCTCAATGGTTCAATGGTCGTATTGTACCACAGGGACTGACCCCGCACTTCACTCAACGATACTATATTCATTCCCTGTCCGGAATCTATTACCTTTCGAATAGAAGCTGCTTGTCGGTCTGCGACCTCTTTCGGGAAACAATCCCACAACGACATTCCCACCAGGCCTTCCGATTGATTACCAAATTCCTCTGCTGCCTTTCTGTTTGCGAATAAAAATACACCATTTTCGTCGATGGTGACAATGGGATCCTCTGCACTTTCTACTAATGCTCTGTATTTTTCCTCGCTTTCGGCGAGCGCCTGTTCTATGCGCTTTTGCTCGGTGATGTCCTCACCAAATGATTGAAAAGAAACGGCACGGCCCTGGTCGTCAAAGAGTGCCCGATTGGTCCATCGCTGCCAGCGGATCCGGCCATCCGGAGCAGTGACTTTGTGCTCATGCGTCATCAACGGTGAATCGACTGTCAGGGACAGAATATTTTTAAGAACAACCTGCCTGTCTTCTTCGGGAATCAGAGATGTGAACTTGCTGCCGATAAGTTCTTCTCCGGTCCTGCCGAAGTACTCGCAATACGCGGTATTGACAAATTTAATCTCACCGTCCGGCAGAAAGCTGCATATCAAACCAGGCGAGTCCTCAACCACTGAACGATACCGTTCTTCACTTTGTCGCAGGGTCTCCTCTGCCTTCTTGCGCTCGGTGATGTCAATGCCGTAAGCATTCAAATAATCCTCCTCAACCACAGGAGCTAAAGTTACCAGAAATATCCGGCCATCAAAACAGTTGAACTCAAACTCGGATACCTTACCGGAACTCATGGCTTGCTGTACCCGCTCGTAACATGCTCCTGGGAGGCTTTGACCAACTTGAATCCCCCATGTTTCAAGGATGGGAGAGCTCACTTCATTCGCATAGAGGACCGTCCCGTCCCTGGCTATCCGAATCGTAGGATTAGGATTCTGTGATGGAAACAGTGCCAGTATAGCAGTTTCCTTTTCTAACTGCTTGCGCTCGGTGATGTCGGTGATAATCATTCCAAGGCCATCAGCTACCCTGAAGGCTTGTATATCTAAATGTACATTGCCGAATTTTGGATGTGGAATAATATCTTCCAAGTTTAAGGATTTTCCGGTTTTCATCACATCCATATACATATCATACCGACCTGATTCACTGAGATCAGGCGCTATTTCCAAGATATTTCTTCCTATCAGATATTCCTCTTTCGTTCCCGGTGGAAATATTCCAAACACAGTTCTATTAATCTTGACCAGGTTGAATTCTGAATCCCAAAGAATGAAACCTTCTGTTGCTGAATCCATAAACAGATGCAGTTTCTCCTCACTTTCCCGCAACGCCTTCTCGGCCTCTTTGCGCCGTGTAATATCAATATTCGTGCCAATCATGCGCAGCGGTTTACCATCGTCACTATATGCTATTACTTTTCCTCGCCCCAAAACCCAAATGTAATCTCCCGACTTGGTTTTAAGGCGGTACTCGATTTCTATAGAATCTCTCTTTCCCTCTAAATGTCCATTCATAATTTCTAATACGAACGGTTTATCATCGGGATGAATCCGTTTTTCCCATTCATCCTGTGAACTTGATATTTCGTGAGGTTCATACCCTAACATAGTTGCATGACGAGGGTTTCTATACACTTCATTTGTTGCTATATTCCAGTCCCATAAGGCATCATTAGTCGTCTCCATGGCCAAACGGAACTTATCCTCGCTTTGCTTCAGTTTCTCCTCCGACTTCCTCCGCCCGGTAATGTCTGTGGAAACCATAGTCACGGCAACCACTTTCCCATTGTGTATGATGGGTCCAAGATGAGTTTCATACCAGGTGGAGTTTTGACCATCAGGTCCCAGCCCCAAAATTTCATAACTGTCAGGTTTTCCGGTTTGGAACACCTTTTCGATGGACCTTCTCACTATGTCGCATTGCCCTGGTTCCGCATACTCATAGACTTTTGTTCCTATCAACTGTTCTCCGGTCAAGCCTCCTGTAGGACGGTTAACAAACTGGATCGTACCATCATAACTCACAGTTAGGATAAAACCGGGAGCAGTCTCCGCCAAAGATCGCCACTTTTCGCCCGACTCCTGAAGTGCCTCTTCGGATTTTTCAAGTTCCGAGACACGATCGCGCAGCGTCTTGAGCTCTTCAATTAATTTCGCTTTGGTTTTGAGTTCATCTCGCATCATGTTTCCTTCGCTCCTTTAAAAGACACCGGTTATCCCTCGCTTCACCGGCGTTTTGAGGAACATTATAATGGCATTGGCTAAGTTGAGGTCGGCTGCCACAACAAACTTTTAGCTGCTCTTGGAGTGTGATGGCATAAGTGCTAATCAGTGCCTTACTGTCAGCCCGGCAAACTAGCTCGATTGTCGGAATAAGATATACAAAGCTCTTGCCAACACCAGTGCCAGCTTCAACAGCCAAATGCCGACCGGCCAGAAGTGCTCGCTGAATAGCACAGGCCATTTCGACTTGTTGAGAACACACCTCAAATCCAGTCAGGGATCGTGAGATGTACCCCGCTGGAGCAAAAACTTCTTGTATATCTAAAGATGTATAAGGTCTAATGGCACTGTCATGCATTTTTTGATTTTCGCGCATACACAAACCACCCGCACGACCATTTATCTTTTTTGAGCCGAACGTTAACAGTTCCAGCCCTCCCTGGCCGAAGTTATATGTAACCTCTCTGGCTTTGCTCCCAAAATTTAAGCCAGAGAGGTTTACAATGGTTACGAGTTTATTACAATCCTTCAAAAACAGCAACATAGGTTTTTCAGTGTTTGATCAACTTTCTTATTCGGATAACTCTCTTCCATTCGGCAATGTCCTTTCTGCAAAACGTGTCAGGGAGATGTTTGCTGAAAGGGATGCGCTCTTTGGCTATGGGGAAAACGATCTCTGGAATACAGGATTGACGTTATGGTCATTTAACTTCATCTTCAGACCATGACGCCCCTGCCTTTTTCTTGACTTTAGCTTTTTGCATGTCTGTATTCTATGTGTTTTGAACTCAAGAGGCAAGGGCTGAAGGGCTGGCTGCATCTTTGTCTTGCTTCGCAGCTTCAACAGCCACCATCGAGTAGTAAGCCCTATGGTTATTATGAAGATGAAGAAGCACTGGTCAAGCGGATCAAGCAATTGCACAGGAAGCCCAGAGGGGGCAAGCGATTAGGTCCTTATCAGATAGCAAGGATTCTAAACAAAGAGGGATGGAAGACTCGCAACGCACAGGAATGGTATGGTTCGCATGTAAGTGCTATCCTAAAGCGTTTTTAAGGAAACGCCTAAGGTTCTTGTATACGTCTTTTCGGTTCGCTACCTTAGCAACGAGCACAAGAAGCTTTTCATCTTTGATTTGATAGATAATACGATAATTCCCTGATGGGGGCCGATAGATTTTTTTGGATGAATCCAAAAGCTTACTATTAGATGGACGTGGATTTTCTTGGAGCGATTCAATCTTTCCTACAAGCTGCCGCTGAACCTTTTTAGATTGTTTCTCGATAAACTTTTGTGCTTGAGGTTTTAATTCTATTACATACATCCGTGTATGGGATCATAGTCCAAGTTTCTTCTTGAAAGCTTTGAGACTAATGCTACCGGGTTCCTTGAGTGCTTTGAGAGCCTCGTGCAAATCGATTTTGTCTTCCAATGCTTCCAATGCTTGCAAGTCCTCTATCGGTACAAGAGCAAAAGCAGGTTTGTTGTTTTTGCTTATGCACACACGCTCTCTATTAAACATTACTCCATTTGCCAGTTCAGTAAAATCATTCCTTGCATTTGTCATACTTATAACTGTCATTTTTTAGCCCTTTCAGTATATATATAATATCGCATAGAATAAGCATAAGTTCAAGAAAAAGATTAAAATATTTAAAAATTTATAAATATTATAAAATTTGGAACTTTTTTGTAAGTTTTGTCAATTTTAAGCCAAAAACTTAGGTAACTAAGGCGGACTTTTCTGGGCATTTTTTTATCGGACGTGTTCAAATCTTCAACAAACAGGATAGTCTTCTGTTTTGTAAGGCTTAACGTATAGTTTGACTTAGATGGGATAGATAATAAATCCACCAATCCTCTGTTTCTGCAGAAGTCACCCAGGAAATGTCACTACAACTTTACTACAACTAAAAGATACAATATCTGCGATTCTTGCGATATTTACCACTTGCTAAGTACTGAAAGGAGCGATATTTGTGAAAAAACGTGGTTTTGAAAATGAATTTCAAGACCGTCGCCTTAAGCCGCTCGGCCACTGCTCCGGATTCGATGGCATATCTCGAATTGCTCCCGAGGCTTTATTAAAACAGCCCTTTTGAGCAAATTTTGAGATATTTTATCAGCTAATAAGGGATTTAGCAAGTAAATTGACGATTAATTCGTATCATCATACGGGCCTGGAGAAAAAATTAAGTATTTTTTTATTTTATAGTTGACATAGCATAGTATGCAATACATAATATGTTAAGTCAAATATACTATGAATCTTTAGAATCTGTGAAACGTGTGGCTGCAAAGGAGATTTTTTATGAAATTTGAAAGTCAGTTGTTGAAGGGAATAGCCCCGGCGGTAGTGCTGGAGATACTCTCTCGCGGGCCGATGTACGGCTACGAGCTGAGCCAGGCCATCGAGCAGCGAAGCGGCGATATCCTGACTCTCGGCAAGGGAACGCTGTACCCGCTGCTTTACAATCTTGAGGCGAAAAAGCTCGTCAAAGGCAAGTGGGAGAAGAACCAATCCAGCCGGAAGAGACGATACTACTCCATCACCAGCAAGGGCACAGGAGAATTGGCAAAACAAAAAGAGCAGCTAAAAGAGTTGACGGCCGGCCTGAATCTCGTCTTCGGCGGGGCGCTCGCGCCGGCCTGATCTATATGTAGTCTCCGGTTTTGCCGGAGGTTCTTACGATAAAATACAAACAACAAAAAGCGAAATTTGTATTATGGCGAAGAAATATAAACAAAACGGTTTACAAAATCTTCCCGCCTGCGTAGCTGAGTTTACGAAGCTGCTCTTAAAAAAGATGCGTTATCGCCGGAAGGTCCGAGAAGATGTGCAGGCCGAATTAGAAGCTCATTTTGAAGATGCGCTAAAAGACTGCAATACGGACAAAGAAAAAGAGCAGAAAGCCAAACAGATGATAACGGAGTTCGGCGACTTGAAGCTGCTTGCTATTCTTTTACGCCGGTCCAAGAAACGCTGCCGGCCCCTCTGGCGAACCGTCGTTGCGCGAACCTTTCAGGCTATTGGCGTTCTGATTTTATGCTTCATCCTTTACGCCATCTGGTTTTCCGCGGGCGAGCCGACGATAAGAGTTGATTATGTCGCGTTATTCAATCGGATGAATCAGCCGCAGGTTCTCGACCGGGATAACGCCTGGCCCCATTACGAGAAGGCAATCAGTCTATATGTCCCCCAGAGCCCCGTCACGGAAAAATTCATTTCATACCGGCAGAGAGGGAAAAAACGCGAAGAAGCAATAAGGCTCAGGAAGCTGTTGAAGGATCATCAGCAGGAAATCAGTAAGTGGCTTGGGCGAAATCAGAAACACTGGGACAGCCTCACTGCTGAGCAACAAGCCGTTATACAAAAATGCTTCGAATACGATTGGGTACCTTTGCCTAAGAACGCTAATCAGACATATACCGAATGGCAGGCCACGACATTTGACCGAATGACGGAACATGTTATAAAATGTATTGAGACCGATGCCGAGGTCACGGTTCCTCACCCTCGCGGCTCCCTGCCGCGTTGGGAAAGCCCTGGATTTCCATATGCTGAGTTGAAAAGCTGGTCTATGGAGAATCGTCAGATCCCGCCCAATTTGGCAGAAGCAGTTTCTGTCGCCGTCCTCCACGAGGCCGACAGGCGTTACAGAGAACTGCCGGAGGACATTTCCGGACCGCTCTCGGACGTCGAACAGGAATACATCAGTCCCTGGATCGGGCAGAATGATGCCGCCTGGCTAGAGTTCGTGGCAGGCAGCAGCAAGTCTTACTACTACAGGCCTTATTCAAGCGATCCGAATGACAAGGATAACTCTCTCTGGAGCGTTCTGATGCCGCACCTGAGCCCTCTGAAAAAATTGGCGAGGCTAGGAATCTGGCGATCGCGCAACTATAGAAAACAGGGTCGGGTACAGGAGAGCATCGATGATTGCGTCGCTATCGCCCGCGTCGGCAGCCATTTGCAGGGCAAGGGAACGCTCATCGAACAATTAGTGGGCCTGGGGATATGCGCGATCGCTCGAGACGAAACGCTGCGTCTTTTAGACACGCAGAAACTTTCGGCCGCCGATCTTCAGAATTTACAGAACCGTTTGTCGCGGGTTTATCCGGATGGATATCCGCTGATGAACATGGAAGGCGAGCGATTGTTTTTCATGGATGTCGTCCAACGTTCATTTACCGATGGAGGTCCAGGAGGGGGGCATCTGATACCCGGGTGGTGGGACGAACTGCAAGTCATGACGGCCTCCGGCGGTGATACGGGAGACAAGCGGTTCCTTATGCCGTTCTACACGGCGGCGAGCATGGTCCATGCAGGGCGCGATGCGACTGAGGCCAAGGCGAAGAAGTTGTACGACCTGCAAAGCAAACTTGCCGGGATGACTCCTAACCAGGTGCACGCATCCGACCTCAAAATGCCCGATGAGATACTCAACTCCATGCCGCGGCACAGATACTTCTTACTCCAAATCCACATGCCCGCTTTGGCGAGGGCTTCTGAACTGGCGTATCGCGGCAAAATGGGTCACGAATCCTCTTTGACAGTTCTCGCATTGAAGCGATGGCAGTTGCAAAAGGACGAGTATCCGGAGACGCTTAATGAGCTGATTGCTGCCGGTTTTCTGAGTGAGTTGCCGATGGATCCATACAGCGACAAACCGCTGGTTTACAGGAAAACGGACGAGGATTTCATCCTCTACAGCGTCGGGCCGAATTTCAAAGATGACGATGGCGAGGTCACAATAGAGCACGGCAGCCCGCAAAAGTGGGGGACCTCGGAAGCCGGCGACATTCTTCTCTGGCCTGTCCTGAAACAATAGACCCGGCAGGGAGGGTCCGCCAATAGAAACCGCGGCTAAAGAACCACTTGTCGGCTATCTCTACAAGATAAGGCGAAAACCTTGCAAATCTTTTCGACACTCCGTATCATAGTCTTCGCAGTTTTTAAGATAAAATAAGCAGACTGTGCTTTGCACAACGGTCGGTAAAATATTTTTCAAGGAGATGACTATGAGTTCTGGAAGATGCCCCTTAAAATGCAACTGCAATCACAACCTCAGCCGGCGGCAATTCATACGCAGTTCGGCTACAATAATGGCAGGCTCCGTTCTGCTGCAGGGCTGTAATACATTTGTTAAAGAACCGATGGTGACGCGGAATCCCATCCGTCCCTGCGGGCCGGCGTCGAAGTATGTCCCGACCATCGAAGCGGCCTTTGTGCGGCGAAAAGCGGAATACGGCATGCTCTGGCCCGGCGCCGTCTACGACGGCAAGGCGGCACTAAAAATGTACAGCGACAAAATGACAAGTACGGCAAAGAAGCTCGGAGCCGGTCTTGCTCTTCGCAGCGAACCACTCTACAGTCTCGCTGAGGCTGAAAGCTGGATTGCAAAAGCAGAAGCCAAAAATGTCGATGGGCTGATGCTGGTCATGCTGGATCGGCAGGAACACTCCTGGCCGAGCGCACAGAAGGTTGCTCAGAGTGACATATCCTCGATTATCTATTCGCCTCTTGGCACGTCATTTACGACCAATACCATCAATCTGGCCGAAACGCCCGGTTGTGTTGTTTATTCGACGGACGATTTCAGTCAGGCTGCGTACGGCATGAAGATGCTCTGTGCGGCCGCCAAGATGCGCCAAACACGGTGTGTTGTAATAAAGGGGAAAAGTCGCTCCGAGGCTCTCCTTGCCGATACGGGAATTACAATGCGGCGGGTGCCGGCGACCACTTTTATCGAGCAGTACAACAAGACCGCCGACAGCAAGGACATCCTGGCTATGGCCGACGATTATCTTCGCCGGGCCCGCAGGGTCACAGGCGCCACCCGCCAGGATGTCATCAACGGCGTCAAGAGCTATTACGTTGCCGGCAGGATTCTGGAGGCCGAGCAGGCCGATGCAATCACGATGGATTGCCTCGGTGCCCTTGGCAAAATCAAGGTGAGCCTGCCCTGCATCTCCTGGTCGCGGATGAACGATGACGGTATACCCGCAGCCTGCGAGGCCGACTCTGGTGCGGTGGCATCGCATATTATGACGCAGTATTTGTTCGACCGGCCGGGATTTCAGCAGGACCCAGTGGCCGATACCGCCGACGATTCAATAATCGGCGCGCACTGTTCTTGTCCCACGAAGCTCAAAGGTTTTGACTCCGGGCCCGAACCGTTTGACCTGATGCACCACCACGGTAACCGGGACGCCGTGCCGCGTTCGCTCTGGCAGGTGGGCCAGCGGGTGACGAGCATCGACCTGCAGCCGGGCAAGGGAGACGGTACATCGGCAGGCGATAAACCTTCGGAAGTACTGATTTCGGCCGGTACGGTCCTTGAAAATATGGATGTGCCGCCCAGCGGCGGATGCGTCGTATCGGTAAAAGTCAAATTCGACGGCGGCCAGGAAGTACTCAGCTTCCCGGGCTTTCACCAGATATTCTTCTACGGCGACTACAAACACCAGATGAAAGATTTCTGTCAGCTCTGCAGGTTCGACGCACGGATCGTATAACCGCAGCTGATATTATGAAGGGCTGAAAAATATGTATTTATTTATTCACAAAAGACGCGTGAGTTTTCCCTTTGTGATAGGCTGCGTTGTATCCGTGCTGCTATGGCCGAGCAGCGTTCACGCCGGAAGGTATAGCGAGGCTGAAAATGAAAGTTCCAGATGACGGCGAAAGGGATAGTCTGAAGGCTGGTTACCCGCACTCCACACCGAGCCGTGACTACCGGGGAGCGGTTTGTTGAATAGACTCAACGCTTGTATATGACTGGCCCACCGAACGATGGAATGCTCTTCCAGGAAAGATGCCAGGCAGTTCTTGTCTGCCGTGTGTCGAAGACTAAGCTTGACTTGGCGTGTTGGTTTGATGATAATTCTTTTTACGTATGAGTGCTTCTTTTATTTGAGCCCCGGGATTGAAAGCACGGTAAGGTAGGTTGTTGAAAGAAGTCGCTTTAAACAGCATCATTTTCGGGAAAATTTATTCGTTAAATATTTGGGAAGGATGAGGCCGGACATGAGTAGACTGAATCGTCGTGATTTTATGTTGATGTCTCTGGTGGCGGCGGTTTCTGCCGGAAGCGAAAAGCAGCGAGGTTATCTGGAAAAGAAATCCCGCGAAGGAATGTTCGAGCGTTTGCCGGGCCGCCGTCCGCACATTGTTCTTATCTCCGTGGACATGATCAGCCCGGACTGCTACCTTCCGTCACGTCCCCTTTCGCAGATCGTGCAGCTGCCCAATATTCGCAGCATTGCCGGGGAAGGTACTCAGTTTGACAACTGTTTGACGACAGCCCCCTTGTGCGGGCCGGCACGTGCAGCTATCTTTACCGGTACCTACCCGCCGTATCTGACAAATGGAGAGCGGGCTCCTCGCGGAATGCAGCTGGAGTTGAATCCGGATGACGTGATCTTTCAGGAATATCTGCGGGCCGGCGGCTACAACACCAAGCATGTTGGAAAGTGTCATGTGGGTATCGAGAAGTTCATGGACGCATTTGGCGAGAACGACGATGCCTGGAACCGTTGGGCTCCGCCACTTACCGATGATGACGATTACGTGACATTTCTAAAGGGACTTGGCGTCGAGCATCAGGTTTATCAGAAGGAGCTGCGTGGCATGCAGTTCGACCGAAAGACACCGGGCAACAGTCTCGGAGGCTGGATACGGCAGGCCAACGGCAAGCCCTTTCCTCTGGAGGCTCACTACTCGATGTACCTGGCTCACAAGGCCCTGAACAAGGTTGATGCCGCTCTGACCCAGGGGCCGGACACCCCGCTTTATCTGCAATTGGACTTCTTCGATCCGCACCAGCCGTTCAGTGTACCCGCCGGATTCGAAGAACGTGCCGCCGAGCTCCGAAAACATGTCAGACTTCCCGAGAGCTACCGCCGCGTGCAGCAGGTCAACTTCGGGGCTCTGCCCGGTGAGCCGGCCATCTATCAGGTGTATCGCCGCTACTGGGGAGCCTATGACCCGGAGCTGGTAAAAGACTATATCGTGGCCCATCTGCTGCAGATGGAAGTCGTGGATCACGCAGTGGGTGTGTTGCTGGAAGGCCTGCGTAAGCGAAATTTGTGGGACGAAAGTGTGATTATCTTCACGGCCGATCACGGTGAGATGAACGGACGGCGGGCCCTGTTCGACAAAGGTGTTTACTTTCAGCCGGACATCTTTCGTGTCCCTCTTAGTGTGAAACTGGCCTCGTGGATGGGCCAACGTCGTTCTGTTGTGGATGAGCCCGTATCTGTTTTAGATATCAGCCGCACGATCCTGGAATGTGCATGCCTGCGGGTTGAGCGACACTTTGACGGCCAGAGCCTGCTTGAGGTGCTAAGAGGCACGGGTGAGCGCAGCCGGCTGCAGGCCATCTTCCAAACCGGCTGGCACGTGGGCGTAAATTACGGGTGTGGTACTCACTGGTATCAGGATGCGAAACATCACTGGTTCTACGGCTACAATATCACTACCGGAGAAGACGAACTCTACGATATGGCGGTGGATGACGGGCCGAATTTGATTGCAGAGCCGGAATACGCCGAAGTACGCAAGCGCATGATCCGGCGACTTGCGGTTTTACTGGAAGCTGACAGTCGTTGGCTGGGGTACTGGTGTACTTTCCGGCTGCACAAAGCTGAGGATCTTCCGCAGGCCGCAGGGGACATGCAGATGTTCAAGCCCAGGGAGTGATAAATTCCAAAGCTGCAAGAGGTTGTCCTGCAATTGATACTCTTGAATACGAAGGAATGTCCCGGTATCATAAATGCGGAGCGTGTGATTGCGCTTCATTGCAGTTGAGCCGGCAAGTGAGAGTAAATAGTAACAGGAGGCAGCAATGAGCAGTACGATTAATAGACGTGTTATTCTAAAGCGCGGAACCGTCGGTATTTTGGGCGCCATATTCGGTGACAGTGCAGTAGCGGCCGCCAATCACAGTTCCGCCGTCAAAGTCGGACACTCGGATTCAAACGAGAAAAACCGGCCTTTTCGTCTCTGGGCCACATCTGATTCGCATGTTGGGACCGACAGGCGTGCGGGCGCTCGGGTAAATGGTGTGCCCCGAGAATCACTGGCGGAGGCAATCAGACAATCCGAAGGTACTAACAACGATGGAGCACCCTTATTCGAGTGGGACATTGCGTTGCACCTTGGAGATTTTTCCGGAAACCAAAGTTCTCCGGAGGATGACGAGGGAAAAGAGGTCATTCGCCAGTTTCGTGTGTTGAAAAGACACCGTCGCGAACAGTTCTATTGCCTGGCCGGCAATCATGATGCCGGTGGAGCTGACGAACCCACACAGTGGTGGTTTAGAAAGTGGGTCGATCCAACGGGTGAAAATACAAAATTCTCGGGAGTTGATACAACCAAACGGCCCTATCCGGTCACCGGTACATGGGAACGTTATTCGTTTAGTGTGGGCAATGTTCTGTTCCTGATGATGTGCGACCGTAATGACGTCGGTCCACCGGTTGGGCGAGGTGCAAGGGGCGGATATCCTGCCGGCGCGGTAAGTGGAGACACGTTTGACTGGTGGAAGAATATGGTCGAACAAAACCAGGACAAGATTATTGTCTCAGCGCATCATCATATGCTTCGAGAAACTACCGTCGCTTCCGGACCATGGGAGGGATTTCGAAAGGATGAAAAAGGAAAATGGCGTTCCTATTACCACGGGTATTTTCCTGACGGAGGGCCTGAAGGTGCCTCCTATTTGTATTTCGTGGACGGAGAGCCGAATGCACAGGCTTTTGAGAAATATCTTGCCGCTCACCCCGGGGCTATTGACCTGTGGTTGGGTGCTCACACGCACGCCAAGCCAAATGACACCTACGGAGGGCGTTCTCACGTCGAGAGAAAGTGGGGCGTGAATTTCGTCAACGTTGCTAATTTGACCCTGTACCATGTTGGCATAGAATCACCCAAGAGTCGATTGTTGACCTTCAAGCCCGGCGAGAGGGAAGTCAATATTAAGTGTTACCTGCATTCAGATCACTTCGCGCAAAAAGGATGGTACGAACCGGCGGAACGCAGTATTCGTCTGAATAAACCGTTTAGATGGACATAAGGGAAGTATTTCATCATGGGGTCTGTCCCCAGGACCATCAATTGATACTCGCCCTCACCACTCTACACGCAACCTCACGTTGAGCCGCGACGGGTCGGGATGTGGTTTGTTGGAGAGATCCACACCGCTTACATATGACTGGCCCACCGAACGGAATCATCATGCAAAGATTGGGGATGGCTCGCTACTGTTTCTATAAAGAGCAACATTTATTTACAATTGGTATTATAATGATTTCAGTAAGAAAAAACCGATATTGTAATTGCCGATCTAAAGGATAAAGGTCTTGGATTCCTGCTTTAGCAGAATAACATTAATGGACAATCGGCTTTAATTAACTGAGATTGATATTAGATGGATAATTATACCTAAATAGTCCATAAGTATATACGCATATACTTATATACTATAGGGGTGACTGAAAAAAATAAAATACAAACACCGGCGGTACTATCTCGGGGCACATCCCTAAAAATACTCATACCAACGATTCGGGTGCATAAAGATAATTTTCATTTATCCAACCTTAATAACTCGCCGGTTGCTTTTTCCAGATGTGCCAGGTTCTGTTTGTTAAGGTGATAATAAACGTGGAATCCCTGCTTTTGATACTTCACTAAACCGGCATCTTTAAGAACTCTAAGGTGCTGAGAGGTTGCTGCCTGCGTTATACCGAGTTGGGATGTTATCTCGGTAACGCATAACGACCTCCGCTTAAGAAGCTGCACGATGTGAACTCTCGCATCAACTGAAAGCACCTTAAATATATCTGCTAATTTCCGCACATCAGCCATAGCAACTTATCTCCTTACTTCAGAGTAACCTTCTGAGTCAATTAAACTATAGACCAAAATTTATATATAAGTATATACGCATATACTTATATACTGTCATGACAACTGTCAAACTGAAAAAAATATAGAAGATTTTATATGAATAGCGATTTTAGCGTAAAACTATAAAAAGCATTCTGTAGTCACCAACACGACGCCGGATATCAGGAAACAGTGAAACGTTGCTGAAAAAGGTTCTGCGGCAGGATCGCAAGAGCATAAGATCACAAGGGCACCAGCGATAAGTTAAACGCCAGGGCGAAGCCCTTCCGCTGTGAACGTGAAAATATCAACACTGGCGGTCCGATGTTGGGGCAAATCCCTGAAATTACTCATACCGACCAATTAAGGTGCTTATGATACCGGAGAAGTCCATAAATATATACGCATATACTTAGTTAAGTTTCGCACTTCTCAGATGGTGTTAATATGGGCAATTGTAAGCTTTTGAGCCATTTCACGAAAACACAACTAATACTTGTCATGTTCGAGCGATTTACCGAACATG
>Ga0307378_10007080_pt1 | contig 15153 bp, 12 predicted proteins | sample UN1MG_FD_202238 | JGI IMG/M metagenome (GOLD analysis project Ga0307378, IMG submission 202238) | Soil microbial communities from Risofladan, Vaasa, Finland - UN-1 | ecosystem: Environmental > Terrestrial > Soil > Coastal area > Acid sulfate soil | place: Finland: Risofladan, Vaasa | collected...
GAAGTCCTTGTCCCGCCGTTAGTTTTTAGGCTGCTGTAGCTCAGTGGTAGAGCGCGTCCTTGGTAAGGACGAGGTCATGGGTTCGACACCCATCAGCAGCTCGATAGCATCTTCCGCTGGGCCCGGTTCGCCGATTCGTTGCGGCGGGAGCAGGGGTGCCGGCGAGAGCGGCAAGAGGAACGGACCCGAGAAAGAGAGCAGATAGGAGCATCGAGACATGGCCAAGCAAGTCTTTGCACGCACCAAGCCCCACGTCAACGTCGGCACGATCGGCCACGTGGACCACGGCAAGACGACGCTGACGGCGGCGATCACGATGATTCTGGAGAAGCAGGGCTTGGCGAAGTACAAGGCCTACGACGACATCGCCAAGGCGTCGGAGTCCCAGGGGCGGCGCGACGCGACCAAGATCCTGACCATCGCGACCGCGCACGTGGAGTACGAATCGGCCAATCGCCATTACGCGCACGTGGACTGCCCCGGGCACGCCGACTACGTCAAGAACATGATCACCGGCGCCGCCCAGATGGACGGGGCGATCCTGGTGGTATCGGCCGCCGACGGCCCCATGCCGCAGACCCGCGAGCACGTGCTGCTGGCGCGCCAGGTGAACGTGCCGGCGCTGGTGGTGTTCCTGAACAAGGTGGACCTGGTCGACGATCCGGAGCTGCTGGAGCTGGTGGAGATGGAGGTCCGCGAGCTGCTGAGCAAGTACGATTTCCCCGGCGACGACGTCCCGGTGATCATGGGCTCGGCCACCAAGGCGCTGGAGTCGCCCGACGACCCCACGTACGCCAAGCCCATCCAGGACCTGATCGAGGCCCTGGACACCGCCATCCCGGAGCCCGTCCGCGAGGTGGACAAGCCCTTCCTGATGCCCGTCGAGGACGTGTTCAGCATCAAGGGCCGCGGCACCGTCGGCACGGGCCGGATCGAGCGCGGCAAAATCCGCATCGGCGAGGAGGTGGAGATCGTCGGGCTGGGCGAGACCCGCAAGACCACCGTCACCGGCGTGGAGATGTTCAACAAGACCATGGAAGAGGGCATCGCCGGCGACAACGTGGGCCTGCTGCTGCGGGGCGTCGAGAAGAAGGAGCTGGAGCGCGGGCAGGTGCTGGCCAAGCCCGGCTCGATCACGCCGCACATGGTGTTCGAGGCCGAGGTGTACGTCCTGACGAAGGAGGAAGGCGGCCGGCACAAGCCGTTCTTCACCGGCTACCGGCCCCAGTTCTACTTCCGGACCACCGACGTGACCGGGACGATCGAGCTGCTCGGCGGCGCCGAGATGTGCATGCCCGGCGACAACGTGACCATCAAGGTCCAGCTCCTGAACACCGCCATCGCCATGGAAGAGCAGCTTCGCTTCGCCATCCGCGAAGGCGGCCGGACCATCGGCGCCGGCGTGGTCACCAAGATCCTGGAGTAGCCCGATGGCCAAGTCCAAGGCGCGGGAATACGTCTGGATGCAGTGCGATTCGTGCGATTCGCTGAACTACCGCACGGACGTTCGCGTGGCCGGCGGCGTGCAGAAGCTGTCGCTGAAGAAGTATTGCCCGCGAGAGCGCAAACACACCCTGCATAAGATGAAGAGGAAATGACCGCCGACCGGCGCGGTCCCCGCGGCCCCCGCGCCTCGATTGGCCCCCTACGGCAGTAGCTCAATTGGCAGAGCAGCGGTTTCCAAAACCGCAGGTTGGGGGTTCAAGTCCCTCCTGCCGTGGTGCGGACAGCACGCGACGGCCCGGGGTTGAACCGCCGCCGGGCGGGCTCAGGAAGCCCAGGACGGCAACGAATTTGGCACTGGAAATCTACAAACGCGGACAAGGCAAGTACACCCGCTCGATCACCTTCGTCGGCGGCGTGCTGATCGCGGCGCTGATCGGGCGGTTCGTGTGGCAGCAGGTCGTTCCCGTCAGCGACAGCCTGTGGCTGATCTACGGCGTCCCGGTGGCCGTGTTCGTCGGCGGCGGGGTGCTGATGTTCTGGATCGTCAACCGGCCCCGCAGCGCCGACTTCATGATCGCCACCGAGGGCGAGATGAAGAAGGTCTCTTGGTCGAGCAAGAAGGAGGTCATCGGCGGCACCAAGGTGGTCATCGCCACCACGCTGCTGCTGGCGGTGCTGCTGTGGGCGGTCGACCTGGCGTTCAGCCTGTTCTTCCAGAAGATCAACGTCCTGGAGGCATCCAACTGAGTCGCACCCGTCGAACCGAGGCAACCCAGATGGCCAAGCAATGGTACGTTCTTCGCGTCGCATCCAACAAGGAAGACCAGGTCCGCGACGCCCTGGAACGCAAAGTCAAGATCGAAGGCCTTGACGAGAAGATCGGGCGCATCCTGGTTCCCAAGGACCGCCGTCCCCGGCCCCGAACCAAGGCCAGCGAGAAGAAGTTCGTCGAGCGCAAGCTCTACCCCGGGTACGTCTTCATCGAAATGGAGCTGGCCGAGGACGGCCGGATGGACGAGGACGCCTGGTTCCTGATCAAGGAAACCACCGGGGTGGGCGACTTCGTCGGCTCGGCGGGCAAGCCCGTGGCGATGGGTCCCGCCGACGTGGACAAGATGCTGATGCAGGTGGAGCGCCCCGAGGAGGGCGCCACGCTGGCGGCGGAGTTCAAGAAGGGCGACCCGGTCAAGATCCGCGAGGGCGCCTTCGAGGGTTTCGAGGGCCCGGTGGACGAGCTGCTGGCGGACAAGGGCCTGGTGCGGGTGATCGTGACCATCTTCGGCCGGGACACCCCGGTGGAGTTGGAGTACTGGCAGATCGAGAAGGCGTAGGAGCCCCGACCCGGGCATCGCGCTGAGGCGGCGGGCTTCGGGTTTCGGTGGTTGGCGAGGCGGAGATGGCCAAGGAAGTGATAGCGAAGATCAAGGTGCAGGCCCCCGGCGGACAGGCGACCCCCGCGCCGCCGATCGGGCCCGCGTTGGGCCAGCACAACGTCAACATCGGGCAGTTCGTCTCCCAGTTCAACGACCAGACGCGGGACATGAACGGGATGATCGTGCCGGCGGAGATCACCGTCTACGCCGACCGGACGTTCACCTTCATCGTCAAGAGCCCCCCGGCGGCGGTGCTGCTGAAGCAGGCGGCGGGGATCGCGCAGGGCTCGGGCGTCCCGAACCGGGAGAAGGTCGGGCAGGTGACGCGGGAGCAGGTCCGCCAGATCGCCCAGACCAAGCTGGAAGACCTCAACACCGACGACGTCGAAGCGGCCATGAAGCAGGTGGAAGGCACCGCCCGCAGCATGGGCGTGACGGTGGTGGACTGACCGCCGGCGCCGCGGGCGCATGACGGAAGGGCCTGACCACGGGCCCGCCGAACCAGTGGAAGCCCCCCAGGGCAGGGGCGCGAAGGAGCAGACAGATGGGCAGACGGTCTTACGGGAAGCGGTATCGGGAGGACTTGGGAAAGTTTCCTTCCGCCCCGGTGCCGGTTCGGGACGGCGTCAGGTTCCTCAAGCAGTGCAAGCCGGCGAAGTTCGACCAGACGGTGGAGTTGGCGATCTGGCTGGGGATTGACCCCCGCCAGGCGGAACAGCAGATCCGCGGGTCCATCTCGCTTCCCCACGGCATCGGCAAGACCAAGAAGGTGGTGGCGTTCTGCGAGGACGCCCAGGTGGCCGCGGCCAAGGAGGCCGGCGCGGTCGAAGCCGGCGGGGACGAGCTGATCAAGAAGATCCAGGACGGGTGGACGGACTTCGACGTGGCGGTGGCCACGCCGTCGATGATGCGGAGCGTCTCCCGGCTGGGCAGGGTGCTGGGCCCGCAGGGCAAGATGCCCTCGCCCAAGGCCGGGACGGTGGTCGAGGACGTCGTCACCGCGGTGGCCGAGAACGCCGCCGGCAAGGTGCAGTACCGCAACGACGACGGCGGGAACATCCATCTGCCGGTGGGCAAGCTGAGCTTCGAGGAGGACAAGCTCGCCGAGAACGTCGAGGCGTTCCTGTCCCGTCTGCGGTCGGTCAAGCCGGCGACGGTGAAGGGCCAGTACATCAAGAAGGCATGCCTGTCGGCGACGATGACCCCCGGGGTCGCCTTGGCGGTGGAATAAGGTGCGACAATGAGCAAACCCGTGAAGGCATTGCTTCGTAAGGAACTGGCCGGTCGGCTGCAGGGCGTGGACTCGCTGGTGGTCTTCTCGCTGTCGGGCGTGGCGGGGACGGAGACCAACAAGCTCCGCAACACGCTGCGAGCCAAGGACATCCGTGTAAGTGTGGTCAAGAACTCCGTCGCCCGGCAGGCGATGGAGGACGTGGGCCTGCTCGCCGTGTCGGTGCTGCTGGACGGCCCCAGCGCGCTGGCGATCGGCGGGGAGGGCGTGGTGGCGACGGTCCGGGAGCTGCTGGCGGCGCGGAAGGAGCTTCCCTCCCTGACCGTCCGCGGGGCGTTGATGGAAGGCGAGGTCTTCGGCCCGGACCGGGTGGAGGAGCTCAGCAGATACCCCACGCGGGAAGAGGCATTGGGCAGCATCGTGATGCTGGCCCGTTCGCCCGGCGCGCGCCTGGTCGGCGCCCTGCTGGGCCCCGGAGGCCGGATCAGCGGCGCCCTCAAGACCCTCGCCGAGGGCGGCGAGGAGGGCGAAGGCGCCGAGGGCGGCGAGGCCGCCTAGAACGACGGACAAACACCCTGCCGACTGCGGATTGGTCCCGGATGCCGGGATGAAATGGGGCCTCGGCGGCCCCGCCTATCAGGTCGGCGTCAGACGTGACAGGAGTCGACGATGACGGAAGAGCAAGCAGCGGCCGGAGCCCCCAGGGAATTCGACGCCGCCATCAAGGACCTGGGCGAGAAGATCGCGGCCCTGACCCTGAAGCAGGCCGTGGAGCTGGGCGACTACCTCAAGGAGGTCCACGGGATCGAGCCGGCCGCGGGCGCCGCGGTGATCGCCGCGGCCGCCCCGGGCGCCGCCGAGGAGGCCGTGGAGCAGACCAGCTTCGACGTGATGTTGAAGGAAGTCGGCGATCAGAAGATCAAGGTGATCAAGGCGGTCCGCGCCCTGACGAACCTGGGCCTGAAGGAGGCCAAGGAGCTGGTGGAAAGCGCGCCCAAGGCGGTCAAGCAGGGCGTGCCGAAGGAAGAGGCCGAAGACGCCAAGAGACAGTTGGCCGAGGCCGGTGCGGTCGTCGAAATCGTTTGAGTGCGCCTATACTTGTGATGAACCGGGAGCGCTGAGGATTGACGGAACTACAACGAGGGACGTTCGCCGAACCCGCCGCGTGCGGCAGGGAGATGTGCGCGCGCGCAGTTTGATGTCTATCCCTCCCATGCCGCTCCCTACAACCACGTACAAACCCGCCGCGTTCGACCGGCCCGGACGGGGCCCGGCGCGGACCGGACCAATCGAGGGTAGCTGAGAATGCTCCGAATGGAAAAGACCGTGAACTTCTCGAAGGTGGGCGACACCATCGAGCCGCCGAATCTGGTGGAGATCCAGACGGCCAGTTACGAGCGCTTCCTCCAGGCCGGCGTCAGCGAGGGCAAACGCAAGCCCGCCGGGCTGGAAGGCCTGCTGCGGGAAGTGTTTCCCATCGTCAGCTACGACGGCAAGACGCAGTTGGAGTACGTCTCGTACGAGCTGGGCGAGCCCCGGTACACGCCCGAGGAGTGCCGCCAGCTCCGCCTGAGCTACGGGCTGCCTTTCCGTGTGCGCGTCCGGCTGGTTCAGAAGGAACGCAAGGAAGTCCTGGAAGAGGCCATCTACCTCGGCGACATCCCCATCATGATCGGCGGCGGGGAGTTTATCATCAACGGCGCCGAGCGGGTGATCGTCTCCCAGCTTCACCGCTCCCCCGGCGTGGACTTCACCATCGAGTCCCAGGAGTCCGACCGGCCCCTTCACGGCGTCCGCATCATCCCCGAGCGCGGAAGCTGGATCGAAATGGCCGTCACCAAGAAGGACGCCCTGAGCATCCGCATCGACCAGTCGGCGAAGTTCCCCGCCACGGTCTTCCTGCGGGCGATGGACGAGATATACGGGACGACCGAGTCGATGGTCCGGCTGTTCTACGAGACGGAGAAGATCGACCCGTCCGCGATTCGCCCGCCGATGTACGCGGTGGCGCCGATCGTGGATCCGGAAAGCGGCGAGGAGCTGGTCCCCGCCGGCGGGCAGGTCGGCGAGGCCGCCACGCGGATCCAGACGGGCCTGACCAAGAAGATCGAGGTCATCACGCACGCCGAAGACCCGCTGATCCTGAACACCCTGGCCGAAGACCAGGCCGAAAACCACGACGCGGCCCTGCTGCGGATCTACACCCGGCTTCGCCCGGGCAACCCGCCGCAACTGGAGAAGGCCAAGACGCTGTTCGCCGAGAAGTTCTACGACGAGAACCGCTACCGCCTGGGCAAGGTGGGACGGTTCCGCCTGAACCGCAAGTTCCATCAGGAGGTGGACGAGGCCGTGATGGTCCTCCGCCCGGAGGACATGATCAACGCCCTGAAGTACATCGTCCGCCTCCGTGCCGGCGAGGGCGTGGTGGACGACATCGACCACCTGGGCAACCGGCGGCTCCGCACCATCGACGAGCTGGCCTCCGACGAGCTGCGCAAGGGCTTCCTGAAGCTCCGCCGGACGGTCCAGGAGCGCCTCAGCCTGAAGGACCCCGAGGAGCTCAACAAGATCGCCGAGCTGGTCAACTCCAAGGCGGTCTCCAGCAGCATCGACTTCTTCTTCGGGCGGTCGGAGCTGTCGCAGGTGGTGGACCAGACCAACCCGCTCAGCCAGCTCACGCACGAGCGCCGGCTCAGCGCGCTGGGCCCGGGCGGGCTCAACCGCAAGCGCGCGGGTTTCGAGGTCCGCGACGTGCACATCAGCCACTACGGGCGCATCTGCCCGGTCGAGACCCCCGAGGGCAACAACATCGGGCTGATCTCGTCGCTGAGCCTGTACGCCGGCGTGGACGAGTACGGGTTCCTCGTGACCCCGTACCGCCGGGCTGTGCGGGGCAAGGCGGGCGAGGACATCGCCTGGCTGCGGGCCGACGAGGAGTCCGAGACCACCCTGGCCCCGCCGGACGTGCTGGAGCGCGACGACGCCGGGCGCGCCCTGCGGAAGATCCGCGGCGGCCACGTGCTCGCGCGCGAAAAGGGCGAGGTCAGCGAGGTCCTGAGCGAGGACGTCCAGTACCTGGACGTCAGCCCCAAGCAGACCATGGGCGTCTCGGCGGCGCTGATCCCCTTCCTCGAGCACGACGACGCCAACCGGGCGCTGATGGGCTCGAACATGCAGCGCCAGGCCGTTCCGCTGATCCGCACCGAGCCGGCGGTTGTCGGCACCGGGCTGGAGAAGACCGTCGCGTCCAACTCCGGCATGGTCGTCCGGGCGCGAAAGCCCGGCACGGTGACCTACGTGGACGCCCGGCAGATCGTGCTGGACAACGTGGACGAGTACGAGCTGCGCAAGTTCGCACGGCTGAACGAGCGGACGTGCCTGAACCAGAGGCCCGTCGTCACGATCGGCCAGCGGGTCAAGAAGGACGAGGTCATCGCCGACGGCCCGGCGACCGCCCACGGCGAGCTGGCGCTGGGCCGGAACGTCCTGGTCGCCTTCGTCCCCTTTGACGGGTACAACTTCGAGGACGCCATCCTGGTCTCCGAGACGCTGGTCAAGACCGACGCCTTCACCTCCGTTCACATTGAGGAATACGAGGTCGAGATCCGCGAGACCAAGCTGGGCCGGGAGGAGTTCACCCGCGATATCCCCAACGTCTCCGAAAAGGCGCTGCGGAACCTGGACGAGGACGGCGTGGTGCGGATCGGCACGGCGGTCAAGGCCGGCGACATCCTGGTCGGCAAGGTGGCCCCGAAGTCCAAGAGCGAGCTGACGCCGGAAGAGAAGCTGCTGCACGCGATCTTCGGCCGGGCGGGCGAGGAAGTGAAGAACGACTCCCTCGAGCTGCCGGCGGGGGAAGAGGGCGTGGTCATCGACGCCCGGCGATTCAGCCGGCGGGTGTCCATGTCCGACGAGCAGAAGCGGGCCTTGGCGCGGAAGATGAAGGCGTACGAGTCGGAGATGAACGCCAAGCTCGTGAAGGTCTTCCGGATGATGTGCGAGGAGATCAACGCGTCGCTGTCGACGCCGATGGTGGACCCGTCCACCCGCCAGAAGGTCGGCGCCAGCGACATCGACGCGGTGATCATGGAGCAGATCGAGGCCTTCAACAGCAAGTGGATCAAGGGTCCCGAACGGGAGCGCGGCGAGCGGGTCTACCAGCGGTACTGGCCGATGGTGCAGGAGGTGATCCACGAGAAGGAGCGGAAGCTCGGGCACATGAAGCGCGGCGACGAGCTGCCCTCCGGCGTGCTGGAGATGGTGAAGGTCTACGTGGTGACCAAGCGCCGCCTGGCGATGGGCGACAAGATGGCGGGCCGGCACGGCAACAAGGGCGTGATCGCCCGCATCCTGCCGGTCGAGGACATGCCGTTCCTCGCCGACGGCACGCCGGTGGACATCTGCCTGAACCCGCTGGGCGTGCCCAGCCGAATGAACGTCGGGCAGATTCTCGAGACCCACCTGGGCTGGGCGGCGGTGGTGCTGGGCTTCAAGGCGGTCACCCCGATCTTCGACGGGGCGCGGGAGGAGGAGATCTTCGACTGCATCCGCCAGGCCAACGAGTACGTCGGCAAGCGCAGGCAGGAGCTGCCGGTCGTCCAGCAGGCCGGTGTCTCCGGCGAGCTGCTGGTGGAGATGCCCGAAGACGGCAAGATCACCCTGTACGACGGGCGCACCGGCGAGCCGTTCGACCAGAAGGTGACCGTCGGGTACATGTACCTGACCAAGCTGCACCACCTGGTGGACGACAAGATTCACGCCCGCAGCACGGGCCCGTACTCGCTGATCACGCAGCAGCCGCTGGGCGGCAAGGCCCGCACGGGCGGGCAGCGGTTCGGCGAGATGGAGGTGTGGGCGCTGGAGTCCTACGGCGCCAGCTTCACCCTCCAGGAGATGCTCACCGTCAAGAGCGACGACGTGGAAGGGCGGACCAAGATCTACGAATCGATGGTCAAGGGCAACAACAGCCTCGAAGCCGGCACGCCGGTCTCGTTCGACGTGCTGTGCAACGAGCTGCGGGGTCTGGGCCTGAACGTGCAACTGGAGAAGAAAAGCCTGATCTGACCCGCCCGGTCCCCTGACGGACCCAGGCCGGCATGTTGGCGTTCCGACGGAACCCATCAGGAGCGGAAACGAATGGCCGACAATACCTACGACAGGATCAACGACTACGGTTCGGTGAAGATCGCCCTGGCAAGCCCCAACGACATCCGGAGCTGGTCGTTCGGGGAGGTCAAGAAGCCCGAGACGATCAACTACCGGACCTATCGCCCGGAGAAGGACGGGCTGTTCTGTGAGCGCATCTTCGGCCCCGAGCGGGACTGGGAGTGCGCCTGCGGCAAGTACAAGGGCACCAAGCACAAGGGCATCATCTGCGACCGGTGCGGGGTGAAGGTGACCCATTCCCGCGTGCGGCGGAAGCGCATGGGCCACATCAACCTGGCCGCGCCCATCGTCCACATCTGGTTCTTCAAGGCCCTGCCCAGCCGGCTGGGCACGCTGCTGGGGATGAAGAGCTCCGACCTGGAGAAGATCATCCTCTTCCAGGACTACGTGGTGACCGACCCCGGGCAGACGCCGCTGAAGAGGCAGCAGGTGCTGCGGGAGGACGAGTACCGCTCGGCCCTGGACACCTACGGGCGGGAGTTCACCGCCACGATGGGCGCCGAGGCCATCAAGAGCCTGCTGGAGCAGTTGGACCTGGAGGAGCTGGTCGCCGAGATCCGCCAGGATCTCGCCGACACCAAGAGCCGGCACAAGACCAAGGAACTGACCAAGCGCCTCCGGCTGGTGGAGTCGATCCGGACCTCCGGGGCCAAGCCGGAGTGGATGGTGATGGAGGTGATCCCCGTCATCCCGCCGGACCTGCGCCCGCTGGTGCTGCTGGAGAGCGGCAACTTCGCCACCAGCGACCTGAACGACCTGTACCGGCGCGTGATCAACCGGAACAACCGGCTCAAGAAGCTGATCGACCTGAACGCCCCCGAAGTGATCATCCGCAACGAGAAGCGCATGCTCCAGCAGGCGGTCGACGCCCTGTTCGACAACGGGCGGTGCCGCCGCAGCGTGCTGGGCAGCTCCAACCGCCCCCTCAAGAGCCTCACCGACATGATCAAGGGCAAGCAGGGGCGGTTCCGCGAGAACCTGCTGGGCAAGCGGGTGGACTACTCCGCCCGGTCGGTGATCGTGATCGGCCCGGAGCTGAAGCTCCACCAGTGCGGGCTGCCCAAGAAGATCGCCCTGGAGCTGTACCAGCCGTTCATCATCCGCAAGCTCCGCGAGCGGGGCCTGGCCGACACGATCAAGTCCGCCAAGCGGATGATCGAGCGGAAGGATCGGGAGATCTGGGACATCCTGGAAGAGGTGATCTACCAGCACCCGGTGCTTCTGAACCGCGCCCCCACGCTGCACCGGATGGGCATCCAGGCGTTCGAGCCCGTGCTGGTCGAGGGCAACGCCATCAAGATCCACCCGCTGGTGTGCAAGGGCTTCAACGCCGACTTCGACGGCGACCAGATGGCGGTGCACCTGCCGCTGTCCATCGAAGCGCAGGCGGAGGCGCACGTGCTGATGCTGGCGACCAACAACATCTTCTCGCCCGCCAACGGTCAGCCCATCATGTCCCCCAGCCAGGACATCGTGCTGGGCATCTACTACCTCACCAGCGACCGGGGCGACCTGCACGTGGACAAGCGCCTGGGCACCCGCCAGGTCGCCGGAGAGACCACGCCGGTCTTCAGCGACACCCACCAGGCGATGATGGCCCACAGTATGGGCCTGATCGGCATGCACGCCCCCATCGCGGTGCGGATGAGCCTGGACCTCGAGGTGATCGTCCCCAGCGGCGTGCAGAAGGCCGCCAAGGGGCTGGTCGTGACCACCGTGGGCCGGTGCTACTTCAACGACGTCCTGCCGGTGGGGATGATGTTCTACAACTACCCCCTCGGCGGCAGGGGCTCCGGGCGCGTCATCAGCGACTGCTACGAGCGCCTGGGCAGGGCGGCCACGCTGGACCTGGTGGACAGCATCAAGTCCCTGGGCTTCCGGTACGCGACGCTGGCGGGCCTGAGCTTCGGCGTGACGGACCTGCGCGTCCCCGAGGCCAAGCAGAAGATCCTCGAGGAGGCCCAGGAGAAGGTGGACAAGATCCGCCGGGACTTCGAGGCCGAGGCGATCACCAACGGCGAGCGGTACAACCAGACCATCGACGTGTGGGTCCACACCCGCGAGGTGCTGACCAAGGCGCTGCTGGAGGCGCTGGAGACCGACACCCGCCCGGCCGTTCCCAACTACCTCAACCCGGTCTGGCTGATGAGCGATTCGGGCGCGCGCGGCAACGTCGACCAGATCCGCCAGCTCGCGGGCATGCGCGGGCTGATGTCCAAACCCTCCGGGGAGATCATCGAGACCCCCATCAAGGCGAACTTCCGCGAGGGCCTGACGGTGCTGGAGTACTTCGGCTCGACCCACGGCGCCCGCAAGGGCCTGGCCGACACCGCCCTCAAGACCGCCGATTCGGGCTACCTGACCCGCAAGCTCGCCGACGTCGCCCAGAACGTGGTCGTCCGCGAGCTGGACTGCGGCACGGTCTCCGGCATCCCCAAGACCGCCATCTACAAGGGCGAGCAGGTGGACGTGCCCCTGGCGGAGCTGGTCATCGGGCGCGTCACCGTCGACCCGATCGTCAACCCCGTCACCGACCGGATCGTCGTCCGCCAGAACGAGATCGTCTCCCCCGAGGCCGCCCGGCAGATCGGGGAGCTCGGCCTGGAGACCATCCGCGTCCGCAGCCCGCTGACGTGCGATTCTCCCCTGGGCGTCTGCGCCAAGTGCTACGGCGTGGACCTGTCCACCGGGCAACTGGTCGAAGAGGGCCTGGCGGTCGGCATCATGGCCGCCCAGTCCATCGGCGAGCCGGGCACCCAGTTGACCATGCGGACCTTCCACACCGGCGGCGTCGCCACCCACAGCATCATCGAGTCCGACGTGCGTGCGGCCGCTGCCGGAACGGTCCAGTACCGCGATCTGAACGCCGTTCCCGCCAAGGTCGGCTCGCAGCACGCCTGGGTGGTCCTCAAGCGAAACGGCGAGATCGGCCTGCTGGACCCCAAGGGCCGGGAGGTCGACAAGTCCAAGGTCTCCTACGGCTCGCTGGTGCTGGTGCCCGACGGCGCGACGGTCAAGGCCGGCCAGCGCCTGGCGATGTGGGACCCGCACCGCGTGCCCATCCTGGCCGAGGCGGAAGGCACGGTGCGGTTCCAGGACATCGAGGAAGGCGAGACCGTCCGGGCGGAGTCGGAGCGCAAGGAAGGCTCCCGCCTGGTCGTCATCGAGCACAAGGGCGAGAAGCACCCGCGGATCGTCATCGAGGACAAGACCGGCAAGATCCTGGATTTCCACTACCTGCCGGCCAAGGCCCGCATCGAGGTGGAGGAAGGCCAGTCGGTTGCCCCGGGCCACCTGCTGGCCCGCCAGCCCCGGGAGGCGTCCGGGACGCAGGACATCACCGGCGGCCTGCCGCGGATCACCGAGCTGTTCGAGGCCCGCAGGCCCAAAGAGCCCGCGGTCATGGCGGAGATTTCCGGGCGCGTCGAGTTGCGAACGGACAAGCGCCGCGGAAAGATGACCATCATCGTCCGCAGCGAATCCGGCATGGAGCGCGAGCACCACGTGCCGCATGACCGGCACCTGCTGGTCCACACCGGCGACCAGGTGCAGGCGGGCGACCCCCTCATCGAGGGCCCGCTTGTGCCCCACGAGATACTCGAAATCCGCGGCGAAGAGGTCCTGATGCAGTACCTGCTGACCGAGGTGCAGGCGGTCTACCGCCGGCAGCCCGTGCACATCGACGACAAGCACGTCGAGGTCATCGTCAGCCAGATGCTGCGGAAGATCCAGGTCGAGAAGGCCGGCGACGCCAACCTCCTGCCCGGCGACGTCATCGACAAGTTCCTGTTCCGCGCCGAGAACGAGCGCCTCGCCCAGTCGCTCAAGATCACCGACCCCGGCGACACCGAGTTCATCGCCGGCGAGGTGGTCGCGCGCGAGAAGATCGAGACCGCCAACGCGGCCGCCGAAGCCAAGAAACGCCAGCCCGCCAAGACCCGCCGCCCCGTGGCGGCGATGGCCAAGCCCCTGCTGCTGGGGATCACCAAGGCGTCCCTCCAGGCCGAGAGCTTCCTGTCGGCGGCCAGCTTCCAGGAAAGCACCAAGGTCTTCACCGAGGCCGCCCTGGCGGGCAAGATCGACCCGCTGGTGGGGCTGAAGGAGAACGTCATCCTCGGACACCTCCTGCCGGCGGGCACCAGCTTCAAGCCGTACCAGGACATGAAGATCGCCCGGCAGTTGGAGCTGCCGGAACTGGCCGGCGCGCCTGCTGCCGGCGAACTGACCGAGGCGCAGATCGAGCAGGCCGTCCAACGCGCCCTGACAGGAATGGACTGAGCCGCCCCCGGCGGTCTCCAGGCAACCAACGAGGTCCCACAAGATGCCTACCGTCAACCAACTGGTCCGCAAACGCCGGCGCAAGCAGGTCGCCAAGAAGAAGAACGTCGCGCTGGACGAATGCCCCCAGCGACGCGGCGTGTGCCTGCTGGTCAAGACCCAGACGCCCAAGAAGCCCAACTCCGCGCTGCGGAAGGTGGCGCGCGTCCGGCTCAGCAACGGCAAGGAGGTCACCGCCTATATTCCCGGCGTGGACCATAACCTCCAGGAGCACTCCATCGTCCTGGTCCGCGGCGGCAGGGTGCGCGACCTGCCCGGCGTGCGCTACCACATCATCCGCGGCGCCCGCGACGCCGCCGGCGTGGAAGGTCGCAGGCAGGGCAGGAGCCTGTACGGGGCCAAGAAAGGCAAGTGACCGTGGCACAGGTTTTCAACCTGTGCCGCACAGCTTGAAAAGCTGTGCCACCAGAGAGGCTGAATATGGCATACAAGAAGTGGACAGCATCGGCGAGCCAGTTGGCGCCCGACCCCCGGTTCGACAGCAAGCTCGTCAGCAAGTTCGTCAACAACCTGATGTGGGACGGCAAGAAGGCCGTCGCCCAGCGGGTCTTCTACGACGCGATGGACCTCGTCGAGGCCAAGATCAAGGACACACCGTCTCTGGAGGTCTTCGAGCAGGCGATCGACAACGTCAAGCCCATGATCGAGGTCCGCTCCAAGCGCGTCGGCGGGGCCAACTACCAGGTGCCCATGCAGGTCAACAGCAAGCGCAGGCTCTCGCTGTCGATCCGCTGGATCCTCCAGGCCGTCCGCGCCGGCAAGGGCCAGCCCACCTCCCAGCGGCTGGCCAACGAGCTCATGGCCGCCTTCCGCAAGGAAGGCGCCGCCATGTCCGCGCGCGAAAACGTCCACCGCATGGCCGAGGCCAACAAGGCGTTCGCGCACTTCGCCTGGTAGCATGACGTCACCGGCCCGGCACGATGCCCGGGCCGGTGGCTTGGTTTCGTGAGCAAACGATCCTTTCCGGATCGATATAACGGTGTGGATTGAATGACTCGCCCCCGGGATGCACGGAATGGCGCTGAACCGCCAGCCCCGCCGCACCGGCCGCGAGTCACCCCGGTCCCCGCGTTGGGCCGGGGCTCAGAGAAGGCGGACGGATGAACCGTTCACGTCCGTCCGCCGCTTGAGATAAAACGCAAAGGCCCGCCCCGCCGCCGGTTGGCGGCGGCGCCCGATGACCGGGCGAGACCGGGCCTTGTCCGGGCCGGCTTGCCACAAAGCCGGTCGCAGGCGTCCAGGGAAGGCGCCCGGGCGAGCCGCCGGCTTGCCCGGAACGCCTCGGAACGGCCCTGTCCCTGGCGTCGCTGGCCGCGGGCGCGTGATCCCCGGCCGGTGCCGGGCCCCCGTTGGTGGTAGCCGGTTCGTCCGGCGGCGCCGCGCGGCGCGACAGGCATCGCGGCTGCGCGGCCCTGTGCAATTGGACCATGGCAGGATCGTTACAACAGGTTCGGAACATCGGGATCGCCGCCCACATTGACGCGGGCAAGACCACCGTGACCGAAAGGGTGCTGTACTTCACCGGCAAGAGCTACAAGATCGGCGAGGTCCACGACGGCACCGCCGTGATGGACTACCTCGCCGAGGAGCAGCAGCGCG
>Ga0307378_10007082_pt1 | contig 15151 bp, 11 predicted proteins | sample UN1MG_FD_202238 | JGI IMG/M metagenome (GOLD analysis project Ga0307378, IMG submission 202238) | Soil microbial communities from Risofladan, Vaasa, Finland - UN-1 | ecosystem: Environmental > Terrestrial > Soil > Coastal area > Acid sulfate soil | place: Finland: Risofladan, Vaasa | collected...
TGCACATCAAGCTGTTCAGTCCCGAGGGGCGGCTGACCCTGTACCTGACCGAGTATGACCCCAAGGACGACATGGCCTTTGGCTTCACGGTCTCTGCATTGGGCCCGGACTGCGACGAGATGGGCTACATGTCCCTGCCCGAGATCCAGCGATGCCGTACCCCTCTGGGATTGCGGATCGAACGTGACATCAACTGGACCCCGCGCCCCCTCCGGGAGATCCCCGAGTACAGGGAAAAGAATGATCTGGTCCCCGTGCCCGCGGAACTACTGGGCAGGGCAACAGGTCCGGTGATCCAGACACCTGCAGGCCCGACCGAGGTGGACGAACGGGATCGGCTTGTCCATGCCTGCCACCAGGTCCTGAACCTCGCGCGCGAGTCCATTGTGGGCAAAGGGCACGAGATTTACCCGGAACAGTGCGAATCCATAGAAATACTGAGGAATTACCTCGATAATGAAGGGCTGTTGGAGTGATGGGCGACATAGCCGACATGATAAACGACGATTACTCGCTCGAAGCCTATTACGGACGGGACATTTATCCCACGGATGAGCTGATAGCCCCTCCCCCTCACAAGGGTAGGCCTAAGGTGGTCCGGTGTCCGTATTGCAAGGGAAAGGCCGAGCTCGTCGGTGGGAACGTGATCTATCCCCATCGGACGGACCTGCACGACCGGTGCTTCTGGCTCTGCCGGACCTGTAAGGCCTATGTCGGGTGTCACAAGGGACCGGACTGCATACCCTTCGGACCACTGGCCAACGGATCCACGAGGGCGGCACGGGTACGTGCACATGCGGCATTCGATCCGGTGTGGCAGACCATGGTTCAGGCTTCCGAAGGGATCCTGACCGATAGGCAGTCCCGGAAGCTGGCCTATTGGTGGCTGGCAAACGAGATGAACATCCCCGAGAAGGAATGCCACATCGGAATGTTCTCCGTGGAACAATGCGAACAGGTACTGAACATCTGCCGAAGGAGGGAAGAGACCTGATGGAAAACCGAATGACCAAACTGGAGTACCTGCAGGACAAGGGACGGCGGTGCCCTGTCTGTACCAGCTATGACCTTGATGTCTCCAAGGTACTCGAACATGCCGTCGTGAATGCGGGACCGATACACCACGTTCATGGACGGGTGGAATGCCAGGAGTGTGGGTCTGAGTGGACCGACGTGTACGTGCTGGCAGGATACCGGATGCTGGATCAGTTCCAGAACCAACCATTCCGAAAGGACACCCATGAAATCCCGGACACCCGGAAAGATGCACCCGTTGATAGCGGAACTGGCCCGAGATCAGAACGTGGAGGAACAGGCCAGGACCGTCTGGACCCAGAACAATGGGCCAAGGATTCACTCGATCACCCCGGAGACGCTTGACCGCGCAGCCGGACAACCAGAACCAGAAGAAGGAGAAAGAGACCATGCTACCCGAGACGATTGAAATGACACCCGACAAGGAATGCAAAGGAACGAGACGCTTTGCCGCGGACAAGCCCAATGCCCCCATCAAGTCGGTGTACGTCGAGCGTTCCGAAGACATCGACAAGGCCAAGAAGCTGATACTCACCCTCAGCACATCCGACTAATTCGACATACAAAAAAAGGATAGGAGAATCAGACCAATGAGCAAAACAAACCTACGCCTACTACACCTTGAGGCAGAGAACGTGAAGATCCTCAAGGCCATGGCCCTCGAGCCCAATGAAAACAAGGTCATTGTGATCGGCGGGAATAATGCGACGGGCAAGTCGACGGCGATCGACACCCTCGAAATGCTGCTGGCCGGCAAGTCGTCCTTCGATGAGACCCCCATCCGTAAAGGGGAAGAGAAGGCCTACATCATGGGTGAGTTCGGGACCGACCCGGATGCCCCGGAGTTGACCGTGACCAGGCGCATTGCCAAGACAGACTCCCTCACCGTGGAGAACAAGGACGGGGCCAAGTTTGGCAGCCCACAGGCCATGCTTGACGGCCTGTACGGGAAGATCACAGGCTTCGACCCCGGCCGATTTGCCACTCTCGGAAGGACGGCAGCCGGGCGCCGGGAACAGCGTGAGGTACTGATGGAGGTGCTCGATCTGGATACCAGTGGGATTGATGAGCAACGGGCCACCCTGTACGCCCAACGCACCGAACAGAATGTCCTGCTCAAGAATGCACAGATGGCATTGCAGAATATTCCCGAGAGGGAGGCACCCACGGAACGAGTGGATGTGGCCGAGATCCTCAAGCAGATGGACGTGATCCGGGCGGGGAATGCCTCGAACGATCAGGCCCGGGCCCACCTGCGGAACATGGAGGCAGGGCTGTCGGCAGCAGAGACCGAAGCGGCCACGGTCAACAGCCAGATTGCAGAGATCGACAGGCGGATCGAGTTCCTGCAGAAGGAGCGGGCCGGCGCAGCGGAGTCCCTGACCGAAGCGAACCGGAAGGCTGAGGAGTTCCTTGACTCAATAGCCGAGGCGCGGAGTGTCTGTGAGTCCCTGACCGATGAGGACCTGACCCCCCTGAAGGATCAGATCGAGCAGGCCGACGAGCTCAACCGTGCCTTTGATGCGGTGGCCATACGGACACAGGCCCAGGAGGACGTGGCTTCGTACCAGAAGCAGGTCGACCACTACACCCTGCGGATCGAAGAGATCGACCAGAAGAAGGAAGAGGTCATAGCCTCCGCCGACTTCGGGATCGAGGGACTGGGATTCACGGAGGATGACGTGACCCTCAACGGAGTCTCTCTCTCCCAGGCCTCCAGTGCCGAGCAGTTGCGGGTGGCCGTGCGTGTGGCCTTCCGTGCCTGCCCCGTGGAAGGGATCCGCGTGGCCCTGATTCGGGAAGGGAGCCTATTCGATCAGGCCAGCCTCGATGATCTCTACGCCATAGCCGAGGAACAGGACGGACTGATTCTCCTTGAGAGGGTGATCGTGCCCAAGAAGGGCGAGCCGGGATACGACGAGGCATGCGCCGCTTGCACCGTGGTCTTCGAAGATGGATCCATGCGCGGCAACCCCGAGCCGGAACTCAAGGCCAAGAAGAAGAGCACACGCAAAAAGACTACTGCCAAGAACGGAACGCGCCAGGCCGTGACACTGGATGCCCCCGAGCGGGGGAAGTAGGGCGGGAACGAAGCGGCCCCGGAGGTAGTATCGGGTAGTCAAAGCCCGCCCTCCGGGGCCGTCACCCATGAGACGCGAGGAGAATCTCACCATGAATTATCGAACCGATCAATGTAGAAGTCCGGGTTTCTTGGCCGACGTGAACCAGTACACAAACCGCATGGGCCTGCATCCCATCCAGGTACTCAACTGCATTCACGACACCTACTACGAGGAAGACGTCGGGGACATGAGCGGCCACACCCTGGCCACACCACCCCAACTGGTCCAACTTCTGAACCGCCATCAGTCCGAACTGCACGAGGATGTATCCGAAATGCTGTGGAAATTCCTTGGCAAGATGATCCACGGCGGACTGGCAGCCACCCTCCCTCAGGGCAAAGACAGCGAGGAGCACGAGATTGCCTATCCGCGGGTGGAGCAGCGCAGGTACGCCAGTGTGAGACCCGACGTGCCCGGGACCGTGAGCACCAAGGCCGATGTCATTGCCCCGATCGTGAATCCTGCAGCCCCGCATCCCGAGACATTCAGCAGGGAAGAGTACCGGGACTGGTACTTGAACAACGCACAGGGCGGCATCCACGGATGGGACGTAATCAACTACAAGACCACGGTGGCATGGTCGGTCGGCCAGGATGACGTGATCGAACAGTGGCGGCAGGACATGGAGGGCGAGGTCTATGTACTCGAGCAGGCAGGCTACAAGATCAAGCGGGCATGGATCTTTGCAATCATCCGGGATTGGCAGGGCTTCAAGGTCAACGACAAGAAGGAGTACCCACCAGTGCCGTTCTTTCCTATTGCCCTGCGGATCGGGACCACCGAGCAGATAGCCGAGACAGCCAAGCGCCGATGGGAAGGACACTGGCGGGCCCGCACCCTACCCGACGCCGAACTCCCTCCCTGTAATCAGTTCCAACGGTGGAAGAAAGACCGCCGATGCCAGTCCTATTGTCCCGTGTCCGCCCACTGTCACCAGTTCCGCACGCAAATCGAACCCACACTGAAAGGCAAATAGACCATGGCAAATGCACGCGCAATGAAGACAATCGCAACGCTCAAGACCCGACACGTATTCGGGAAGGATCCCGAGCGTGACAAGGAATGGGTCAAGGTCGGATCGATTCAGGCCAATGAGCAGGGGCGGGCCATCGTATGGCTGGCCGGCTGGTGCCCGGGATTGGTATGGGGATTCCTGTTGGACGATGCCGATCCGGTCACGGTCCCCCATCTCGAGGGATACCTGACGTGCAGGCTACTCGAAGGGGACGATGCCAAGGGAACCGAGGACTATCACCAGGTCGTGGGCTACATCCAGTCGCACATGGATGAGGAAGGCAATGCCTTGAAGGGATATGTGATCCGCCTCCTGATCTTCCCGATTTCTCAGCGGCACCTGATGAAGAAGGGCAAGACCGGGCTGCATCTGGCCATCCGCAAGGAACAGCCGAACCACCCGTCGCACCCTCCCGCTCCGCCTATGGACCTCGTGAATGCACAGCCCCAGGACACCCCGACCGGGATGAAGGAGGACCAGGAACCCGTGCGTCCCACCGATCCGACACCGGACGATGAGACCGAACCTATCCAAACAGAACCGGATGTCGCACTGGAAGAGAAGCAGTCCCTGATCGAGCCCGAGGTCGTGGATCTGGCACAGAAGCTGAACTACTACATCGAGTTGCTCGATGACTGCGGCGTTCAGGTCTGCCACCTCGAGACCATCTTCGGGAAGAAGCGGACGGAATGGACCGAAGGCGTACTCAGGGGCATCGTCCACCTCAGCAGTCGGGTAGCTGATCCTGTACCAGATCCGGTACTCAACGGCTTCAACTGTGTCCACCAGCCTGAGCGCGTAACCGCGGAACTGGCAAGGGTGCTGGCCAAATGAATGACGAGTTTTGGGGCGAGTGGCTTGGAGTGTGGAAACGTAACTTCTTCCCGCTCGATATTGCCGAGGGCCGGGACTGGGAACAGGACCTCCGGGATGGGGAACAGGCCATTGATGGATTGACCGAGGCCGAAGTGATAGCCGCGGTCTACTCCCTCTCCGAGACCTACCCGACCAACAGGCACCCGAAGTTCCGGTCCCTGCGTAACGAGATCAAGCGGCGCCGGGGCGAGAAGACCGGGGCCGAGGCGGACAAGGACGAACGGATGCGTGTATTCTGTAAGTACTGCGAGAAGAAGGGATACCTGGACGTGCCGGGGTGGGAGTCCAAGCCATACCATGGCCGGCAATCACAGATCCTCTACACTTGCGAACTGCCGGAGAACTACGATATGTTCGACATCTACCCCGACCCCGTGTCCGTCTCTGCTCCCTGTGCCTGTATCCATGGCGATCATTGGGGCACCCACTACTACAAGCGTTCCGGGTGGACCCTCGATCAAGTCCGCGCCTATGCCACCAAGGTCCGTGCCTGGATAGACTCTCTCCCTCTCGATCCAATGGATCCAGTGGCCGTCAAGTACAACGTCCGGCTGTCCTGGCCGGAGGTTGAGGCCATGCCCATCTGGGAAGAGTTCGATGCCCAACTCCAAGCCACGAGGACCGCACTCCAAGAGTCCGACTCCATCACCAGAGAACTCCGAGATAAGTTCACAGACAAACCGCAGCCACCGAAACAAAGGAGATAACCGTGACAGACAAACAGAACAAAGAGATGCGTGGGGCCATGTTCACCAATGAGAAGAAGGTCAAGAAGACTCAGCCGGACCTGACCGGGACCTTCCGCTTGAGCCTCACGCCCAATGAGGTAGACACCCTCAAGGATGGCCGCGGCGGAGTAGACGCAGAGATGTGGCTCTCCGGTTGGTGGAACACCCCGCAGTCAGGCGTCAGTCCGCAGGATGATTACCTGTCGGTCTCGCTCCGGGTGAAGGAAGAACAGCCGAGAGGCACAGGCGGGGCACCAGCAGCGCAGCGTGGACGACCACAGGCCAATCAGGGCGGGGGACAGGGTAGAGGCAGGGTGGCCGACGAAGCCCCGCCTCGTGGACGTGGGGACGCCCCGCCAGTGGATGACGACGACCTACCCTGGTAATCATGGCCAGTCCCAAGACAAGGCAGGCGTTCGGCCACCGGACCATGGAATATCTCCGCAAGCAGGGGATGGAACCATGGCCCGGGGACCGGACGATACCTGCCGGGAGGATACCGGACCCACAATCTCACATCTGTCCCGAGTGTGAGCATAGGTGGGTGGAAGACGGGACCCGTCCAATAAACAAGACCGTGGATATGTTTCGCTTCGCGGATCTCGTGGCGCTGGACATCCCGAACGCCCAGATCGTGGCCATCCAGTACACGTCGAAGACCAACCTCAGTGCCCGTCGAAAGAAAATCCTTGCTGAACCGCACGCCCGCAACTGGCTGGTGTGTAACGGTCGGATCATGCTCATCGCTTGGGCCAAGGAACCGAAGAAGAAAGGGGGAAAGACCATGATCTGGACTCCCAAGATCGAGGAATGGAGAACCGTTGATGAGTTCGACAACACCAAGAGACCAGCACTACGAACAGTGGCTCAGACAAGTGGGAGAGCACGTTTCTTTACTGACGCATGCTCTTCCCGGACCGACAGCGGGACTCAGCCTGACGAGAGTACGGACCTGTTTCCGCCTGCATGACCCCGCTCCCTTCGAGGAGTTGACGGTCGAGTTCGTGGACAAGCAGGACCGCAATGAGTTCGCGCAGCGGATGGAGCGCTGGCTAAACGAAGTGAACAACATCTACGAGACCCTGCACATCATGCTCGAGGAATTTGATGCAGAGCCTCGGAACCCATACTACGGGCTGAAGATCAGCCTCACACACATCGGAGAAGACAAGTAACCAGCACACAACGGAGAGCGAGAAACCATGAGACAAACCACAGAAGTAGCAATCGGACGCGTACTCGTGTCCAAGCTGAACCCCCGCCAGCCGAAGCTAAAGGACCCCGACATTCAGGAATTGTCCAAGTCCATTGCACAGCACGGGATCCTTCAGCCACCGGTTGTCCGGATCCTGATGAACGGGGCCGGCAAGCCGAACCTCACAGGGAACGGGCTCGATATGTACGAGATATGCTACGGGGCACGGCGCCGGATGGCAGCCGAGGCCGCGGGCATGTCGGAGATCGAGGTCGAGATCCAAGAGATCACGGACGAGGACTTCGCAGAACGCATGGCCATCGAGAACACGCAGCGCAAAGACCTGACCCTCTGGGAAGAGTCGAAGGAATTGGCGGACCTCGTGAAGCGGAAGGGGAACACGCAGCAGAAGGTGGCGGCCGCCCTGGGTCTGCCTGCTTCGCATGTGGCCAAGGCCGTAGCCGTCCAGAAGGGGCTCTCTCCCACGTTCAAGAAGTTCGTTGAGAATGAGATGGCCCGCCTCCGATGGACACTGGATCATCTGGCAGCGGTGGCACGGCACCCGACCTACATCCAGGACGAGTACCTGTCTGATTGCCAAGATCAGGTATGGGACTCGAAGACGGGCGGGCTCGCAGAGAAGACGGTTGAAGAGCTGCAGTCGGAGATCCTCGAGCACTACTCCCTGCCTCTGGCCGGGATGCTCTGGGACGTGAACGACGGGACCATCTGCGGAACCAAGGTCGGTTCGTGCATGGACTGTCCCAAGCGATCCGGGGCGGCACCCGACCTGTTCGGAGACCTCGTGTCCGGCAAGGGAAAGAAGAAGCACCTCGATGATGTCTGCCTCGATCCTACCTGCTACCAGACGAAGATGAGTGCCCACTTGAACAAGGTACTAGACGACGTGACCACGGAGTCGGAGTTCCAGGGGCCGCTCCCATTCACCTGCAAGGACAAGATGCAGGACACCCAGTTCTCGGAATGGATCAAGGCTCAGGGACAAGACAACGTGCGGGACTGGTTCATCAGTGCAGCCGCGCTGACCGAACGGGCCAAGTCGAATCCCGAGGCATTCCCTCTGGTCGATCTGAACGACGGGAAGATTGTCTACCGGGTACTCAATCCCGGGATGGCGGCCGGCAGCAAGGCTTGCCTGTTCGCACAGAAGTTCACGCAGCCGAAGAAGGTCGAGGCCAATCAGAAGGCCGAGGCCAAGGCCGAGAAGGACAAGGCCGACGGCAAGCCGGCAGCCAAGGCCAAGGGATCCACGGTTACGAAGGATGGGAAGGTCGACACGTCCGCTTCCACCATCGAGCAACGTGTGGCCCTGCTGGTCTCCCGGCGATGGGTGGTCGTGGGACAGGCAGTCATTGGACGCCTCCGGTCTGGACAGGATAGGGACTTCCAGCGCGCGGATCTCGTGGCCCGGTACGGGGACAACTTCCAGGCACTGGCCGGGGTCTTCGGGCTGTTGGAAGCTGAGACCTATGCTTCCCGGAAACAGTGGGACCAACTGGAGACAGCGGTGGACACGAACAAGTACCCGCCCTCCCAGATGTACCACGCCCGGGGACTGGCCGACTCCTTGGGCACCGTGGAATTGTGGGACAAGTGGTTCGGACAGATCATGTCGATCCTGTCTCAACGTCTGAAGCCTCAACTGGACCCGAAGGAAATCCGCACAAAGGGATTGGTCGAGTTGGCAGGGATCTCCCGGCTATTCGACATCGCACTCAGCGACATCTATGCCGAGGTCGCACACGAGATGAAGCCCGCAGCATCATGGATCAAGCTCTACGGGAAAGAGAAGATCGAAAAACTGGAGTCCGTGGAAGAGACCAAGTGCGACCGGAAGATCACCGACCACGGTGGCAAACTTCTCTGATTCTCCACGCACCGTGAAAGGAGGTGGCCTAACGAGAAACACCGACTGATGCTGGATCCCTCTCCCCCAATGGTTCAACGCGCCCGGGGGAGGGGGGTCTTCCCTTAACCAACCTACAACTGGAGAAACCATGAGACTCAAGACAGTCAACAAGCGCATAGGAAAACAGTTCTTCCCCTTCGTGGCGGAGTTCTTCAAGGACGACGAGAACCTGGCCGAGGACGTGAAGGCCACGGCATTCGTAGCAGGCGGAGCCATTGCTTCCCTGCTCCACTACCGAAAGATCAATGACCTCGACATCTACTTCACGGACCCCGACGTCCTGGTCCGGGTCTGTAACTACTGCCTTGCCCGGATCCCGGGCCCCAAGCCGGGAGACGTAAAGAACATCGGGGCAACCGTGAAGCGGGACGGGGACGACATCTCGATCTACATTCCCTCTGCCGGAGTCGAGGGCGGGGAAGATGGGCGCGGGGACTACACGTTCTTTGAACAGCGTCCCTCGGGACAGGCCGACGAGTTCCTCGATACCATCACATCGGGTGAGGACGTGGATACCATGGCCGATCTGTACGGGGATGAACTGGCGGCCGAGATCAATGCGCCGACGGTCGAGCATCTCACTCCCGCCCCATCGGACGCCCGGTACAAGGTACTGATGGTCACGGCCAACGCCATCTCGATCTCGAATGGGATCCAGATCGTAGTCCGGTTCAACGGCAAGCCGTCGGAAGTGGTCAAGGAGTTCGACTTCGAACACACCAAGGCCTATTGGATGCCGAAGCATGGACTGACCATCGGGAAGGCGGCGCTTGAATGCCTGCTGACAAAGGAGCTCCGGTACACCGGGACCAGGTATCCGCTCTGTGCCATGTTCCGGGTACGGAAGTTCCTCCACCGGGAGTGGTCAATCACGGCAGGGGAACTGTTGAAGATCGGGTTCGACATTTCCCAGTTGGACCTGACCAACTTCGAGACCTTGAAGGACCAACTCGTCGGAGTGGACACGGCCTACTTCTCGCAGTTGCTCTCCCTCATCTCGAAGGATTCCAAGCAGGGCGAGATCGACCGAAGCTACGTGGTTGGCCTGATCGACAGGATCTTCAACTAGCGCCGGCTCGCCTGATCCTTCTGCCAGGACTTGTAGAAGAGATCGTTAGACCCCTTGGCCCCTAGCTCTTCCATTGCGCGGAAGAGGACATGCGCGGACTCAGCACGCATGGCTTCATCAAACTCTTCCAGTGGGTACTTGCCCGCCCGATCTTTCATGGCGGTGGTAAAGGACTTCCACTGGATGTGCAATCGGATGAGCGACCGGGCCGCGGCGTCTAATTCCTTTTGATCCCCATCCCGATAGGCGTGCCAGAACTTCTGGTAGAACTTACTCCGCGAGTTGGACATCGCGGTCCCGAGTTCCGTTTGCCAATCGATCCCGTTCCGCTCGGCGGCTACGATCAGTTCCTTGTGCATCTGCTCGAGTTGCGGGTAGTAGTCCGGGTGCTGATGGTCATTGTAGAATGACGGATCCGCATAGGCCATGGTCGTGGCTTCCGCCCACGCCTTGAATTTATAGGGCGTCATGCCCTTCCCCATCGGTGCCGTGAATGCGAAGTTGTTTTCCCTGAATGAGAAGGGAATCAACTGCTTCTTGATCCCCTGCGGGATAGCCGCCCACATCTTCAGATCGACATGCGGGTGCTCGTACTTGGCATTCTTCCGCATGGCCACAGCACCCACTTCCTGAATGACCTTGACTGCAGGCGAGGCCTTACTCAGGAGCGTCGGGAGGAAGGATCTAAACCAGTTCTGTACCTCTCTCGCCTGTTTACCGAAGTGGATGTAGAACCGTTGATTCGGGTAGTCCTCGAGCGAGCGACCCATGAACGGGATGTGCTTGTGAACATTGCGGACGATCGGTGTGACGTCGATGTCCGTGAACGGCAGGTCCCCGTGGCCCGCCTCATTCTGAAATGCCCACATCATCATGCGGTCGATCTTCTTGGACTGCTTCTCGCCTTCGGAATCCTCGAACTCCACCTCTTCGGGGTCAGGACCACTGGCTGCATAGATCAATAGCTGCAGTAGATGGGACGAGAGCGGGAGGATCACGATCATCCTGGGCCAGTACCGTTTCATCTTCTGCTCGAAGACAATCTTATCCGCGGCCCGTTCCTCGTCCGTGCGGATCCGTCCGGTAGCGGCCCGGATCACTTCATCAATCCCAAGTAGTTCGGTCGGGGCAATGAGCGCATTGGCCGACGTCCAGTCCAGAGCGAGCAGCATGTTACGCAGATACCGCTGTACATTCGGGGCTGCCCACCACTGGGTCTTCCATTCGAGACCACCCATCCCGCGGTTGACCACATCGGCCACGGCTTCCTTGATGAGATCGAGATCCATGTCGGGATTCTTTTCGGCCACGGCCTCCACGATCTGATGATAGGCAAGAGCCTTCCAGCCGTTGTGCATCCGGTCCCATAACAGGCTGTCGAATCCTTCCTCTGCCTTGATCCAAAGGCGCACACCATTCCCGACCACCGGTATTCTCGAGACCTTCTTCTCCAGTGCCTTGAGTGACTGGGTCGTCTTGGCGTAGACCTCGGTGGCAGGCATGCCGAACTGGAGGCCGTGCATCTGTGCATCGTGCCGCCACATATCATTCTCCATGAGCCGCTTGCCGAGATTGAATCCGTGACCCGTGTAGACCAGGCCATCGACCTCAATGTTCAGCTTCCGTGCCGCCTCCGAACCGAGCAGGGCCGTGGCCGATTCAGCCAGTGCAAAGTGATGGAAGAACGAGAAATACAACTGGATCCGCTTGGCCCAGATGTTGAACATCTCGACCCCGCGGAAGAACCTGCCGGGATTGCCGGCGCTGACCATCATCATGCGGACCACATTGGCCACGTCCGGGTGAACCATGACGCTCCCGCCCTCAACCAGGTCGGTCTGGATCTGGACATAGGGGCGTTCGGGATTCTTCCACGCGCCCTCGTTCTGCGTAGGCTCACGCTTGAGGGGCTCTCCCTCCGTGCGTGGGTTGCGGAAGTTCCTGATCCGGGTACGGAGATTATTCCCGCTGGCCATGGGGACCGGGGCGGACGGGTCGGCATGGCTGCCGAGTACGGCCATGGGCTGCCCGTTCTCCATCTGGAGCTTATCCAGCGTGAAGGCGAAGTCCCGGGCGGTCACGATAGACCAGTTCATCTCGGTGTACATGCGTAGCAGGTCAGTCACATCCAGAGACTTGGGGACCAGGCCCATCTTGATTGCCCCGGCATAGGTCATAACCCTGCGGGTCTGAGCGGCCCGGATCTTCACGTTCGTACCCTGATCGCCGAACACATGCCCCACGCTCTCTCGCGTGAAGTAATGCGGGACGTAGTTCTTGAAGATCCGCAGGTACTCAGCATCCCCAATGGACTTGAGGACGTCGTTCAGTTCCATGCGGATATTGGCAAAGTATTCCTCGAGGCGGAGCAGGTCATCCAGACCGTGCTGCTTCTGGGCGATCACGGACTTCATGTCATCCGGGGTCATGCCGATCAGGTCCGGGTGGTCCGTGTCCTCCAGAATGTAGGTCATCAACTCACGCTCATAGGGCGTGTACCGCCGACGGAGATCCGCGGCCAGCCGTGCCATGTCGAGAACCTTGACGTTCACGATCCGGCTCTTGAGTTTGGCGAGGCGCCGGATGCCGGCCACGCCGTTGTATTCCCCGTAGCCGATCATCGGTCGACGGAGCCACGCGGAGGAACCGGACAGCATCGAGACCGACGCACCGGTCTTAGGCCCACGAATATCCATTAAGATTTGCCCAAGCTGATTTTGCCCTTGCCCGTCGACCATTCCCCAGAACTTATCCCCCCAAGAATTACCTTCTTCCAATCTCCCTGTTGTGGCTTGAAGTTGGGCCATCAACTCCGGATGCTGAGCAAATTTTGCAGCAACCAGACTACGCATAACGTCAACCCGCTGTGCATTCCAACCGTCCCTGAGCGGGGCTTGTTTGCCAAGTCGCTTTGCCTGACCGGGTGTATTTGCCAGTCGGATTCGTTCCTTCCATTCTTCGCTATCCGTTTTGGCTGCTTGGAATGCGTGTTCGACAGTCGGATATACCTTCCCATCCACGGTGATTGGTGCCTCGTGGAAATTGGACAAATAACGATGTTCGCCTTGAAACTCAGTAATTGTCGGCCCCGCGACTTCCCCATGAAAAGGCAATGGGCCCCGTGACTCTGCAACGATAGTGACAGCCTCGTTCCAGATCCGGTCGAGATAGTCGGATGTCCGTTCCCCCGGCTGTTGGAGCAGGTGCTCGGACTGTTGGGAGTCCCGCAGGATCCGGGCCGTCTGTACAACGCGGATGACCTCTGAGTCCGTGGCCTCGGGCAGGGCGATGTCGAGATTGGGCACGAACTCCCGGACTGCACCGATCTGATCGGCAAGCAGGGTAGCCAGTTCCCGCGCTTCTTCCTGGCGGTCCTGTGTCTCGATCTCCGGCTGCAGTTCCTCGGTGTAGTTGATTTCCTCTCCCTCGTGTTCCTGTTGAGAGGGAGCCTTTTCCAGTGAGGACAGCTGGGTCGGAGTATTGGTCTTCTCGTTCCACTCCGCCCACTGGTCGGTGACATCCTGTCGGGATGTACCCGACATGACCGCCTCTATGATTTGCCGAGCGCCGTGGAGATATTGTGCCGTAGCTCCCTCGTACCCGTAGGCGGTGTCGTCCAGTTCGTGGACCGCGAAATTGATGATCGGCTGATGATCGGGAAAGCGTCGGGCCAGGTAGCCGCGGATCTGCCGGACGGCCTCATCCTTGTTCCGGGCCATGATCGTAATCGCGGGACGGTGGACACGGTGCGGGAAGTCCGGTGCTTCCTCTGCCGTGGGTTCCATGGTCCCGGCCTGGTCATTGGATCGGGTCCATGTTCCATCCGCAGCGAAGGACCGCACGAAGTCCGCGAACCGGGAGTACCGCGATCCACCGAGTACGATGGTCACATCGGCATCGTTCACGTTCTGTTGAGCCGTCTTCCGTAGTTCCGCTTCCCTGAACTCTGCGTCCGGTTTGGGATGGGGTAGAGAATTGGGGTACATGTCCCCTGCCTGCCCTGCAGGGACGATCTCTGGACGGGACACAAGGAAGGGTGAACCTCCGGCAATGCGGGCCTTTTCGAGAGCTTGGCGGCGTGCGGTAGGCTCACGACCAACCCGGCCGATCGGAGCCTCCGCCGCACGTTGTTCCGCTCTCTCACCCTCATTCTCTTCCGTGGCCTCTGAAGTCTCCTTCTCAGCCCGTGCTTCCTCCGCCCCCGTCGTAGCGTTGAAGGCCTGTTCCTGAATCAATGCCTCATCTTCCACCGAGAATGAGGTCTGTGGTTCTACCGCTACGCCTGTCCGGTCGAGGTAGGTCTCTTCGAAGAAGGCATCCTTGTCCATCGGTACGATGTCCCCGGATTCTTCGAGTACCTGGGTGTAGTTCGCGCGCCTGCGGATGGTGGCGGACACCCTGCGATAGTGCCGCTTGAGCTCGTCCCGTATGGTCCGTTCGGCCTCTTCATTCGAGGACACCTGGAACCGGGACCCCTTCACATAGACTGACAGCTTGGTCCGGACACCCTCTTTCTGGCTGTCCCGGATGATGTAGACACCACGGAGGCCGGGGCCGAACAGGTCGAGTTGCTTGCTCCCGTCGGGTTGGGACTTCTTGATCTTCACTTCGGTCCAGAACTCGTAGGCCCCGCCCAGTGCGGTACGCACAGCATCGGGAACCTCCCAGTCCTTGAGCCGTCCGTGCGGTGGGTAGATCACGATGTCCTCATCCACCAGGTCCTCTGCCTCGCGGATCTCATCGAACACATCAATCGAGGGACGCTTCAATGTGTCCTGCAATTCCCGTTCGAAGACATCCCGGACCACGCTCTCTCCCCGGGTCGGGACAAGGAAGTTCCTATGCACGAGGGCAAATGCTTCCTCAGGTTTGAGATCCCGGATACGATTCGTTGATTCTACCGTGCCGAACGGGACAGTCAGGCCACCCTCACCCTTCTCATTCTTGAAACCCGGTGCGCGAGAGACATGCTTCCCCTTGAGTTTCTCTCCCCCGGTCACGCCCTCGGCCGCCTGGATGATGCCGCGAGCATTCACACGGATCATGCCGCCATCCTCGAGCAAGTACTCGGTCTGCTGCCCTTCAACAGCAAAGGTCTCTCCAAGGATGTGCAGGGTCCAGCGGCCCGTACGCCGCTTCTGGGTCAGGGTGATCCATGGTTGGTTCCGGGAACGGTAGAC
>Ga0307378_10007083_pt1 | contig 15151 bp, 8 predicted proteins | sample UN1MG_FD_202238 | JGI IMG/M metagenome (GOLD analysis project Ga0307378, IMG submission 202238) | Soil microbial communities from Risofladan, Vaasa, Finland - UN-1 | ecosystem: Environmental > Terrestrial > Soil > Coastal area > Acid sulfate soil | place: Finland: Risofladan, Vaasa | collected...
GCACCGTGTTTCCGAGGTCCCGCAGGCTCTCGAGCGTCCCGAGGAGCCGCCGGTTGTCCCGCGGATGCAACCCGATGCTCGGCTCGTCGAGCACGTACAGCACGCCCACCAGGCGGCTTCCGATCTGCGTCGCAAGCCGGATGCGCTGCGCCTCGCCTCCGGCCAGTGTGTCCGCCGAACGCCCGAGCGTCAGATAGCCCAGGCCGACCCGGGTCATGAAGCCGAGTCGGTCGCACACCTCCTTCAGGATCGGCAGGGCGATGTCCGGGTCGAGGTGCGCCGAGCCCGGATCGTCTCGCAGACTCTCGAACACCTCGAGGACCTGTTCGACCGGCTCATGGATCAGGTCCGTCAGGCGGTGGTCCGCCACGGTGACCGCCCGACTTTCCGCGCGCAGGCGTCCTCCCTCGCACGAGGGGCAGACACGCGAAGTCATGTACTCGTGCAACTGCCGGTGCAGTGTCTCGCTTTCGGTCTCGTGGTACTGACGGCGCACGTGCTCGAGCGCCCCCTCCCACTCCAGTTCGGGATCTCCCCTGAGAACCACCTCGCGCTGGTCGACCGTCAGGTCGCCCCACGAGGCGTTGAGCTCGAATCCATGCGATTCGGCCAGGGCGGGGAGCGTGACCCGGCGCAGGCGCCCGGTCGGACTTCCCCACGGCAGGACAACTCCCTCGAGGATGGAGATTCTCGCGTCTCCGAGCAGCAGATCGGGGTTCGGCTCGAGTCGGACGCCGAGACCGTCGCAGTCCGGGCAGGCGCCATACGGAGAGTTGAACGAGAACTGGCGCGGCTCGAGTTCGGCGATGTTGATCCCGCACGTCGCGCAGGCGTACCGCTCGCTGAACAGGTGAAGCTCACCTGCTTCGTCGGCTGCTCCGTCATGCGTCCGGACTTCGACCGTGCCCCCCGCCATGCGCAGAGCCGTCTCCACGGACTCCGCGATCCGGGCCCGTTCATCCGAGCGAGCCACCAGCCTGTCCACCACCACGGAGATGTCGTGGTTGGCGCGCCGATTCAGTTTCGGGGGATCGCTGAGTTCGACGAGCTCTCCATCCACCCGGGCCCGGACGAACCCCTCCTGCAGGGCCTCGTCGAACAGCTCCCGGAATTCGCCTTTCCGGCCCTGAACGAGCGGCGCGAGTATCTCCACCCGCGAGGCGTCCGGCCACGCGGCGATCTGCTCGGCGATCTGCGTCGCGGACTGGCGACGCACCGGTCGTCCGCACGATGGACAGTGAGGTGTCCCGACGCGGGCCCAGAGCAGCCTGAGGTAATCGTAGATCTCGGTGACCGTGCCGACTGTGCTTCGCGGATTGCGGCTCGAGCCCCGCTGCTCGATCGCGATCGCCGGAGACAGGCCTTCGATCCGGTCCACGTCCGGCTTTTCCATCACGCCCAGGAACTGGCGGGCGTACGCGGACAGTGACTCGACGTATCGGCGCTGACCCTCCGCGTAGATCGTATCGAACGCGAGCGAAGACTTCCCCGACCCGGACAGCCCGGTGATCACGGTGAGCGAATTGCGGGGAATCTCGACGTCGATATTTCGCAGATTGTGCTCGCGGGCGCCACGCACGACGATGCTGCCCGCTGGAGCTCCGCGGGTCACGGAATCACCTCGCCGCGCCACAGATCGTCCAGGCTTTCCCGCGGCCGCACGACCTGCCAGGAACTCCCGTCCACCAGGACTTCCGGCGGCCGGGGACGGCTGTTGTAGTTGGAGGCCATCACGAAGCCGTAGGCCCCCGCATCACAGAGCTGGAGGAGGTCGCCCGGCTGCGTGCCGTGCAGGCGACGCCGCGTCCCGAGCACGTCTCCGGACTCACACGTCGGTCCCAGCACTTCGACCGTCGGATCGCCCGACAACTCCCCGTCGACCGGAACGATCGCGTGCTGTGCGCCATACAGGGCATGCCGGGCGAAATCCGTTTGTCCCGCATCGCAAACGACGGCCGGATAGTCCCGCCGGTGGCGCAGGTAGAGGACACGCGTGAGGAGCAGACCCGCCCTGGCGACGACCGAGCGTCCGGGCTCGAACCGGAGTTCAGCTCCAATCCCGGCGAGTCGCTCGGTCAGATTGCGGACGAGGTCCCGCGGTTCCGGATCCGCCCAGCTGGCGTAGTCGACCCCCAGCCCACCGCCCACGTCCAGCTCGCGCACCGGCGCGCCATGCCCGTCCAGCACCCGGGTGAGCGACAGGAGCAGGTCGAGTGCCTGCTCGTAAGGTTCGACGGAATCGAGCCCGGACCCGAGGTGAAACGCGAGCGTGCGGGGAACGAGGTTCGGATCGGCGGACAGGCGTTGCCAGATCTCCGGTATCTGGTCGGGAGCGAAGCCGAACTTCGCGTCCGTCCGGCCCGTCTCGAGGGACGGGTGAGCCCCAGCCCTGATCCCCGGCCTCACGCGCAGCCCCACATTCACCGGCCCGCTCGTGCTCTCCGAGCCGTACGCCAGGGCCGCATCCACCTCGTGCGCCGATTGCAGCACGATCATCCCGACGCCAAGCCGTATCCCGTCGCGCACGGCGTCGGCCGGCTTGGGGACACCCCCAAAGACGATTCGGCGCAGCGAAAAGCCCGCCTTCCGGGCTCGGGCCAGCTCCCCCGGGGTCGCTACCTCGATACCCACGCCGAACCGCTCGAGGCGGGCCAGCACCGCGAGATTCGTGTTGGCCTTGGCTGCGTAGCTGATACAGGCAGGGTCTCCCACCGCATCGATCCAGCGCCCGATCCCTGCGTCGATCGCTCGCGCATCGTACACGTACGCAGGCGTGCCGACCTGCTCGGCAATCGAGTGGAGGGCTTCGGCGGAAATCGCCGCGGCATGCGGAAGGATCCTCTCCGGGCGGGAGTCCGGAGACGGACGCCCCCTGGGGCTCGAGCCGCTCACGTGTTCCGCGGGACCAGGATGCGGCCGGCGAGAGGGTCGATCTCCGCCTCGATCGGAGTCACTCCGCGCGCCTCGCCATCTACCTGCGCGGCGACCGGCGGATCCGATTCGACAAGAACTTTCCGCGCCTGCAGGAAGATCATGCGATCGTCCCCCGTGTATCGCTTCAGCGCCACCTTCCACAACATCGCCGCCATGTCCGGGAGATGGCGGGGGGCGAACACGGCCACGTCGAGCAGACCGTCCTGGAACGATGTCTTCGGCGCCACCTGGACTTCCATCGGCAGCGAGCCGGCGCCGAGCAGCCCGGCATTCGCCAGCAGGACCATTACGGCCTGGACCTCGATCTCCTGGTCGTCAGCCACGATCCGGTACGAGATCGGTTTTGCGGTCACTACACTCTTCAGCCCGGCATAGAAATAGGCCAGAACTCCGAGGCGACTCTTCATCTCGGATGTGGTCTCGGCCATCACGCTCGCATCGAGGCCGGCTCCGGCGATCAGGGCAAACCGCTCGTCTCCGATCCGTCCCAGGTCGATCCTCTCCGTCACACCCTCCACGGCAACCCGAACCGCCTCTTCGAGAGACAGGGGAATTCCGAAATTGAGTGCCAGCTGATTGCCCGTCCCGAACGGGAGAATCCCAACCGGCGTCGTGGTGCCGGCCGTACCCCGCAGGGCCAGGGCGATGGTTCCGTCTCCGCCGGCGGCGACCACGGCCCGATACCCGCGCAGCGCGGCCGTTCGAACCACGGTCAGGGCCTCCTCGGGAGTGGAGGTCTCGATGATGTCGAACGGCACACCCCGGGCGGCCATGGCCCCGCCGATGCGACGCCGGAGGGCAGCGGGCTGTCCCCCCGCCGCCCTCGGGTTCACGAGCACCATGTAGCGCTCGGAATCGGGGGCCGGGAAATCAACCACGTGCGCAGACCTCTCTAAGCGCCTGTGTCTGGTTCGTCATTCGGCTCCAGTCCGCCGGTGTTCAGCTCGGGTCGATACCGGGTTCGGGCGGCGCAATTTAGCGATCTGCTCGGCGTCCCGGCAGTACCTGCCGAGCCCGGGAGCAGAGTCCCGTCAGAACTCCCATTCGCGAAACAGCATCACGCCCCAGGTCCGGGAGCTGTAGGTACCGAAGCTGTAGCCGTAGGAAGCGTACCGGTTGAACCTGTCTTCGGTCTTCAACTCCAGGCGCCAGGCCGGCAGAAAGGCCCAGTCGATCGTCATTCCGGGGAGCCGACCGCCGAGTGGCTGAGTGACTTTGACGAACAGATCGGGCGTCAGGTAGCGTCCGATCTCGACCTCGGTGCCGTACAACAGTCCTGTCGTACCTGAATTCAGTTCCCCTTCCGTCGCTCCGGACGACCGGATGTCCACGTAGTCGACGAGCCCGACACCGCCCACCAGCACCTGCGACACCTGGCTGCTCACCGACCCCAGGAGGCCCTCGCGAACCAGTGTCGTCGCGAAGTCTCCGCCCTGGTTCGACGCGCTGAAGCAGGCCGTGGAGAACAGCAGGTAGCAGATTCGATCCGACTCGGGCAGCGGTGGATCGCTGCTCGTGGTCATCGTCGGCGCGAGGGAGGACCCGCCCACGTGAACCTGGATCGTCACCCTCCCGATCTCTCCCTGGGTCCGGTATTCGGCGTCGATGTCCAGATTCGGATCCAGTCCCGGGGTTCCGACGAAGGTGATGTCGCCCCGCGCGATCTGGAGCTGGCGTGAATACAGACTCGAGAGCTCCGTCCCCGTGCCGGATACGTACCGGAACTTGCCCCGGGGAAGGGACAACGTGCCGACGGCAGTCAGTTCCCCCGCAGCCCGGTCCATCCGCACCTCGAGGTCGCCGCGAAGTTCCACGTCCAGGGCACTCGAGCGAAGCCAGAAGTCGGGTCCTACACTGAGGTCGGCATCCATCTTCAGATTCTGGAGGAACGGATTCTTCAGCCGACCGATCAGCCGCTCATCCCGCACCACGATGGTGTCGAGCAGCGCATACACGGATGGGTCCGTCAGGTCCACCACCCGCCGCTGACGCACGAAGCGCTCGGCGTCGACCCGGCCCCTCGAGACCTGGAATCGACCGCCGAGCTCAGGGCGACGATAACTCCCGGTCAGGGTTCCTTCCCCGTCGACCGTGGCTCGCATGCTCCGGCGATCGATCCCCAGGAACTGGTTCGCCTGGAACGTGAGGTCGAGAGGCATGTCGGTCAGATCCTGCACTCCGACATGGCCCTGTACCACGGCCGTACCACCGGCGGAGGAGCTCAGAGTCAGCGTGTCGATCCGGGCATTCGCACCCTCGAATACTAAGCCGCCCATCACGTCCTGCACGCGGATGCCGAGCGACGGAATCGTGGCGGCCGCCCCCCGGATCCTGGTCTCTCCGTCGAACCGGAGCTCCCCGGGGCGTCCCGTTACGCGAAAGCCACCGAGCGCAGTTCCCTCGACATCCTTCAGTGACTTCACCTGGAGCTCGATCGCCGTCAGCGGCATGTCGTCCACCGCCACGGTCAGATCGATCGGCTCGTCGAGCAGGCGCCGTTCGACCTCCCGGAGCGAGAGGTCCACCCTCAGGAACCCGTCGACCCTGGCGATCTCGGCATCGTTCGTGACCAGCGCCGAATTCACGGCGAGCCTCCGACCCGCGTAACTGAGGTCTGTCGTCAGCCGCTCATAGCCGATTCCGCGGATCGATGGGGTGTCGATCACGGCCTGCAGTTCGGTCAGCGGCGCGGCAGCGGTACCGCGAATCCGCAGGTCGATATCGATTCGTCCACGGAGGTCCCACGGGTTGCCCGGCGCTTCGAGGAAATTCTGCAGGTGCAGTCCCCTGGCCTGCAGGTCGAGCGCCGCCTGGCCGCTGTCCGGAATGGCGCCTTCGAGCGTGAGAAACGTCCCCTCGGCACCGACGAGTCGGACGCCTCTCGCCGTAAGTCCGGTCTCCCCGTACGTGATCACCGCCGTGTCGCTCAACACGAGTTCCCGGCCGGCTCCCATCATTCGAAGCCGGTTGAGTCGGAACGCCTTCTGTCGCTCCGTCCACAGAATCCCCGCGCTCACCTCGAATTCCAGGCTCGTGTCCCGGGTGGCATGCAGCGACAACTCGTGGCTTTCCGCCGTGTGGCGAGTCCAGGTGACGTCGAGTGAGTCCAGCTGGCGACCGTAGATGCTGCTGGCCCACGCCGATCCATGAGCGACGAGAGAGTCCAGTTTCCGTGGATCCGCGATATCGAGAATGACCAGGATCGAGTCTGTTCGGAGATCACCCCAGGCCAAATTCCGGGCGCGCGCGTTGCCGCCGAACGAAGGATCCTCCACGCTTCCGTACAGGATGCCGAGCGCCTCCAGACTTCCCGACACGGTGTCCGGCAGGGCCTCGCCCGTTTCCAGCAGGGGGTCCGCTTCCCCGCCCGGGCCGAAGGTCTCGAACAGCTCGGACACGTCCTCTTCGATGCGCGCGGGATTTCGCCCCTCGACTAACCAGGCGTTCCATTCGGCGAGGTCCGGGATCTCGATGTCGAGGATCAGCGATCCACTCCGACTCTCCGTGAGTCCGAACGAGCCCCGGCCGTCAACGCTCCCGACCCGCGTCCGGATGGCGAAGGTATCAGCCGTCGCCAGGCCGTCCGCGAGGGTGAATCGGACGATGCTCGTGTCCACTCGCGCGCCCTCGAACAGCGACGGGAGCACGACGAGATCGAACCGGGCAGCGAGCGTCGCCGGATCGGTCCCGGTTCCGTCGACCCGCCCCTCCACGGCCAGGCGGGTTGTGGGACCGTTCTCGATCCACTCCGCGAGCTCGATGTCGCGGGCGAGCAGCGTCGCGTCGTACGTCTTCTCCTCCGACACGAGGTCGAACCGGCCATCGAACTGGAGCTGGCCGCGAGGCGTGCTGAGATCCGTGGTGATCTGCAGATCGTCCAGCGATCCGCGCGCGGCGAACGGACCTCTCACCTGGCTGAGGACCGAGATGCCTTCGGGCAGCATGGGATCTACGATCGCCAGCACCAGCGGCTCGAAGTCGAAGGACAGGTCGATCTCCTGCTCACCATGCAGATCCACCATGCCCCCACCCACGATCCCGGACGGGTCCTGGTCGGGCAGTGAATGCGACATCCGGGTGGCGAACGTGAAGCGCCCGCCCGCGATTCCGTCGAACGTGGCAGTACCGGCTGATCGCCCTGGCAGCGTGGTCTCGATTCCGATGATCCCCGCCCAGCGTGGCTCGAACTCACGCAAGGTGAGACCGAGTCCGGCCATGCGGCGCGGTTCGACGATCGCGATACCCCCGCTTGCCCTGATGAATGAGGCGGCCGGCAGGTCGTCACCCGGGGGATCCTCCACCGAAACATCCGCGTCGATTGACAGCAGCGTGATCGGGCCGGTGGCGCTTACCGTCCCGCGGAGCAGCCCGTCCATTCCGTCGTCCCGCTCGAGCACCTCGTCCACCAGCGCCAGGCGCAGCGGGGCCAGGCGCACCTCGAGGCTCTCGAACCGGGGTGTCCGCTCCAGCGCAGCGCTGAACCCACCCAGCACCCGGGAGTCATCGACCCGTACATCACTGTTGGTGGCTTCGACGATTATCGTCTCGTTCCGTGTGTGCAGGCGGAGATCTGCCGGACCTCCGCCGCGGGTCGGAAGGGGCAGCGGAATCCACAGCAGCTCCTCGAAGCTGAACGGATTCGCCTCCAGCTCGAAATCGAATTCCACGGGGTCCACGGGCCTCACCCAGCCAGAACCCGAGATCGACGAGGCCGCGAGGTCGAGCTCGTCCAGCTGAATTCGCACCGTATCGGCTATGACGACAGACCCGTCCAGCGATTCGATCTCGAGGGTCTGCGTAACGACGTCAGCCAGTGCGGAAACGCCTTCCATGTCGAACCGGAGGGGACGCACCGGATCCACGATCCGGATCAGCGGGAACCGGCCCGACAGCTGCCGAAGGAGAAGCTCGCGCTCGTACCGGTCGGGTCCGACCGGGCGGATGCGCCACAGGCGGTCACCTCGCAGACCCTGCTGGATTGCGCTGTCCCGGGCCGTGCCCGTGAGGTCACGGGCCCAGGGTACGTGGACCTCGATGTCACCTTCCTGAACTTCCACATCGAACAGCAGGACCCGGTCACTTCCCTGCCGTCCATCGTCGATCGAGTCCGGCTCGACCCGCTCTTCGGCACCGAAGGTCCGATCGAAATTCCAGCGTCCGTCTTCATGCTGCCGCAGGATGAGATGCACCCGTCGCATCGTGACCGCGTCGAACCGGAACGTGCCGACGAGCAGGCTGAGAGGATTGTAGTGGAGCCTCACGCTGTCGATTCCGACGAACAGGCGTCCGTCCGGATCCGTGATCTCGAACCGCTCCAGAAGCACGTGCGACAGGAGATTTCCGCCGAGAATCGGGCCGATCCGGACTTCTCCATTGACAGTGCCGGCCAGGGCCCCCTCAACCAGGTCGGCGACCGCCTGTCTGCCCACAACCGTCTGGCTCACGAAGACGAGTGCTCCGGCCCCGGTGAGGAAGGCGAGCCCGATCAGCCCCAGCGCTACCCGGGTCAGGGACCCGGCCAGCCTTCCGAGCCACTGACCTGCCCGCGACAGAACGGACCTCGGCGCCTCGGGTGCGCCCGGCGAGCCGGCGGAGGCCATCACCATCTCAGAACGCCTCGCCGATCGAGAACTGCAGCTGGATCCTGCGCCAGAATTCGGTGAACAGCGACGGATCGTCCCATGCATATGGATCGTACCGTACCGAATCCTCCAGCTCGACGATCTCGCCGGTCTCCGATCTTACTGCGACGACCGGCTTGAGAACCTGGCCGGAGGGGTTGAAGCCCAGGTCCATGCGCAGGGGTCCGATGGGACTGTTGAACCGCACTCCGACGCCGGGCGTGGCGATCAGTGAGGCCCGCTCGTCGAAGCTCCTCCACACCTGTCCTGCATCCACGAACCCGACGAGCGTGAACTTCGCGCTCAGCGGAAACCGCACTTCGAGCGAGCCCTCGAGCAGGACGTTGCCCCCGATGGGGCGCTCGTCGAATGCGGTCGGAGGGAGTGCGTCCGCGCATTCCTGCAGTTCCTCGGGCGTCAGAAAGCCCGAGCCGCAGTCGTCCAGGTCCGACATCACCAGGACCGTGGGGCCGAGGAGATTGAGTCCGAAACCACGTACGCTCACCGGACCGCCCGAGAAGAATCGCTTGGTCGGATGAATGATCTCGGTGTCCTCGTCCTCGCCGCCGAACACGGTGCCGGACATTCCGCGGACGCCTCCGAACAGGACCCGCGCTCCCAGGACCGCACTCCCGAACACCGGGTGGAATGCCGCCGATTCTATGCTCCCCCTGATGTACTGATAGTCGGAAAAAGTGAATGACCCCGCCGCTTCCCCCTCTGCGGCAACATAGTATCCTCGCGTCGTGACAAGCGGATTGTCGGTCTGATTCCAGGCCCACAGGAGTCGGAGCGGCGACAACCACTTGCTCTCGGACAGCAACGCGATGTCTTCGGGCGTGCAGAGACCGTAGTTGACGCAGAAGTAGATGTCGGCGGACTGCTCACCGAACGCCGTCAGCTCCGGGCGGTAGGACGGCCGCATCGACATGCGAGGCATGACCAGCCAGTTGAACGCGACTTCCCCACCGAAACCCGTGCGCACGAACAGTTCCGGAACCGTCTCTCGCTCCGTGAACAGCCGCAGTTGCAGCGAGTTCCGACTTCCGGAAAACACCGGCTGTACGAAGGAGAGATCCAGCAGCCAGTTCAACTCCTGATAGACTTCGTCCGAGCTGGTTCCGTTGCACGGGAAGTTCCCGTCAAGCTGTTTGGTGAGCAGGTTCGACAGCCGGCCGGTGGCCCGAAACGTCCTGGCCCCGCCGAAGAAATTGCGGTTCGTGAACTGTCCCTCGACCTGGACGCACTCGTCTGTCTGCACCCCGAATCCAGCCCTCAAGGCCCGGGGCTCGGCGGTTGCGACCTGCACGAGAAGGTCGATCAGCGTATCGTTCGCCCGCTCGGAGGCGATGTTCGCGTAGCGGAACGCATCGAGGTTGAACAGCCGTCGCTGGCTCTCGATGATGCGCGTTTCCTGGAACCAGTCACCGCTCTCGAACTCGAGCAACGAGCGGACGACATCATCGCCGACATTTTCCGCGCCCGCGATCCGGACGTCGCCGATCCGTACCCGCGGCCCCGGATCGACTCGAATAGAAATGTCGGCCTGCCGCGAGTCCCGCGGAATGAAGTAGTCGCGCAGGACCGCGGCATCCACGTAACCGGCGCGACGCAACTGATCGGTGACGGCGGCTTCGCCCCGCTGCAGGGCGATGAGATCGAGCCGGTCCCCTACTGCGGTCGGCAGGAGCGACAGCACTGTCGCGGAGTCGATCGCCTCGTCGGACACCTCGACCCCGATGCTGGATATCAGGGTCGGCTCATTCTCCTCGATCCGGAACAGGACCCGCGCTTCCCCGTCATCCCGTGCGACGACCGTGTCCACTTTGGCTTCGCGAAATCCGCGCTGTCGGTAGTACAGGTCGAGCCGGATCACATCGAGGGGCAGCTCCCCCTCGTCCAGGTATTCGCGGGAATGGGCGAATCCCCAGTCAGTGAATGGACAGATCGGGAACGGGAAATTGAACAGGAAACTCTTGCACTGCGTCCGGTCCGTGAGGATCGCCTTGCGGAGATCCTTATCCGGAAACGCCTGGTTGCCCTCGAACTGCAGATCCACGATCTCGCGATCGGCGATTCCCTGGGTCCACGCATCTCCCGGTACGGCGAGAGAAACGCCGGAGACGACCAGAAGCAGGGCGGGTGCGAGGGCCGGGACGCGCACGGAGGCTGTGTTACGCCCTCGAGGGCGAGTCCCCTGGTTCTGCTGGGCCGAGCCGGACGAACAGCCAGCTGCCAAGCACGATCAGACCAATGCTGATCAGCTGGGCAAGCGTCAGAACACCGAAGAAGCGATCGTCCTTTGCCCGGAAGAACTCGACGATCAGCCGCTCCAGGCCCGCGAGTGCCAGCCACAGTGAGAACAGGCGACCTGCTTTCCAGGGTTCGCGGCGCAGTCGCCACAGGATCGCGAAGATCAGTAGAGACATCCCGATCTCATACAGCTGGGTCGGGTGAACCGCGAGAACGGCCGTGTCCGGAACAGACTCCGGGATGGACACGCCGAACATGCGACGCAGGTTTCCCGCGGTGCTGGGCGGACTTCCCTTCGGGAACGCGATCCCTACCCAACTGTCGGTCGGACGTCCGTAGTCGTCGCCCACCAGGAAGCAGCCCATTCGCCCCACGGCGTACGCGAGGGCGAGAGCCGGCGCACAGACGTCCGCGAGAACCGGTACGGGCGCCTTCCGGCGATGAATCGCCAGGGATACTCCGATCGCTCCCCCGATGAATCCGCCGTACCACACCAGGCCCGCCCTCGAAAACAGCATTCCGAACGGATCCTGTGCCGTCTGGGGCCAGTTGAGAAGCACGTAGTACACCTTGGCGCCGACGATCCCCCCGATAATCGCTCCCATCAGGACGTCGCCGGCGAGTTCCTCGTCCATTCCTTTCCTGAGCAGCTCGAGCCGGACGATCCAGAAGCCGGTGAGGAACGACAGGGCCATCATCACCCCGAACGAGGTGATCGTGATCGTGCCCAGCACTGGCAGATCGAGAGTGATCAGCTCGGGATACATGGCGCTCCTCGGGGTTTCATACCGTGATCCGCGAGCGAATCCAGCGGCTTGAGACCCGGAAATGGTAGTGAGGGATCAGCATTGAGGCCGAGGCCGGAGACTTCGCCCGCCTGGAGTCTGTGTTCTGCGACAAGGGCAACCATCGCGGCGTTGTCCGTCGCCAGGCGCGGCGAAGGCGAATACAGCGTGCCGGTATCTCCCAGGGCAGCGCGGAGCCCCTCCCGAAGCAAGCCGTTACGGGCGACTCCGCCGCCGAGCAGGACGCGGTCGCAGTTCGTCCACTCGACGGCACGCAGCACCTTGGCGACCAGCGTGTCCACGACCGCCTGCTGGAACTCGGCCGCCAGGTCGGGAACCGCCTGAGCGAGTCCCGTTCCGCCCTCCGACTCGAGTTCCGCCGCGACGAGTGCGGTCGCTGTCTTCAAACCGCTGAACGAGAAATCGAAGTAGGCGGGGTCGGCAGGAGTGTGGTGAGACGAGAGCATCGGTCTGGGGAGGTTGAACCGCCCCGGCACCCCATCCCGGGCCAGACGCTCGATCTCGGGACCGCCCGGATATCCCAACCCCAGCCGGCGAGCGACCTTGTCGAACGCTTCGCCGACCGCGTCATCCCTGGTCTGCCCGAGCAGCGTGTACGAGCCCCACGCCGAGGCGTGCAACAACAGTGTGTGTCCGCCGGAAACGAGCAGCGCTACGAACGGAGGTCTCGCGTCCGGTGATTCCAGCGAGTTGGCGAACAGGTGCGCTTCCATGTGCTGGACGCCCACGAGAGGCTTCTCCAGCGCCCAGGCGAAGCCCTTGGCCCAGTTCAACCCTACGAGCAGCGCGCCGACGAGGCCGGGCCCCGCCGTCACCCCGACGCCCGCCAGTTCGCCGGGTTCGACGCCGGCTTCCCGCAGGGTCTCCTGCACTACGGTGTCGATCTGGCGCAGATGGGCTCGAGCCGCGATCTCTGGAACGACTCCTCCGAACCGTTCGTGTGCGTCCTGAGAGAGAATGACGTGGCCCAGGATCCGTCCGTCCAGGACCACGGCAGCGGAGGTCTCGTCGCAGGAAGACTCGACTCCGAGAACCGGTCCGCCGGGCCAGGCTGGGTTCACGGACCCGAGCCGGACTGCACCGTGACTTCCGGCGGCGAAAGCCGGACGGACACGAATCCGGAATCCGGGAACGTCGTGCTCACGGGAACCCTGGTCGGTCCGTCCGGCGCACTGGAGATCACGGCCATCACGTGGTCGAGGGCCTCCAGTTGCATTCGCACGGCGGTCGCGGCCCCCCGGATCACCGCCTCGACGCTGTCCGGCGTCACGCTGGCGCCCTGGCTTCCCGGACCTGTCAGCCGCACGGGAAGACGTTTCCTGAGGATCACGAGCGAATCGACCTCGATCGTCACGAGGGCAGACGTCGGCTCGACGCTGACGCTTCGCATTCCCGTCGGAAGCTCGATCGGCAGATCGCGCATCACGGTATTCGATATGTCCTCGAGCCCGATGCGGCGTGTCGCGACGCGAGTGATCCTCTCGACTTCGGAGGCAGGCCCGCGCACGGTCACCGTGTCGGGGGACACCAGGATCGGACGTAGAACCGTGAAGCCCGTCGCGGGCACGGCATCGATCTCGGCCACGACGGGGACCCTGCGCTCGGCACGCTGCTCGAACTGAAGCGTGAGAGCCCGCGGCACGATCGACGTCGGACGGACATCCAGCTCCCGATCGTATCGGACCCGCGCCTCGTCGAGCTCGACCCGCATCGTAGCCTCGGTCACCGAATCGATCACGACCGAAATTTCCGGCTCGTTCACCAGCAGCCCGAGCAGGTCCCGGTTTCGTCCCTGGAACGTCGTGCTGACTTCCTCCGGGACGTTCACCAGGACCCACGCGGAGTCCAGCACTTCCACCGCCACACGCGTTCGAACGGGCTGAGACTGCCTTTCGTCAGCGCTGAGGCTGAGCCACAGCAGAGAGACGATCACCAGCGCGGCGAGCTTGTAGCCCCAGTTCGAGAAAATCGCGACACGCAGATCCACGCTGACTCAGAGCTCCTCGGGCTGATCGGAATCCTGGCCCACCGGACGGTCCGGCCGACTTCGGTTCACTTCCTCCGGCCTGCCGGCCACCCGGACTTCGACTGGATCGCCCTGTCGCAGCCCGTAGCCTCCGGGCGGATACTGGCCCACGATCCTCCCCGGCGCGTCCAGCGACAGGGGATCGTAGCTGATCGCCCCGAGGCTGAGGCCCGACTCGGACAGGAGCTCGAGCGCATCATCGATGTGCCGGCCGGACAGATCTGGAACGGATGTCAGGGGCGAGCCCTTGCTCACCAGGAGCGTGACGTCCGCCGGCACCGTGAGCTCCGTGCCGGGCCCGGGCTCTGTGCCGAATGCGCGACCGGCTTCGATCGAGTGGTTTGCCTCGCGGGACGTCACCCTGAACCCGAGTCGATCGAGCACGATCGACGCCTGGCGCGCGGAAAGACCCGAGACATCGGGAATCGAGTGCACCTCCGGACCGCGGCTGAGCGTGACTTCGACCGGAGCACCCGGGCGGACCTGCTGTCCGGGAATCGGACTTTGCGCGAGTACCGCGCCTTCCGGGGCACCCGGGTGCGACATGGCCGACCGGACGCCATGCTCCAGGCCGACCTCAGCGAGCCGGCTTCGGGCTTCCTGGTCGGACAACCCGACGAGTTCCGGAACCGTTACGAGCCCCCCGACCTCAGACGGACTTTCTCCCGGCGTGAGCCACAGGTCTGCCGTGATATACCCGACCAGAAACAGGCCACCCACGACCACGGCGGCGATGGCCCACGGCTTCCAGCCGCCGGTCGACTCACTACGGGACGTCGCGCGGCTCGGCGAAGTACCTTCCGTGGACTGCGTGTCGCCGGAAGCGGGCCGATCGGTCCCGCTTGCGTTCGCGGTTCCTCCCCTCGGGGTTCGCCCACCTCCCAGTCCCCGCCGCCGCCTGTACGTCATCCCTTGCCACCTTTCCTGAGTCGACTCGCAAAAGCTCCGTCCGTCCCCGATCGGAAAGGGAGAATCTCCAGGTCTCCTCTGTCCGTCACGCAGTCCGCTGCCAGTCCGGTCAGCGACCCGGGAGGCTCCCGATCGAATTCCGGCCAGCGGGTCAGGAACGCCTCCACCTGACCTTCGTTCTCGTCGGGCTCCAGCGAGCAGGTCGAATACACGAGCAGACCGCCCGGCTCCACCAGCTCCGCGCACGCATCGAGCAGCTCGGCCTGCAGGGCCAGCAGCGACTCGAGGCGGCGCTCCGACAACCGCCAGCGCGCATCCGGCCTCCGGCGCAGTACGCCCGTGCCGGAGCACGGGGAGTCGAGAAGCACGGTCCGGGCCGATCTGATTGCCGGCCGACGAGCATCCATCACGATCACCCGCGCACTCGATCCCGTCCGGTCCAGCGTCGAGACGGCCCGACGGATCCTCTCCGGGTTGGCATCGGCCGCTATGAACGGCGTTGCTCCCGGAGCCAGGTCGGCCAGCGCCGCCGCCTTCCCGCCGGGCGCCGCGCACGCGTCGAGCACGGGCCCCTCTACTTCCGCACCCACGAAGTAGAGGGG
>Ga0307378_10007085_pt1 | contig 15148 bp, 15 predicted proteins | sample UN1MG_FD_202238 | JGI IMG/M metagenome (GOLD analysis project Ga0307378, IMG submission 202238) | Soil microbial communities from Risofladan, Vaasa, Finland - UN-1 | ecosystem: Environmental > Terrestrial > Soil > Coastal area > Acid sulfate soil | place: Finland: Risofladan, Vaasa | collected...
CTGTTTGGATAGTAAAAGGTCGACCAGCTATGGAGAGCTCAAAACTATCAGACATGCTATTTCTTCAGACCTAATCTAGAGGTGAGAGAATCATATCGCTCAAGATTTGCTCGATTAAGATAAGCCAGAAATCTCCTGCGTCGCCCTATCACTGTAATAAGAGCACGGCGGGAGTGATAATCATGTGAATGTACTTTGAGGTGTTCCGTTAGCAGGCTTATTCTTTCAGTAAGCAATGCCACCTGAACTTCAGCAGACCCAGTATCACCCTCTTTCAGCCTAAACTGCGTAATAATATTATTCTTTCTTTCTCCCTCTAGCATATAATACCTCGATTAAACATAATGCGGCACATTATACCACGGTATGAAAACTCGTGCATAGGATAACTGCCTCAAACCTATTTCGTGCTTATGTTTATCTTGTTTAGTTCCTCCTAAAACAATGCCGCCTTGACCCTGTGATATCAGAGGCTAATGACAGGTTTCGTTACCCCCATCGCTGTAAGCTTGCCCAATATGCTGCTCAGAAGAAGTGACTTGTTAGGGAAATTTTTTACATGGCCTGGCAACCAGAGCCCTGATTACAGCGGCACTCCACACGGGACGAGGAGGAAATTGGCTGAAAAACTTAGGCCATGTGCTGTTTCCCGCTGGTTGCCCGACATGCCAGTCAGAAAATAATCGCAATCATCCACTGGACTTCGCGATAACGTGGATCTTATCTTCTCTCTTTAATAAGTGATGCTAGAAAAATACATAACGCCGCAGCAACGGTACAAGGTAAAAAAGCCCATAAATACCCCTTCAACGGGAACACCCTTACACCATTTTCAATTACTGGCCCTGACTTATCAAGGATGCCGCCCATGAGCGTTTGGAAAAGAGCCGCTCCAATAAAAGGGAAGATATTGGAAATACTCATAATTGTCCCGTATTTCTCTCTAGGTGCTAAATCTCTTATCAGCGCTATTATAGAAACAACGGCTACGCCAATAGTAATTGCTATAGTGAAAAATAAAACCCTCAGGAATAGCAAGTGTTGAGAACCGGCAACAAGTAAAAGTAAAGCCCAATTCACCGCGTAGAGGATACTCCCTCCAAGAATAATAATTTTCCTTCTCCCCTTAAAAACCTTATCTGATAGATACCCTCCTCCAGCTTGGCCAATCACCATGCTTACTGCCATGATAAGAAGCCAATTTCCTACCTCAGTGCTATTCATTTTATAGACATCGAATAAAAACGGCCCAGCCCATAATCCCTCAAACCCCATAAGGGTTCCATAAAGGAGCAACATCATCACAGCAAGAAGAGGAAAGGTATGATTGTGAAACCATTCGAGTGCACCAACCTTAAGAGTCATCCTTAGATTAGTTTGTTTTATGCTATCTACTTCTGTATGCTCAATTGAAGGAAACCCCATCTCTTCTGGCCTGTCTTTCACAAACCTAATATTCATGATAGCGAGGGGGAGGCTGATTACAAAAATATACAAAAATACATTCCGCCACCCCACTAATATCATCAAAGACATAAGTGGAGCGGAAGCCAATATTGCTCCAATATTACCGATAGAGCCATTAAGCCCTAATATGGTGGCAAATTCCCTTTTCCTGAACCAATAACAAAGAAGTTTTGCTAGAGGAACAAGAGTGAAGCCAGCACCAGCTCCAATTAAAGCTCTACCAACGGCGACCATAGCAAATGTTGGAGCTATATATGAAACAAAGGAACCAACAGTCATACTTAATGCTGAAAATATAATCAGTTTCTTAGGGCCAAAGAAGTCCGCTAGTACACCTGCAGGAACCTGGACAGCAGCATATAAGTAAAAGTAAAGGGAGCTCAATATCCCTAATGATGCTCCTCCTAAAGACCATTCTCTGGCAAATTCCAGACCCATAACTGCAGGAGAAACTCGATGGAAGTAAACCAAAAAATAAACGCTCGCTACTAATAGGTAAACAAACCAACGATACCTTAGTAATCCCTTAAAATCTCTTGTCATTTACTTATTTCTTAACTCACTTTACATGATTTCATCGTCAGCATCAGTATTACGGGAATGACACTCATCCCGGCGAAAACAAGCCATATTGGATGATAGCTCCCCAAAGTATCATATGTCCACCCAGCAAGGGAAGGCCCTAAAATCCCACCAATCATTGTTATCCCCACCATTAGCCCAAATATCTTACCGAAAGAAGTCATTCCAAAGCATTCTTTCACTACAGCCCCTCTCAAACCTGAAACTCCCCATGACAAAGGAAAAAGTATAAGGAAAGGGAAAATAACCCATGGCGTCTGAATGTGAGAGAAGGCTAAAAGTCCTACTCCTGCAGTTGAATATGCCCCAGCCATGACATACCTTTTATCACGAGTATCACCAAGCCAGCCAAATCCAATCCTCCCAATAATGCTGAGCAAGGGAATAGAGCTTGTCACAAGAGCAGCTCTCGACCTGGATATATCCAGGCTGCTAAGATAAGGCATGACGTGGGTAATAACTGCCGTGATAATCAACACCCGTATTGTTTCCGCTATACTTATATGCCAGAAGCTTCTGCTCCTAAGTGCTTCTTTAAAACCAATGGCCTTATCGTGACTTTCAGGAGCTGAGACTTGCTCACCTGATGTCTCTCCATCAGGAAGATAGCCATATTGCTCCGGCTTATTACGAACAACAAACGATAAAGGGATTCCAAATAGCCACATTCCTAATCCGAGAATGATCAAAGTGGTTCGCCACTGATAAAGATCGATGAGCCGAACTATAAATAGAACAAGTATTCCACTGACACCAAATCCGCAAGTCATGATCCCAAGTGCTTTTCCTATATTTCTCTCAAACCAGCTAGCCACCGCTGTCATCAGCACCGTGCTACTGCAAGCACTCACTCCTAAAGCGAGAAGAATGAAGGCACCATAGAACATAATAAGGGAGTTAACCTGGCTAAGAAGGAGAAGCCCGAAGCCTATTATTAACGTTCCGCAGAACACTAACCTTCTCGGGCCAAAACGGTCAACGAGGAAACCACTGATAGGAGCAAAGGCTCCCATCTCCAAACCACGAAGGGAAGCTGCGATTGAGATCTGAGTATAACTCCAGCCAGTCTCCTCTGCTATCGGCTCAAAGAAAGCTGTAAAGCCATAGATTATGGTACCACCGACATAGAAGGCAATAAGGAAACAAGCAAATACTACCCACCAACCGTAGAAACCTTTCCTCATATTTAATTTGATTGGTCACACTCAATTTGAAATAACTTGAGAGGATGCATATATACCACATCCTTTAAGGAGAAAAGGCCAGGTGCTGTTTCCCGCTGGTTGCCTGCTTCACAATTAGCCTTCAATTCTTTTCACATGCCCTTTCCAATAGGGCTCCCGCAAAATGTTCTTTCGTATTTTTCCTGTAGCAGTGCGTGGTATGCTATCAACAAACTCAATAGAAGTAGGGCATTTGAAATGCGCTAGGCGCTCGCGACAGAAATCAATTATCTCCTTTTCTGTAGCACTGCAGCCAGGTTTCAAAACTACTATTGCTTTAGGTGTTTCACCCCATTTTTCATGGGGAACTCCGATCACCGCAACTTCAGCAACATCCGGATGCGCTCCAATAACTCTTTCGGGCTCTGCTGCAGAAATGTTCTCACCACCGCTAATAATCATATCTTTTAACCTACCCCTAAGCTCTAAACGACCATCAGGATGAAGCACTCCCGAATCTCCAGTGTGAAACCAGCCATCTATACACACCTTAGCTGTTTCTTCAGGTTGTTTCCAGTAGCCAGCCATCACAGTATCGCCTTTGGTAATGACCTCACCCATTTCCTCTCCGTTATGTTCCACTTCACTTCCATCTTCTTTCACTACTTTTGTCACTGCAAAGAAGTCGGGCAACCCTTGTTTGACTATGATCTCAGCTCTGTCGTTCACTGGCAAGTCATCCCACTCCTTAAGATAGTTAACAGGATCAGTAGAATTGGATATGAGGCCTTCTGTTGTACCAAGGACTTGGTATGACTTAATGCCTTTTTCTTCCAAGGATTTCACTACTGGGATTGGGAGTGGAGCGCCAGCAAAAATGACGTGTGAGCCGGCTGGCCACGCGGTTTTCTCCCAGTCAGGATGTAACCTCATATTATTAAAAACAGCCGGGGCGCTACATGCGCAAGTCACTTTGTTATCCCTAACTTGCTTCAGTAAGAAATCAGGGGTGGTATATCTAGTGCAAACATTCACAGCGCCCACTTTCGGGATACTCCATATACCTCCCCATGCTTGAGCATGGAACATGGGTACGATGTGCAAATAAACGTCATTAACAGTGGGTCTGACAAACTCAAGGTGTTGCATCATTCTCATCCAGCAGTTTCTATAACTCAGCATTACACCCTTTGGTCTGGCAGTGGTACCGCTAGTGTACATAATAGATGCCAAGGAGTTCTCATCTTCTATGGTGGTTAAGTCGACTGGTTCTGGAAGAGATTCAGCGAGCAGCTCATCATAATCTAATCCTTTGAGGTCCGAAGTTTTCTTGCCCCCTGAAGTGATTATAACGCACTTAATATTCTTAAGATCTTCCATTATCGAGGTAATTAAATGAGTGTACTCCCAATCTACAATTAAACAAACACTCTCTGAATGGTTTATAATATAAGATATTTCTTCAGACGATAACCTTGTGTTTATTGCAACGATGGGACATCTAAGACCCATGGTAGCATAATGAGCCTCGAGATTCTCATGGACACTAGGAATCAAAACGGCTATATGGTCGCCTTTCTTGATGCCAATATCTAGTAATCCATGGGAGAGCCTATAAACTCTTTCTAACGTTTGTCGGTAAGTAAAACCTTTGTCTTGGTCAATAACTCCAACTTTATCTGGATGCGATAACATAATACTTTCTGTTACAAACTTGGGAACTATCAAACCTATAGGAGCTGCACAAGATATCTTCATTTCTATCCCCCTTTCTAACTAATTTACAATCCCAGTTCTCACCGAATCTTGCTAACTGGCACATCAGCAATCAATTCCCCTTATGTTGCTCCCCAACCTGCTTTCTGTATCTATTCCAAACCACTCTCAGGTATCTCTCAATTTCACTAATGCATTTTTCATCTTTATTCGGTTTGAATAAATGTCTAAACCTTCCCTGAACTTTCAGATAGTCTTCTATAGGTTTCGGTTCAACTTTGCCTTCGAGGATCAGCTTGCTTCTAGCGTTGAATGTAAGCACATCATTCTCACATTCATAGAGAACCCATGCTCCAGTCTCTACAGCCAATCTTCCCAGCTCAACTGTTTTATCCATCGGAAATCTCCATCCTGCTGGACATGGAGCAAGGATTTCTATATATTTGGGTCCCTTTATCGATTTTGCACGTTGAACTTTTTTGAATAAATCCTGTGGATAACTGGGAGATGCTGCAGCTAAATAAGGAATATGGTGAGCTCTCACTATCTCCAGGAAATCTTTCTTATGCTCTTTTTTCCCCATCCACGTGGTTGTCGTCCAAGCGCCATAAGGAGTTGCCCCTGACCTCTGAATCCCAGTATTCGAATACATCTCATTGTTGTAACATATGTAAATGAAATTTGTTAGCCTTTCCAGAGCACCTGATAGAGATTGTATCCCTATATCATATGTCCCCCCATCTCCAGCCCATGCGACTACGTTAGTATTATCCTTCCCTAAACGTTTCATCGCGGCACTTATTCCAGATGCGGCGGAGGCACTAGCTTCAAATGCCATATTTAACACAGGAACATTAAAACATGTCTTGGGATATAAACCTTGGATAATAGAGGTGCAACATGCTGGAATTACCAGAATCGTTTTTTTACCGAGCGCTTTTAGCACAATACGTAACGCTAAGCTGGCAGGGCAACCAGGGCATGCCGCTGACCCAGATAGCAATATCTCTTCCCTGGGTAAGTCTTTTATCGCCATCTAGCTACCTCCTATTTCCTTCAAATCCCACCATTCAGTTTGTTTTGCCTTCTTATCCATAACCCTCCTTACCATATCTTCTATGTCTTCATAAGTAACGTCCTTTCCTCCGAGACCAGCTACAAAACCATATACTGGGGAGTCGCAGAAACCATACAGAGCAGACTTGACTTCAGTAAAGACCCCTCCACCAGAGCCCACCGAAATGTTCCTGTCTATTACCAACAGCGTCTTCCCCTTCGCTATCCTCTGGATTTCCTCCTCCGGAAATGGTCTGAGAACTCTTACCCTTGCCAATCCAACTTTATAGCCCTCACCCCTCAATTCATCTACAGATACCTTTGCCTCCGCACCAATTGCACCCATGGCGGTAATGATGAATTCAGCATCTTCACATCTGTATTCCTCTATTAGTTCACCCTGATAACTTCCAAACTTATCCTTCCACTCTTTGGCTATCTGCGGTATCAACCTTTTCGCATTTTCCTGAGCGAGATGCATATCGTATCTCATTCCCATATGGTCTTCCTGTGAAAGCATATTTCCATGGGTTACGGGATTTTCTGTATCTAATTTCCAAAAGGGCTTGAACTTCGGTAAGAATTCGTCTATATCCTTTTGCTCTGGCACCTCTACTGGCATGGAGGTATGTGAAAGAATAAAGGCATCGTAATTTACCATGACTGGAAGTTGGATCTCCCTACTTTCAGCCAGTTTAAATGCCTGAATTATAGTATTGAATATCTCCTGGTTGCTCGAACAGTAAAATTGGATCCAGCCTGTATCTCGCTGTGACACAGAATCGGTTTCATCCGCCCATATATTCCATCCTGGCGCAATAGCACGATTCACATTCACCATAACTATCGGTAACCTCGCCAAAGCGGCCCAATGAAGCATCTCGTGCATGAGCAATAAGCCTTGAGAGGAAGTGGCAGTGAAAACTCTAACCCCTGCTGCACTTGCACCCACAGATGCGGCCATTGCACTGTGTTCGCTCTCCACACAGATATACTCGGCATCAAGTTCACCGCTCTGCACATACTTGGCGAGCTGCTCTACCACTACAGTTTGAGGCGTTATTGGATATGCAGCTATCACTTCTGGCCTTGCCATCTGAACCGCTTTTGCCGCTATGCGATTTCCAGTATCCATCACTATTTTCATTTACCCTCCCTCTCCATTACTATTGCTTTCCTGGGGCACTCATTTGCACATATTCCACAACCTTTACAATATTCATAATCTATAGATACAGAATCATCTTCTTCTCTCTTGATCGCTCCTTCAGGACAATATACCCAACATATCAAACACTTTACACATTTTGATTTATCCAGCTCTGGTCGGAAATCCCTCCACGTACCAGTTTTACCCATTGCCCCAACCATTGGATAGGAAATCGTAGTTTTTGTCTCATACTTCATCGCAAATTTGCCTCCGTGAGTTCATATGCTTCTTTTGCCGCCTGAGCATTTTTCTCTCCTGGTTCACCTCTCCATCTCTCTTTAATCACATATTGAATAGAATCCAATGATACAACATCTAGAACTCTCGGTATTGCTCCAAGTATTGGTGTATTCACTATAGGAGTTCCGCCCACTAAAATGTCAAACTTTATCGCTATACCTGTGGCATCGACGGTGGCAACCTTAAATTTCTTAGAAAGGTCAAAGTCAGTTAGCTTTTTGGGTGTGTTTATAACTAAAGCGCCATCCTTCTTCAATCCTTGGGTAACATCTACTATTTTCATTAGATTCGGATCCAGCACTACCACCACATCTGGATAATAGATTTGACTCCTCAAATTCACCTCCCTGGCAGAAATGCGCGCAAATGCCTTAACCGGCGCTCCCCTGCGCTCCGCACCAAACAGTGGAAAAGCTTGAACTCCTTTGTTACCATCCCTCAATGCTGCAGCAGCCAATAAATCTGCTGCAGTAACAGCACCCTGCCCCCCTCGCCCATAAAAGCAAATCTCCAGCATATAGCTTACCTCCTTCTCATTCCTTCAACCTTCATACTTATTTTCGACTCCTTTACAGTCACAGTGACTTTGTTTTCATTTTCCCTTTGGCTTTCTCAATTCTTGCTTCGGCAAGCCTCTTTGCCGCCTTATAAGGAGAGATATTCTCTGATTTGGCAATCTCAAGAATATGCGTCATGGTATCCTAGATTTCGGCTGTCTTGACTCTCGATGCCCCCGCATTGCACCCTCTCCTCTTCTAATATTTTTAATCCACCCTCCCACCCTCTATTTCTCACCTGTATTGCAAATTCACTGAGCAACCAAGACCCCCAGGTTTGCCACTTCCTGGGGGGTCTGTGAGGAGGCAAACGGATGAAGGGATAAGTAGTTTTCGTCAGCTAGAACCTAAATCTTGTACTGTTCTCGCACGAATCCAGCCAAGTGTAATTCCTCCAGTCTTTTTAGCGGCGCAAGCATGGAGACTGTTACAACTCCGGGCAATCTGCCGATCTCAATAGCGCCAGTAATCGTCACTCGATTCTTCACTTCTCCCAAAGACATACCCAACAGCTCAGCCATCCGACAAAGACCGTTATCAGTAGCTTCATTGAGATGCGGTCCTGAGCCTATCACTTGAATCGGAGCCGTTCTCTCCAAGAATTCCTGCTGATACTTCCCCGCAAGCACTTCAGCATTTCTTCGTTCCGTCTCTCTAATGGGTTTTGCTAAGAAAGGAAGGTCCTCCTCGAGTGGCAATAGAACCGGTCCATCTAGCTTAAGGCCTTTTATCACGTGTACCTCCAAGGTTATTTTACCACTCACATCAGTAGTATGGCCAGCGATTTCGCCATCTCCTTGCATGGCATGCATGTCGCCAACATAAATGCCACCGCCATCTACCTTGACAGGGCAGATTAGTATTGCTCCTTCCCTTACTGAGTCAATGTCCATATGTCCATCAGTCCGTAGCTCTAATTCCTCCTTGGAAATACCATATTGGTGAGGAGCACCAATGAGGAATTGTCCAAAATCACCTGCGTTGTGAGAATCAGGCATATCAATCGCTGGCGTTGTTCCTAGGTTGCCAATAAAGGGACGCAGGCGTGCTACGACTCCTGGAATGCCTGATATAGCAAACACGAGGATCGAATGTTGTTCAGCTTTAGCGGGGAGTTTTGCGAACTCTGAAGCGCGGTTAGCAATACTGTTGGCCTCTTCTTGCCCAACAGTGACTCCAACACTCTTGTCGTGGTCGAAGACTATGGTGTAACCACTGCTGCATCTAAACCCTGAAGCTTCTGCACCACAAACTTTACAGTGAACAGCTTCTTGGCCGATTCCCTCAACCCTTGTGGGGGGGTTCTTAGTACCGCAACTCGGGCATACTTTGGCAACAAAAGGGTCCCCAACATATCTACCCTCAACAGTTGAACGCACACCGGAGGAGGTCGCTATAGAAGTGACCTTAACGGATTTGATTTTGATGGCGATAGCATCTCCTGCCTTAGCACCGGCAACTGCAATGGGCTCAGTAACTTCATGTCCCCCTTTGAACTTAGGGGTAATCATCGGTCCCCAACAACCTGGAGCTGTTTCAGCTTCGATAATTCCTCCATCCTCTATTGGCCCAAGCATAGTTAGGCTTGGGCCAATGATCCCCCCAGTAAAAGTGTCAACTTTGATCCTCCTTACTGGATTACTTTTATTTTCCACGAAAACCTCCTGTCACTATGAACGAATTACTAAGAAAACCATACCCCTAACAGTACGAACGAAATCACGGTTTATACCGTGAAGCCTTTCGCTTAATCATCGTTGGCATCGTGACTATAGCTTATCTCCTACCCGATACGTGCAAACTTCTGAAGAGCATGACAATTCAGGGGCAAGTCCCGGAGGCCATGTCCTAGAACCGTGGCGATTGGCTCACCGATATAGAGGTTGTCATCAGCATCAACACAACACGCATGTGCAGCATAGAAATATCCAGGCGCACAACAGTGAAACTGATCGGGGGCTTCTCCCAAAATAGCCAAAGTATCTCCCTTATGATTTCTGATACGCACATGTGATGTTGGGCTGAGCAGAGGATAAGGCCAACCCTCAACGGCCATATGGGCACCAAGTTCTGGAATAAAAAAGTTGCCTTTCTTATCCATAGCCAGCCCGGTAGGACGGCCACTCCTAGTCCACTGTTCTATGAACTTCCCATCACGGGTAAAGAGCTGGATGCGTGAGTTCTCCCTATCAGTAACGAAGACGGTACCCTCTTCGTCAACCGCTATATCATGGGGGAGGTTGAATTGCCCGGCCCCAGAGCCAGGCTCGCCCCAGGAGAGCTTTAATTTTCCATCGGGTGAGAAGACGTGAACGCGGGCGTTGCCGTATCCATCAGTCACATATATATCTCCCCAGGGTGCTTCCACGGCTTGAGTCGGCTCGTTGAACGGAGCAGCGCCTCGTCGGACATCCCAGAAGTGAAGAAACTCCGTGCAGCCCGAGTCGGACGCCTGTCCTTTCTTGCCCAGTTCCATGAGGAGTTCACCATCAGGCGTAAACTTTCTCACCGTGTGCAGCTTAATATCTGTCAGCCATACGGAGTCATCATGAGCAATCGAAATACCATGAGGGCATCCAAATTCTCCCTCACCCCACGAACCCAAGAAGTTCCCGTCATTGCCCAACATTACTATGGGATGCTCGCCTCGGTTAAAAATGTAAAACACACCTTTTGAGTTCTGGCGCAATCCACAAATATCATTCACATCCCACCCCTCCGGCCATTTGGCCCAAGTCTCCACCACCTCATACCTAAAATCTCCGGTACCAATAATCATTTTTGACCTCCTTTTTTTCTTTTTTTTGCTCTGTACTATCAGCTATGCCGTCTTTCAGTTCAAGCTTCATTAGTTGGAGGAGAATTCATTCTAAGTTTACACCTACTATTCATGTCTTGCCTCTCTCAACCTTTGTATCATAAGTCATAAAAGTTGTCATTACATTACTGCCATAATATCAACAAAATTGTGCATTTCTGCATTTTAACGTATCATCCTGGATGGAAGCCAGAGTATAATCTCTGGGAATATAGCACATAGAACAAGCCCAACCGCTACAAGCCCAACGAAAGGATATACTCCTCGGATTATCTCCGACATTGTCAAGCCCGCTTCCGGTGGAGCGGTACCCTTAAGAATAAATATAGCCTGAGCAAAGGGGGGCGTCATAAAACCCATCTGAAGGTTAATACACACCATTAGTGCAAACCATAGTGGGTCAAACCCCAGAACCGGAAGGAGGGGTGATACTATGGGGACTACGATGAAGATAATCGCTATCCAATCGATAAGCATTCCCAATATGAAAACAGCAAACATTACTGCACCAAAAGCACCCCAGCGTCCAAAGGGCATAGCTAGAATCAAGTCCTCTATCACCCTAGCGGAACCAGACCTGATAACTACACCTACAAATGCATAAGAACAACATGCTATAACCATTATAAAGGCACATAGTTTTACGGTTTGCAGCAAAGCCTCTTTGAACATCTGCCAACTGAACTTGCGATAGATAATAGTCATAAGCACAGCAGCAGAGGCGCCTATGGCTGCTGCCTCGGTGGGAGGAGCTATTCCTAGGAAGATGGTCCCAAGAACTGATATCATAAGTACTAGCGGTGGAACTAGCGATTTAAATAGGATGAGTATTTTATACCGCAGATTAATATCTTTTGTTTGTTCGGCGGAAATTGAGGGGGCCACTCCTGGAGAAAGCAACGCTCGAACTGCAATGTAGGTGCAATATAAAGTTGCCAAGAGCAAACCCGGCAAGAAAGCTGCCATAAATAGTTTCCCTACTGATAGCTCGGCTGCCGGCCCGTAGAGAACCAACATAACACTAGGTGGGATAAGGATACCAAGTGTTCCGCCAGCAGCAATTGCCCCACTCGCGAAAGACCTGTCATAGCCCCTCTTTAGCATCGGTAGCAAAGAAGTGAGCGCCAGTATGGTGATAGATGCCGCGATTATGCCCAAACAGGCAGCGAGTAACGTACCGATCAATATTGTACCTATCGCGAGTCCTCCCCGAAACCCACCAAACCAAATGTATAACGCCTCAAATAGATCGTCAGTTAATCCCGAACGTTCAAGCAAGATTCCCATGAGGATAAAAAGAGGCACACATATTAAGGGGTAATTCTGTATCAAAGAAAAAACGCGAGAGTATAATATTTCAACCGTTGTAGGCCCTAGTATAAAATACCCGCCTATAAGCCCCACACCACCTAGCACTAGAGCTACAGGGTAGCCGGTAAAAACTCCTGCCAATACGGCAACCGCCCATATTATGGTGATAATCTCTGGGCTTAACTCACTCAGCAAGCTTGGCCCCCTTTATGAGGGTGTACAAATCACGAATAAAGCTGGCAAGAAATTGAAGCAAACAAAGCGACAGCCCTATTACGGCCACTGCTCTGAACGGGGCCGCTGGTGGATACCAGATAGTCGTGCTCATTTTCTCCCCCGTCTGCCAGGACCAAAGCATCCACGAAAAAGAAACTTTTATCAAGGCGACAAATAAAGGCAAAAAGAATATCGCAAAACCAAGGACATCAACCAGCGCTTTGCCTCTAAGTGAAAGACGGCCGTACAGCAGGTCTATTCTGATATGGGTCTTGAGCTTCTCAGCATATCCCCAGTACAAAATGAAGAGTGATCCCCCTAGTATGACTGAAGCTTGATACGCCCATGTGGTTGGTGAATTGAATACGTATCTTCTTATGACCTCAACTGTTACGATCACAAGAAGTGCTAACGCAATCCATCTCCCCGTTAATCCCACCCATTCACTAACGCGGTCAACAATTCTCAATATAGTTTTCATAGTTTTCATTACTGAGCAGCTCCACCTCACCCTAAGATTTGTGCACGGGGAGGGGCGAGGTGGAGAGTTTACGATCATGCGCTACAAACTTGGTACCTCAAGGAGATCCATATATCCTTCATATTGCTCACTCCAAGCGTTCTGAGATGTCCATATCTCGTTAAACAAAGGATCCTTGGCGGCTTGTTCTCCGTAGTAGCTGCGTGCCTCTCTCAGCATTGCCTTTTCTATGTCCTCCGGGACAGCTAGCACCTCACAGCCGTAGTCAACATACTTCTGAATAGCCAAGACGTCTTCGTACAGATTCAGATGAGCTACGTAGCCTCTGTTTGCTCGCAGCTCGTCAAGCACCAGCGCTTGGAGATCAGTTGGCAACTCCTCCCACTTATCCTTGTTTACAAGGAAAGTGTTACACTCGACGGGCCCCCGACTCGAGGAAAGATAAACATAAGGGGCTATCTCCTGGTAGCCGTAGGACCAATTTGATGCCGGGCCTGAATTTTCCATAGCGTCAATCACCCCCCGGGACAAAGCTTCGTAAATTTCCCCGGGTGGTAGGCTAACGCTGGATGCACCAAGCCTCTCGAATATGATTCCTCCATCACCCGCTGTTCGCATTTTTAATCCCTTCATGTCTTTTAGGGACGCCAGCTTTTTTGTGGAGTGTGCCCATACCTCAGACCCCAAAATAAGTGTTGTGTCTCCGAAGATCTTCGTATTCGGCAACAGAGGTGCCAATGCTCTTTCCCACATCTCACCGCCACCGGCACTATCAAACCAGATGGTGAAAGGGAGCACACTCATCCCACCAACCGGCCCGCCGAAAAGGCTAGCGCTTGGAATGTCGGCCGCCCAAAGTATGGCAGCAGTATTACCAAAGTCTATGGCGCCCTTATCTACTGCATATGGTTCTCCTGTCGCCGGGCATATGGAATTAGCAGGGTACAAATCAAGTACCAAACGACCATTGCTGGCCTCTTCAATGCGCTCAGTGAGGCGCTGCCAACCTCGAAACAATGCTGCAGCCTCAGGTTGGTGGACTTGCCCCACCCATTCAATTACTTCTTCTCCTGGTGCTGGTGTTGGCGTTGGTGTCGGAGCTGGTGCTGGTGTTGGCGTTGGTGTCGGAGCTGGCGCTGGTTTAGCACAGCCAATAACAGCCAAACTCACAATCACCACGATTGCTACAACTAATGTTAATAATTTACGTCTCATTTTGGTCTCCTTTCTAAAATTTCCCTCCCAGTCTTTCCTGGGCGCCTCTCACTCATTTCTTCACCTCCCTCTTGTCTTTTCTCCTCCTCTTCCTTCTTCAAAGCCTCTTTCACAACCTTGTCAACAAATTCAGCGACGTCTTTACAACCTAAAAATAGGCCCGCTCTTAGCTTGAACGGGCCTATATATTAATGAAGGTTGTAAATGAAAAATGCCCAAAATATAGATACTAATCCACTTCACTTGACTAACTGCTTCCTAATTTCCCTTCTGTTTATCGAGAAACTACTCAATAGCATATCTTCTCTTCCAGCGATAGAAAGCATCGAAGGCGATACCAAAAGCCCTTTCAAATGCATTATATATTACAGTACCCTAAGTCTGCAAGGCAATCGTGCTAATGATGTATTCTGCGCGGTAAGAAGATAGAAAATTTATGGCTATTTGCACAGGATGCTGGCCACTTGGCCCAATCTTATTATGCAAAGCCGTCCGCTAATGGCAGGTATGCTCTTATTCAGATAGGTATGATACTGTAAGTTATTGTTCAGCCGGGTTGAAAAGAAGGTTTAACTGGCTTCCTTTACAGAAATTGGTTTTACCCCTCCACCTCAATCTCAAATCGCGTTCCCTTGCCTGGTTGTGATTGCAGTGAGAAAGAGCCGCCAAGCAACAGGGCTCTTTCACGCATTCCGAGCAACCCCAGCTTACCTTCTCTAACAACAGCATTCACATCGGCAGGTACTTCAAAGCCTCTGCCGTTGTCACTGACACTCAGACAGACCTTATGGTCAACAAAATCAACTTTGACCACTGTCTCTGTTGCCCGGGCATGCTTTCTAACATTGCATAGCGCCTCTTGGGCTATTCGGAATAGAGCCAATTCTGTGTTGGGTGAGAGATGTCTTATAGCACCAGTTGTCACAAAGCGAGCATTTAATTCCTTGCCCAGCTCATCTGTTAGGACTTTTAAAGCTGGCACCAAGCCTAGTCGATCCAAAATGTCAGGGCGCAATTCATAGCTGAAACGACGCACCTGCTCCGTTATGCTATAGACCTTAGCCTGCAACTGCTTCAGTGACTTAATGGTTTTCTGCGGCAATTCGTTATTGGCTC
>Ga0307378_10007087_pt1 | contig 15141 bp, 10 predicted proteins | sample UN1MG_FD_202238 | JGI IMG/M metagenome (GOLD analysis project Ga0307378, IMG submission 202238) | Soil microbial communities from Risofladan, Vaasa, Finland - UN-1 | ecosystem: Environmental > Terrestrial > Soil > Coastal area > Acid sulfate soil | place: Finland: Risofladan, Vaasa | collected...
ACCTGCACGAGCAGCTTTCGGCGGCGAAGACGCCGCACGAGCAGGCGGCGTTGCAGCGGCGGGTTTCAGGGAGCAGTAAGCACTGGCGGGCAAGCCACCAGTGGCACCCGCAGCGGCGGATCGAGACCACGGATCGGCAGGCTTGTCCTGACGAACGAAGGATCGACCAGCTCGTCTACGAGCTGTACGGGCTGACGGAGGAAGAGATTCGGATTATAGAGGAGGGCCCGGAGTGCTGACCCCGCAGGGGTCATGGGTTGTTGCCACGGGTGGAGCGAAGATCGCCGCAGGCGGACGAGCACAACCCGCTCCCTCGGATTTCTCCGTGGCCTCGGCGCTCTCCGCGCCTCGGCGGCTCTCTTCGCCATTCGGAATTCGCCATTCCACGGCCATTCCGCGCCAATCCCCACCAACTGAAAACCGAACACTGAAAACTGAAAACTCGATGCTTAGCATCTTCCATGCACACGCCCGCCACCGACCGCCTGGCGCCTCACTCCCGACCGACCGGATTCCTCTCTGCGCCCCTCGGTGGCCTCTGTGGCTCCATTCCTCCCCGCCCGCGGGCCACCGCTCGCTGGTCCCATAACAAAGGTGCTCCAATAAGGGGGGCGCACAAATGAGCATCTTGACCACCTTGGCCACACGTGCCGCCAAGCGCGATCTTATCGGGACGACACCAGCGCCCTCGCGCGCCTTGCGCGCCTTCGAGGCCACACCGTTAGCCCTCGCTCGCGCTTCGGGCTCCGTTCAGGACGGCCGGCCGGATCGCCGGCCGCTACGCGTACCACCGGCTGGAAGCCGGTGCCACACATTGCTCCGTCCGAGACCACTGCCACACGAGACGTCGGGCACGGAGACCCGACGCTACGCGTCCACCCGCCGGGCGGCCTTGATCAGCGGCGGATCGAGCGGCTGGGAGTTCTCGCCGCCCATTTCCGGGTTCGGCTGCGTGGGCACGTCCTTGATGCGATCGACCACTTCCATCCCCTCGACCACCTTCCCGAACGCACAGTAACCCCAGCCGTCGTGGGCCGGGTGGTCGAGCATGGCGTTGTCGGCGACGTTGATGAAGAACTGGGACGTGGCCGAGTGCGGCGCGCCCGTGCGGGCCATCGCGATGGTGCCGCGCCGGTTCTTGAGCCCCTGGGCGGCCTCGTTCTCGATCGGGTCGCACAGCCCCTTCGTCTTGGTCTCGCTCGGCGCCGTGTAGCCGCCGGCCTGGATCATGAACGTGGGGATGGCACGGTGGAAGATCGTTTGGTCGAAGAAGCCATCGTCCACGTATTGCAGGAAGTTCCGCACGGTGGCCGGCGCCTTGTCCTCGTCCAGTTCGATGACGATTTTGCCCCAGGGCTCCTCGCCTTGGGCGACGTCGAGCTCGATACGTGGTAGAGCCATCAAGAAACACTCCTCGAAAGTGACCAGTCCTGATTATCGCGGCTGCGGTGTGGCGCCGCTGAGGGTTTCAAAGCAGTCATCCGGCAGGGAAGTGGGCCGGCCGTCGCGGCCCACGAGCACCAGCGTCGAGTTCGCTTCGGCCAGCAACTGTCCATCGCGTGCCAGCTTGTAGTGATGATCGACCCGCACGCGGGTGAGCTTCTCGGTCGCCGTGGTCAGCGTGAGCAGGTCGTCATAGCGGGCGGGCATCCTGAAGCGGCATTCGAGCCGGGCGACCACGTAGAATAGCCCGCGCTGCTCCATGTCGCGGTAGCGCAATCCGTTTCGCCGCAACAGCTCAGTACGCCCCTCTTCAAAGTAAATGAAGTAGCGCGCGTGGTGCAGGTAGCCCATCGCGTCGGTTTCGGAGTACCGCACGCGGATCTGGATGTCGCAGCTCGCAGCCGGTTCCGGCACGCTTGAGAGTCCCGTCGTCGAGCGGGGTCGGCCCACGGGGCGATTATAGCGGCTGGCAGAAGTCCGGACAGGACTCTCGAGCGGCGCGACGTGGTGGCTTGTTCGGCCGGGGACTGCGGCATATAACCGACACTCGCAGCGAAGCGTGGCGGGAGTATGGCGATGACCAACGCTGAGGTCGCCCGGGTATTCAGCGAAATCGGCGACATCCTGGAGATCCAGGGCGCGGACGCGTTTCGCATCAACTCGTACCGGCGGGTGGCCCGTACGATCGCCGACCTGCCGACTGACATCGCCGACGTCGCCACCCGCGGGGAACTCACTTCGCTGCCCGGCGTCGGAAAGTCATCCGCCCAGAAGATTCAGGAGCTGCTCGAGACCGGCAAGCTGCGGCTGCGCGAGCAGCTTGCGCGGGAAGTGCCGAATTTGCTGCTGGAGCTGCTCAACATCCCCGGCATGGGGCCGAAGAAGGTCGCGCTGCTATGGAAAGAGCGCGGCGTTACGTCACCGGCGGACCTGAAGGCGGCCATCGCGGCCGGCAAACTCGAGGGTCTCAAAGGCCTCGGGGCCAAGAGCATCGAGCAAATGCGCCAGGGGATCGAGTTTCTCGAGCGCAGTGCCGGCCGAACCCGGCTGGGCGACGCTTGGCCGCTCGCCCTAATGCTGCGACAGGCCGTGCTGGAAATAAAGGGCGTCACGCGGGCGGAGCACGCCGGTTCGCTGCGGCGGGGGCGTGAGACGATCGGCGACCTCGACCTGCTCTGCGTCGCCAAAGACGGGGCGCGCGTCGTCAAGCAGTTCACCGAGCTGCCCGGCGTCAGGCAGATCCTGGCCGCCGGCAAGACCAAGGGCTCGGCGCTGGTCGAGCACGCGGCGGGGCAGACCATTCAGGTAGACCTGCGCGTCGTGCCGCGCGAATCCTTCGGGGCCGCCTGGCAGTATTTCACCGGCAGCAAGGAGCACAACGTCCGGCTGCGCGAGTTGGCGGTCAGACGTGGCTGGAGCCTGAACGAATACGGGCTCACCAAGGGCGACAAGCTGATCGCCTCGCGCGAAGAGGAAGACATCTACGCGGCGTTGGGGCTGCCGTGCTTTCCGCCGGAGCTGCGCGAGGACCGCGGCGAGTTCGACCTGAAGGAACTCCCCAAGGACCTGTTGACGCTGGAACACGTCCGCGGCGACCTGCACATGCACACGCTCGCCAGCGACGGGCACTGCACGATCGAGGAGCTGATCGCCGCCGCGAAAGACCGCGGGTACAAGTACGTCTGCATCACCGACCACTCGCAGAGCAGCGTAATCGCCAGCGGACTGAAGCCGGCCCGGCTCAAGCAGCAGATCGCCGAGGTCCACCGCATCGCGACGAAAACCAAGGGCATCACCGTCTGGGCGGGCACGGAGGTGGACATTCTCGGCGACGGCTCGCTGGACTTCCCGGACGAGTTGCTGGCCCAGCTCGATTTCGTTACCGCCTCGATCCACAGCGGGATGGGGCGCAATATCGAGTTGAACACGCGGCGCACGCTGGCGGCCATCCGCAACCCTTACGTCAACGTCATCGGGCACCCGACCGGTCGGCTGATCCACGAGCGGGAGGCGATGGCGCTCGACATGGAGGCGGTCTGCAAGGAAGCGGCCAAGACCGGCACGGCCCTCGAGATCAACGCCCACCCGTACCGCCTGGATCTCAAAGACCAGCACGCCCGCCTGGCCCGCGAGCACGGCGCGACCATCTGCATCAGCACCGACGCCCACGACACCGACCAGCTTGACCTGATGTTCTACGGCGTGCTAACCGCCCGCCGGGCCGGACTGCGCAAGGGCGATGTGCTGAACACGTGGACAGCGAGGCGAATCGCGGAGTTCGTCAACGCGAAACGAGGGCGGACCTGTTGAATGATCTGGCCCGGATCATTCGCCGTCACCCTGAGCGCGGTGAAGGGTCTCGTGTTCAGTCCGCGGAAGTCCCTGCGGCACGGGCAAGATTCTTCGGTCGCTTCGCTCCTTCAGAATGACAGCCGCAGATACCGCTGTTGACGCCGCGAGTTCAACCCGCCACGCTTGCCCTGTCGTGCACCCGGGCTGACAATGGCACCTCAGGAAGCCCCGATTGATCGAAGGAGGTAACACCGTGCATCGTTTTCTGAAGCGGATCATTCTCGTTGTCGCTGTTCTGGCGATCGCCTCGCCGGCCGCTTGGGCCGGTCAGCCCGCGCGCTGGCACGACATCGAGCCGGAAGATTACTTCTCGCTGGAGGTCATCACCGAGTGTGCCGTCTCGCCCGACGGCGAACACGTCGCGTACGCGGTGCTCGGCTGGCGCGACGACGACCAGCCGCGGAGCACCGACTTGTGGGTGGTTGAGACCAAGACCAAGGAGATTCGGCGACTCACGTTCGATCCGGCCAACGACAGCGGGCCGCAGTGGGGCGCGGACAGCCGGTACATCTACTTCACCACCAGTCGCGAGCGCGCGGGAGAAGAGCGGCCGCCATACGACGGCAGCCACCAGGTGTACCGGGTCTCGGTGGACGGCGGCGAGCCGTTTCCGGTGACGCGTGTCAAGGATGGCATCTCCGGCTTCCAGCTCTCCGAAGACGGACGCACGCTGTACTACACCAAGTCCGTCGAGCAAGAGGAGGACGAATGGAAAGATCTGCGCGGCAAGTACGGCGAGCTCGAGTACGGCCATGGCACGCTCCACAGCAGCGAGTTGTGGACGCTGGACCTGGCCACATGGCGGGAGAAGAAGCTGGTCGCGGAGGATCGTTTCATCCGCTACTTCGCCGTGTCGCGCGACAAACGTCGCATCGCCATGATCACCGTGGCCGACGATCGGCTGATCACGCACGAGGGCTGGTCGCGCATGGACGTATACGACGTCGAGACCGAAGACATCACCACGCTGGAGGACAAGCTGTGGCGCGCGGACGCTCCGTCGCCGCACGGCTGGCTCGGAAACCCAGTGTGGTCCTCGGATGGCGGCAAACTCGCCTGGACCGTCGACTACGACGGTTATCCGTCCGAGGTCCTCGTAGCTCGATGGACCGGGAACGGCCCGACGGTTTCCATGATGAAGCGTCTAGACGAAGTATCCGTCACCGGCGGGCTCGAATGGAAACCGGGCACGTCTGACCTGTTCTTCTTGGGCGAACAGCGCGCTCGCCAGCGGATCCTGGGGATCGATGCCGAGCGGGACGTGAAAACCAGCTTCATAACGGACGTGACACCAGGAGATGTGGTCGTCCACGCTTACAGCTTTTCCGGCAATGGTGAGCTGCTCGCGTACGTCATGAGCGACACGACGCAGGCCGGCGACCTGTTCCTGCTTTCCTCCTCGGCGCCACGGGAACCGGTGCGCCTCACGCAGATCAATCCACAGGTCGATACCTGGAAGCTGCCGCAGATCTCGATTGTGAAGTGGCAAGGAGCGAACGGCGACGAGGTGCAGGGCATCCTCGAGCTGCCGCCGGACTACAAGGAGGGTGAGGGACCACTGCCGCTGATCGCGGAGATCCACGGCGGGCCGACGGCGTGCACGTACCTGCGGCTACGCTTCTGGATCTACGGTCGCACGCTGATGGCGGCCAAGGGCTACGCTCTGCTCAGCCCGAACTACCGCGGCTCGACCGGCTACGGGGATAAGTTCCTGACCGACCTGATCGGGCACGAGAACAATTGGGATGTCAAGGACATCCTCACGGGCGTTGATGCCATGGTCGAACGCGGCATCGCCGACCCGGATCGACTGGGCGTAATGGGCTGGAGCAACGGCGGGCTGCTGACGAACTGCGTGATCACGACGACCACGCGCTTCAAAGCGGCCAGCACGGGAGCCGGCACGGTCGATCAGCTCATGCAATGGGGCCTGGAGGACACGCCGGGCCACGTCGTCAATTACATGCAGGGTTTACCGTGGGACGCGACGGAAGCGTACATCAAGGGTTCGGCCATCTACAAGCTGGGCAAGGTGACGACGCCGACGCTGATCCACGTCGGCGCCAAAGACCCGCGCGTACCGCCGGAGCACTGCTACACGCTGTATCGCGGCTTGAAGGACTACCTGGACGTGCCGACCGAACTGCTGGTCCACCCGGGCGCCGGACACGGCCTGACCGTCCGCTCGCATCGCAAGGCCAAGATGGAATGGGACCTGGCATGGTTCGAGAAGTACATCCTGGGCCAGGAGAGCGACGAGCCGGACAAGCCCTAGTCGGTTCCCGTCGCGAAACCCACGGCTTGGCCGGGGTACGTAGGCCGGCGACGAAACTCACGCCGCGCGAATCGATGTGACGCCGTGCTGACGATTGACGGATCACAAGGCGAAGGCGGCGGGCAAATCCTGCGCACGTCACTGGCGTTGTCCCTCGTGACGGGGACGCCCTTCCGCATCACCCGCATTCGCGCCGGCCGCAGGAAACCGGGACTGATGCGGCAACATCTCACGGCCGTCAGCGCGGCGGCGGAGATCGCCCACGCCCAGGTCACGGGGGCCGCGATCGGCTCGGGTGAGCTCACTTTCGCTCCGGGCGAGGTCGTCCCGGGCGAATACCACTTCGCGGTCGGCACGGCCGGCAGCACCACACTGGTGCTCCAAACCGTCCTCCCAGCTTTCATGATCGCTTCAGGCCCGTCCAAGCTGGTGCTTGAGGGCGGGACCCACAATCCGTATGCCCCGCCGTTCGACTTCCTGCAAAAGACCTTTCTGCCGATCATCAGCCGAATGGGGCCCAAGGTAGTCGCGACTCTCGAACGCCCGGGGTTCTATCCGGTCGGCGGTGGCCGATTCACGGTGACGATCGAGCCAACGGCCAAGCTCACGCCGATCGATCTGCTCGAACGCGGGGCTGTGCGCCGCCAGAGCGCAAGGGCGATCGTCGCGCGCCTGCCGCGCCACATTGCCGAAAGAGAGCTCGCGGTCATTCAGAGGAAGATGGATTGGGATGCCGGATGCCTGCAGGTGGAAGAGGTGTCGCACGCGCCCGGACCGGGCAACATCGTGACCATCGAGCTCGAAAGCGAACACGTGACCGAAGTGTTCACCGGCTTCGGGCAACGCGGCGTCCGAGCCGAAGCGGTCGCCGACCAGGCCGTTCGCGCGGCCAAGCGCTACCTCGCCGCCGACGTTCCCGTGGGAGCGTACCTGGCCGACCAGCTACTGTTGCCGTTGGCGCTGGCCGGCGGCGGCTCGTTTCGGACGCTCGAGCTAACTTCGCACGCCCGGACGCACATCGACGTGCTGGCCCATTTCACGGACATCCCAGTGTCCACAGAGCGCACGTCTGAACACACCTGCCTGGTCACAGTGGGGGATGCCGGTCGCAGGACTGCAACTGCGTGACCTGCTGCCTGGAGCGTATGACTGCTCGCGCCGTCTGGTGGATTAAGCGGCCGGGTGGTCGAGTAGCCACATGGTTAAATCGTCGAGTGGACATGCGGCAGACCACGCTGCGGTAGTGCAATCTGCTTCCCGCTGTGGACAGTAAAAAGTGCGCCGCTTCGCCGGGCGGTATGGCCCGCCCGGCGAAGCGTTGTGCGACCGATCCAGTGGGCGTTTGGCGGACTCTGGCAACGCAAGGTATTACGTGCCGCAGCCCCAGTTAGCCAACAGGGCCCCGAGGTCGGCATGGTCGGTGTCACCGTCGCCGTCGAGGTCGCCGACACAGTTACCGCCGGTGCAGCCCCAGTCGGCTAGGAGGCATCCCAAATCTCCCTGATCCGTGTCGGCATCCCCGTCGCAGTCGCCGACGCAGGGCACGAACGCGTACGCCGAGCCCGAGAGGGGACCGTTCTCGCTGTCCCCGGTGGCGCCGATCAGGCCGGTGTCACTGGAAAGGGCCACGGCGTGACCGAACTCGTCGCCCGGGCCCAAAACGGAGGGGAACAGCTTCTTAACGCCGAGCCAGAAATCGTCGCCGGGGTTGCCCGGTGTGCCGTTATCGTCGCGCCGGAAGACGTACGCCGCGCCGGACAACATGCCGTTGTCCGCGTCCCCAGGTGCTCCGATGAGAGCCGCATCACCGTATACGCCGGCGTGGTCCTCATGGGCATATACCGCGACCGAGAGGCCGAAGAAGTCGTGCTGGCCATGTCCGCCCCAGCCGTCCCATTCCACGAGTGTGGCTTCGTGCGGCCACATGCCGGTGTTGACGTCGAAGCGGAAGACGTACGCCGCGCCGCTTTCGAAACCCTGATCTCCCTCAATGTGGTAGGCGGCTCCGACCAGGACAGTATCATTGGAGATGTCCACGGACATCCCGAAGAAGTCATCCTCCTCGCCGCCGGGGGGCAGCAGCTCATCTTCCTGGATCCACGGCGGCCCACGGAACACGTACGCCGAGCCGCAGGCGACGCCGCTGTGGCTGTGGCGGGCCGACCCGACGACGATGGCGTCGCCGTCAATAGCGACGGCTTCGCCGAAGTGTTCCCACGCTACGCCGTCGGACGCCAGTAATGTGGCTACTGCAAACCAAGAGGGGCCGTCGAACACCCACGCCGCGCCGGCGCCGTTGGCAGCGGTATCGTCCCCGGGCACCCCGACGACGATCGTCTCGCCAGAAATCGCCACCGACCAGCCGAAACAGTCCGCTCCCGCCATGCCGGGCTTCAGCAGTTTGGTATCTAGACTCCAGGAGCCATCGGTGTGCCGGAAGACGTACGCCGATCCGGTCATGGTCCCGGCATCACTGTCCCCTGGTGCTCCGACGACAATGGTGTCGCCGGAGACGCCCACGGACCAGCCGAATGTGTCGTTGATCTCGCCGTCCGGGGCCAGCAGCTTGTACTCGTGGACCCACGAGTCATCCCTCAGGTTGCCCGGCGTGCCGTTATCGTCGCGTCGGAAGATGTAGGCAGACCCGGAATTGTTCCCGTTGTCGTCGTCGCTGCAGGCGCCGATCACGGCGACGTCACCGTCAACAGCCACCGAGACGCCAAACGCGTCAGATGGCGCGCCGTCGAAGGCGAGCAGTTTGTCGATTTCTTCCGCCGGCAACTGCGCCTGAGCCGTCTCCAGGCTGACGCCGAGCATCACGGCGGCAGTGATCAAGGCCAACAGCGTGCGAGTTTTCATTCCGATCCTCATTTTGGCACCTCCTTGGATGCAAGGCAGCTTGGTGGCACGGGCAGCGTCCGTACGCACCTTTCCTCGACCAACATTCGTCCGTTTGAAGCAAAGCCCGTTCATGACTACGACCTCCTTCTTGAGAATTCCTGTTCCTGTCATTCGTCGGCGGCCCACGCGGCCTGCCAGGGTCTCATACGGTGGGGCAGCCGTCAGACGACGCGCTTTTTCGGGATTCTTATGGTTGCGAGGTGGGGCTCTGGTCGGAGAAGAGCGCATCCAGCCGCCACTGGGCCAACTCGTACTCGTTCATGGGGGTGCCAAACTCGGCGTCCGGGTCGAAGTCGAGGCCGGTCTGGACGCACTGCTCGAACCACTGGCGGGCGCCGGCGCGATCGCCGGCAAGCAGGCAAGTCTCGCCCGCGTAGTAGTAGGCCTCGCAGAGCTGTTCGAGGTTGTTTTGGGCAACGGCGGCGGCAACCAGCTCGTCGGGGCTGAGCTGACCAGCCAGGCAGCGGAAGATTTGGCGCAGCCAGGAGGGGTTCTCGACGTCGCGCCGGGCGGTATTCAGGAGGTCCTCCGCCTCACGCTGCCGGCCTTGCCGTGCGCACCGTAGCGCGCGTGTTGCGGGTCGAGCGTGGCGAAGCAGCGCGGGTGCCAGGCCTCGCCCGTGTCCGGTGCTGGGCCAGCCACGTTCAAGACAGCGGCGAGCGTCGTACGTGGCGGACGACTAGCCGCGGCTCGCGGCCCGAAGCGTGGAGTTGGCGGGCCGACTTCAACACCCGCGCATCGTCCGCGTCCTGGAGAGAGACACGGTCGGGAGCGGAGCGGTATTGCGCCATGGATTACGTGGACGGCGTCCCGCTGGGGCGCCAGCTCTCCACCGCCCAGCCCGATGTCCCCACGACGCCGGACCCATTTGTCACGGTCTGTGAGCCGGCCGAATACGCTCACGGTTGCCGAGAAGATGGCTGCGACGTCGGATCGGCCATTTCCATACGTTGCTCGAGTTCTGCAATCGCCGCGTCGCACTTAGCGATTTGAGTGTTCAACTCGGCGAAAGCCTCTGCATCAGATGGGGGCAGGATGCCGCGCTCGCGCATGTCATCGAAAACACGCAGGCTACGCATGTACGATGCGCGGGCGCTTCGCCAGTGTTCCAGCCGCTGCGGGGCAGGCGTGCCTGCTTGCGAACCCAAGGCCGCGTAAGCGGAGCCTGTTCTGTCGTGTGTCACCGCCGTATCGCGGCGATACCGCGCATTCGAAGGGTTGGCCGCCGAGAGGGCCTCGGTAATCTCGAGTGACTTGCCGTAACTGACCAGGGCCTCCTGGGCCTGCCCTGTAGCTGCCAGCGTTTTGCCGATTCGGTAATGGCATAAAGAAAGGCTCCGGCGGATGTCTGCGCTGGTCGGGTCGGCCGCCGACAAGGCCTCGAAAACCTCCAGTGACTTCCGGAAGCTGGCCAGGGCCTCCTCGGTTTGACCGGCTGCTTGCAGCATTCTACCGATTCGTTCATAGCCGATGGAGACATTCTTGCGCGCCCGCACGTCGGCTGGGTCGGCCGCCGACAAGGCCTCGAAAATCTCCAGTGACTTCCGGAAGCTGACGAAGGCCTCTTCGGTCTGCCTGGCTGATCGCTGCAGCATGCCGATACCGTCATAGGCGACGGCGACATCACGGCGGGCCTCAGCGTTCGTCGTGTCGGCCGCCAATACGGACTGACGAATCTCCAGTGACTTGCGCGCGTAGTCCAGGGCCTCCTCACTCCGGTCGCTCCGCGCCAGCAGCTTGGCGACGAGTAGATAGTTGACACCAAGTCCACGGCGGGCCCGCTTATTGGCTGGGTCTTCCGTCAACAAGCCCTCGTCAATCTCCAACGCCTTGCGGGCGCAGTCCAAGGCCTCCTCGTTCCGGTAATTATCATGCTGAAGATCAGCGATCCTGTTGTAGCTGGCAGAGAGGTCACGGCGGGCCTCCGCGTCAGTCGGGTTGGCGGCCAACAAAGCCTCGCGAATATCCAGCGCCTTACGGTAGCTGGCCAGGGCGGCGTCGCTCTGGCCGCTCACACGCTGCATGTCGCCGATGTAGTTGTGACAGGCGGAAAGGTCGCGGCGGGCCCGCGTATGATCGTGATAGGAATGGGTGGTGGATAGGTGCTCAAGGATCTCCAGCGCCTTGCGGTAGCTGGCGAAGGCCCCCTCTGTGTCCCCCAGATGTCCGCCGAAGTTGTAAGGATTGCCCTGAATGTCGCCCAGCTTGCAGTAGGCCCACGCCAGTTCGTGCTGGAGCGATTGGTCGTCGCCGGCCTCGCCGGCCAGTCTGTCCAGATACTCCAGGGCCGTCTCCACGAGGGACTCGCGTGCAGGCGTTGAGCCCGGCAGGTCCTTGATCTGGTCATGAAAGTCAAGCATGAAGGTATTGGCCAGCTTGCGGACGTCGTCGAAGCGACGTTTGGCCCGGGCCTCGGACGCAACCGCCCGCGCATAGAGCGTCGACGTCGCCACCAACCCGCCTACCAGCATCAGCGCCATGACAAGCCCGGCGGCCACCCGCCCTTTGTAAAGCCGCAGAGTCTTCTTGAGCACGTACCAGCCGCTGTTTCGCTTGGCTTCGATCGGCTCACCGGCCAGGTAGTGGCGAATATCGCGGGCCAGTTCGCCGGCGATCTGGTAGCGGTGCTGGGGCTCTTTGGCCAAGGCTTTCAGCACGATCGTTTCGACATCGTCGTTGATCTCCCGCCGGATCGCGCTGGGACGGGAGGGTTCGACCGTCATGATGTTCTCTAGCACGTCACGCATGCTCCCGGTCACCACGTACGGGAGCTTGTTTGTCAACATCTGATAGAGGATAACGCCGAGCGAATAGACGTCCGTGCGGACGTCGATCTTGCTCGGGCTGCCTTCCGCCTGCTCCGGGGACGCCCACGGCAGCGAGCCGACGAACTGCCCCGTCATCGTCATCTGCCAGGCTTCCGCGTCGCTCGCGGCCACCTTGGCCAGACCGAAGTCCAGAACGCACGGCTCGCCGTCGGCGTCGATGCGGATGTTGCTCGGCTTGAGGTCACGGTGGATGACGCCACGCAAGTGGGCCGCGTTCACCGCGTCGCAGATCTTGGCGAACAGCTTGAGCGTCTGGTCGATTGAGCGCTCACCCGCGGTCATGTGCACGTCCAGCGGTTGGCCCGAGACGTAGTCCATCACGTAGTAGAAGTGCCCGCCTGCTTCGCCACTGTCGTAGACGGTCACGACGCTGGGATGCTTGAGCTGGCCGAGGATCCGCACCTCCCGCTCGAAGCGCGCCCTGTTAACCCGACCGGCGAAGCGCCCTTCACGCATGACCTTGATGGCCACCTTGCGCTTGGTGGACGCTTGCACTGCCTTGTATACGACCCCCATGCCTCCGCGGCCGATCTCCTCGACGAGCTCGTACCCCTCCACAGCCGGCAGCTCGGCAGGCTGACGCGGGATCCCGCTGGCAACGGTGTTGACCGTCGGCGTGCAGGCCCGATCGATGAACGCCAGCCCCGCCAGGTGGGCGCGCAACTGGTCGGCGAACTCCGGATGCTTGGCGGCAAACTGCTCGGGTGTGAGATCCTCCCCAGCCTGCCGGCGCTCGAAGAACTCATTCACCAGGGCCGGAATGCCCGCCTTGGGCTCGGCGTCATCATGTGAGGAGCAGGGACTCATGCCCCATCTCCGCCGGCCGTCCGAGAATAGCCGGCCTACCCACCACCAAACCCGGATCGTAGCTGGCGAAGATAAGACCGGCAAACCGTCTCGCCCGCACCTGCGACAGAGTGTATCATGCATAGTATAGCAACCCCAGAACCCGCGTCTGCATCGACGCGGCGCGCGTCAGGGGCCAGGCATGTCGGAACAGAACGAGATCCAAGGCTGGATCGTGGCGGCCCAGCGCGGAGACCGCTTGGCGCTGGCCAAGCTACTGGCCGCGTACCATCCCTGGTTTCGGAAACAAGTTGAAAGCCGCATGGATGCGGCCATGAAGGCCAGGCTGGACCCGGACGACATCGTGCAGGAGGCGTACATGGACGTCGCCCGGCAGATCGGCGAGCTTGAAGATCATGGCCCCGGCTCGTTCGTCAACTGGGTACACGCCATTCTGAGTCAAAGGCTCGTCGATGCGCTGCGCGCCGCGCACTGCCAGGCGCGCGACATCAACCGGGAGGTGCCCGCAGCAATGGGCAGTGGTTCCAGCTCGTACATGAATCTGCTCGACCAGGTCTATGCCGATCCGGGCACACCAAGCCGGGTGGTCAGACGCGAGGAGGCTTTCAGCGCGCTATCGGTCAGCCTCGCGGGCCTCTCGGACTCCCATCGCCAAATCATTCAGTTGCGTTTTCTGGAGGGGCTTTCTGTAGCTGAGGTAGCGGCACGCTTAGGCAAGTCCGAGGCGGCTGTGGTCGCCCTCACTAAGCGGGCCCTGGAGGCCCTGCGCCAGTCCATGGACCGGCTGGGAGAATTCACGCACGGCGTGTGAGTTGAATCACGCTGCCCAACCACGTGAACAGGCACCGTGTGGAGGGAACCGAGCCGGCGCGTCCCGCGTCGGGCTACGGATAGACACCGCAGCCCCAGTCGGCCAGCAGGATGCCGAGGTCGGCCTGGTCGGTATCGTCGTCGCCGTCGAGATCCCCGCCGTCGTCGATTCCGAACGCGGCCAGCAGCAGGCCCAGGTCAGACTGGTCGGTGTCGTTGTCGTCGTCTAGATCACCCCGGCAGGTCTGGTAGGCGCGTACGTCGGTGCCGATGCCACATACGACCAAGACGCCGTCCTGGCCCAGCGCCGGACCGCCGATGTTGATGTTGGTTACCGGCACGGACCAGCGCTCCGTCAGGTCCGCGTTGAACGAATAGAGGCGGCCGGTCCCGAACGCCCCATTCGAGAAGAACACGCGCCCCTCGGCATCGATCGCCATGCGTGGTTTCGAGAAGCCGGAGATGACGCCCGCCGAGTCAAGCACCTCGCCGGTGTCCGGATCGAGTCGAACGAGTTCGTCGCCCGGCGCCATCATGTAGACCGACCCGTCCGGCCCGACGCCGAACTCCGACGACGTTGACCATCCCGCCGGAATGTGCCACTTCTCGATGAATTCGCTGCCGGTGTCTTCGAAGGCGTAGAAGTGATCGACAGAAGGGTTGTTCTGTGTTCGCGAAAGGTAGACGGAGCCGTCCGGCCCGGCCATGGGCGTGTTCTGAATCGTGAACCCGGACATCACCGGGCTGGAGTACATCTCGGCGCCGGTGGCCAGGTCGAAACGCTTGATCACATTCCCGCCGCCGGCCGCGTCCGCAACGTACACCGCGTCCGCATGGAGCGCCGCACCGCAGTTGCCGCTGACCGACGCGACCCGGCTGGCGTGCCAGACCGTGTGCCCGTCCTCCGCACTGATGCGCCAGATGTTGCGGAAGCTGGCCACGATCAGATCGCCGTCGGGCGCAAACACGACCCCGTCGTACGCCCCCGCGCTGATCTCATCCTCGGAAGGCGCGGGCCAGGCGAATTCGCCGGTGGCCACATCGAGCGCGTACATTCGCGCCCACACCGAGGCACCGTTGCCCGCACGCGAGGCGTAGACCTTGCCGTCGCGCGCGCCCGCGATCCAGGTGATCCAGTCACCGTCGTTGTACCTGATCTCCACCGCCCAGAGCTCTTCGCCGGTGTATAGATCCCTGGCGACGACGAAAGAATCGCCGGGCTGCTGGTAGGGCCACTTGGGTTGACGCACGATGAACACGCGACCTCCCTCGGTCACCGGCTGCCAGGCAATCAGCGACGGTCGGCCGCCCGACCAGCGCAGGTCGGCGTCATCCGGACCGATCTCGCTCGACAGTCCGTTGCGGCCGGCGTTGCCACCGGAGTTGTTCCAGTCGTCGGGGAGCCCGACCTGGACTGTGCCCAATAGCACCACGCCGACCACAAGGCACATGAGTCTCTTGTCTGCAAACATGCTTCCGCCTCCGTTCCCCGCTTCCTTCCGCGGCGCCCGCTACAACCTGCCGGCGTGCGACCAGCTTGGACAATTCGACGATACCGCCGCGACACCCGCCGCGCCAAGCGCTTTCGCAGATCGGAGCAGATTGGACCCGGTCTAGAGCGGGCTGATAACGTGCCCAAGGCGACGAAAGACGACGGCGGCCGGCCGCCTGGGCTTGGTGTGACAAACTCGTTCCGGTCGCCTCACGGTCCCCGCTTCGGCGTTA
>Ga0307378_10007089_pt1 | contig 15138 bp, 9 predicted proteins | sample UN1MG_FD_202238 | JGI IMG/M metagenome (GOLD analysis project Ga0307378, IMG submission 202238) | Soil microbial communities from Risofladan, Vaasa, Finland - UN-1 | ecosystem: Environmental > Terrestrial > Soil > Coastal area > Acid sulfate soil | place: Finland: Risofladan, Vaasa | collected...
CACCGCCACAGGCGCGTGCTACGACGGCCTGATGCCCTCCGGCATCAACCGCAACCAGGGCGCCGAGGCCACGCTCTCTTACCTGCTGGCACGTTGCGAATACGAGGCCGCCGTCCGCGCAACGCCCGGATAGAAGCAGCGTTGGTCATCCGCAGATTTCGCAGATTCCGCAGATTAGGAATGATGCCGGTGCAGGCGCGCATTGCTGGGATCGCGGGCGTCCCGCCCGCATCTTCAATTCTGCGTAGGGGCGGGCCACCCACAGGCGACGGCTCATCATTGGTTGGCGATTCCATAGTCGGCAAGGCCGCCGTCAATCCAAGCTCTCTCCCCAGCCGGAGCGCGCCTCGGGGATGGGCTGGCCGTCTTCATCCAGCAGCCTCAGGAAAAAACCCCACCGCTCGCCTTCGTCCACGGCCTTGACGCGAATTTCGTTCCAGCCGCGATTCAACCGCACGGCCACCGACACTGCGTCCGGCCGGTCGAACGGCATGTATGGCTCGCTCAGCACCTCCGTATCGTTCACCCACACGACCATTCCGCTCCTGCCGCCAAGCAGCAGCCTGGCCTGCACGTCGTTTGGCACGTGCACATACGTCACCGCGTATCCAGCCGCCGGAGCCTGCGGCGGGATGGCCTCGGAAAAATCAACGAAGCGAAAATCGCGCCCGTCATAGTCTTTCACCGGCGCCTGCCACGGAACTTTCCGCCAGTATGCAGGCGCCTTCTTGCCCGCGTACGTAGCATCGAGATCGATCCCGCGCTCCGGCGGATAACCAACCTGTGTCATCCGCCGATAGCTGCCGTCGCCGAATGGCCCGATGACGTAATACTGCTTGATGAACGTGTTGTCGAGCTTCTGCTCGAGCGACAGATTCAGCGGCAGACCATTCCACACAAGCTCAGCACGCACGCGGAAAGCCAGCTCCTGGAGCAGCAGCGCATCTATCGCGATGTTGCTTTCGAAGAATGCGCCCTTGCCCGGCTCCAGCAGCGTCAGATTCAACGGGGGCTGTTCTTCAACGCGCACAACGCCGCCGAGATCGCCCCAGCCGTTCGGCAGAAGGCTCACTTCCGTGCGCAGGATGACCTGCCGGTAGGGCGAGGGAATGATCCGCGCCGCAAGCGAAATGCCGGCGAGCACCTCCACGAACTCCAGCTTCACCTGCTCGTTCAGAATCTGTTGGTCTACCTTCGCAACAACCCGCTCGATCGCCGAGCGAAGTGTATCGATCTCGGCTGCTATCAATTCCCGCTGCAACGGCGGCGCGCCTGCGTCGAGGGCGGCAAGCTCCGCCCGCCTTGTAATCACGCCTATTTCGTTGATCAGCGACGCCGGCCCCTTGCTCTCGCGCAACAGGATCGCCACCGCGTCGAGCCGCGGGATCATCTCGCGAAGCCGGTATGCAAGCTCGCGCGAATCGTGGCTGAAATCCCCCGCGAAAACAATCTCCAACGGCTCGTCCAGGCTGCACGGCCGAGTGCGAACCACCATTCGGCTGCGGGCCTCGTCATACGACCACCATGCCGCACTTTCCTCCGATTCCGACGGCGGAGACGAACCGTTCACCACCACACCGATCGGCGGCAGCAAGGTGTTGAGGCGCACTTCGTAGCTCATCTTCTCGGGTTTGCCCTCATACGAGCCTTCCCATGATCCGATGCGCAAAATACGCACGTTCTCGCCCTCCAGGTATTCCACCCGGCAGGAAGCGCCCGCACCCGAGCGGTAGGCCGTTGTCAGGCCGTCGTCAATATACAACAAGGTCCCGCCCGACTCGCCGGCATAGACGTCCAGCGTCAGGCGGCCCTCCTCGGACTCCATCGGAATGATTCCGCCCGACCGCACAAAAACCGGCGTCACGTTCACGCCCGACGGATAGCTCAGCAGCGCCGGCCCCTCCACGATCCGGCCCGTGAAAATATCATGCCACTCGCCGGGCGGAAACCACACCCTGCGCGAAGCGAGCACCTCGCCCGCGCGCGACGGCCTCGCCACCGGCGCCACAACCACGTCGCGCCCCAGCATATACTGATACTTCGCGTCGTAAGCCGCCTCGTATTCCGGATAGTGCAGATACATCGGCCGCACCAGCGGCAGGCCCGCAAGGTGCGCCTCGCGGGCCAGCGAATAGATATGGCGCCTCATCATCCGGCGGTAGCGGAGAAAGAAAAACACCTGCTCCGGCGTGGCGGCATCAAACAACCACGGCACGTCGCCCTTGTGCGTGCGGATGATCATAATCGGGCTGAACAAGCCGAACTGCAGCCATCGGCCGAACAGCTCGAAGCCCGTGCTGCCGGGCGAACAACCCTGGATAACCTGCGCCCAGTATGCCATCCCCACGTTGCCGGCGGTGGCCGTGAACCACGTCATGTATTCCAGCATATCCCACGATACATCCGGCATTCCCGCGAAACCCGCCGGAAAACGATGGCTCCCCAGCCCGCCATAGGGAGCCAGAATCAGCCCTCGTTCGCCATCCGGCAGGCGGCTGCGGTTGAACAGCAGATAATTAGTCCACCATTGATCGCCCAACCGGCGGATGGTGGTGGCGGCCGGCGTGTCGGCCCACCAGAAATCGACGCCCTGCCGCTCGAGCGGCTCGAGCAGAACCCGCGTGAGCGCCTCCGCCTCCGCGCGCCTGCTGACGTCGAAAAAAACACGGTTGCGTCGCGCCGGATCCCACCCCACCATTTCGACCACCTTCTCATAGCGGGAATCCTGCGGGATCAGCGCCCCGCCCGGGTGGATCAGCAGCCCCACGCGAACGCCCAGCCGGTGCGCCTCGGCCAGAAACGCCTCCGGATCGGGAAACAGCCGCGGGTTCCAATCGTAGCTGCTGTATCCGCGCCGGCTCCAATGCTGAATCAGCAGCGCTCCCACACGAATGCCCCGATCCCTGAACGCTTCGACCAGCTCCAGCAGTTCCGAAGCACTCAGGGGCCAGTCGCACATCAGCCACAAATCCAACGCCCATTCCGGCGGCATCGGAATACGGCCGGAAAGCAGGTTGAAATCGGCAAGGCCGCGCTCGTAACTGCTGCCGTAGCCGAAGAAATAGAAATCCTGCTCGAGCAGCCCCGCTCGAGTTTCAGCCCAACCATCTGCGGTGAAAACCGGCGTGCGCGAATCGTCCAGCAGATAATAACCGGCACGGCTCAGGATGCCTTCGCCCAATCCGGCCGGGCCTCGCGCCACCGTGAGCGTGGGCGCGGTGCCCTGCAGGTTTGCGCTCGAATCGCCCGGCTTCCACCGGATATCGCCGCCATCGTTCTTCACAACGATTTCAAGATTCCGCGAGCTTATCGGGCCGCTGCGCGGGCGGAATTTCAGGTGCAGCAGGTCGGTGACGATCTCGATTGAAGCATCGTCCCGCCGCACCTCCATGCGGACGCGCCCCGTTTGTTCCATCAGCTCGGGATCGGCCCGATAAGCGGCAACAAGCGAAGGCGCATCGGTGAAAGATTCGCTGGGGTCGTACTCCAGCCGTATCAGCGACGGCGTCAGCACCGTGAACCGCGCGGTCTCGGCGACCACAACATTGCCGGGTGGAGCAGTCGCCTCGTTGGGCCGCGCGTCGTTGCCTTCTCCGGCCCAGGCCGCAGCGCCGGCGACCGGCACCGCCAGCACGCTCAGCCAGTTGCACACCATCAGCGCAAACGTGCGGAGCATCGTCTGTTGTCGTGCGAGCATACGCCCCTCCGTAGCGTGGCATACATCGTCGTCATATCTGTTTCGGCGCGTACGTTGGGCAGTGGTATGGAAAATGATGGGGCATCGTCCGCCGCTTTCCCGTTCGTGCTCCCGGCTATCTGCCTGAAGAATCTCGAAAAGTTACTTGACATTCGAATCAAAGCAAGATATACTACCGATATCCAGTGAGGCGGAGACGGGCAACGCTGAACAGCGACACGCCAAGGAATGTCCGGATGGGGCGAAGACGGGTGTCCATCGAAGCGGTGCAAAGCGTCCCCCGCCTTCCGCCACGCGCTGTAGACTTCCGGAGGCTGGGGCAGAGCCCCAGGCTGGCCGAAAGCGCGATGAAGTGCGATCGTCACCGTAGCCGCTCTGGCTTACGGTGTGCCTAGGAGATTCGGGACTATCCAAAAGGAAAGGAGTTGACGACAATGGCCAGTTGTCCAGGACGTCGCGCGAACCGTTCGTGCAGCAGCATGCTGTACAAGTGCAAGAAGTGCGGCAACGTTGGATGTGATCAGAGTTCCGACGGGAAGTGCACAAACCAAGGCTTCAAGTCAGGGAAATGCACGAAGTGTGGCAACTTGGGAAAGGCTACGTTCCGTTGATATTGCTCTCTGCGGAGCGTGCTCCTCTTTCATAAGGAGCGGAGCCTTATGGCACACTAGAACTCCGGCCGCAAAGTCCGCTTGATTATTAAGACCGAGCTTTCGGGTCGCCAAGGAACCGGTGAGTTGGATTAGTTTGAGGAGATCACCGTTCTTGCGAGCCCATCTGAACGCTTCCCGGTCGTTGAGAAGGCGCGCAAACGCGGCCGGAAGACCCGCCTCGTCTGCGGAGCATCCGGCCGCACTCACTTCTGGTGATCTCGCTATTCCGGTAGCTGCTGCATGCGGTCGACCTTATCAAGCATCTCGAGCACGCGCCAGTTGTACTTGTCCAGCGAGTAGGCCACTGCGTAATGCTTGAGGGCTTCTTCGCGCTCGCCGATCGCTTCGCAGGCGTCGCCCAGGTCCACGTACCCGGGCACAAAATGCTTATCGATCCGCACGACGTTGCGGAAGACTTCTGCGGCCTTCTTGTGGTCGCCCAGCCCCAGATACGCACGGCCGAGCAGCACCTGCAGCGGCAGGCAGTTGTCGCCGTTGGCGCGCAAACCCTTGTGGATGTTTTCGATCGCGACTTCATAGTCGCCCGGCTGCATCTTCATCAGCGCCGCGGCACCGTAGGCGATCTTGAGAAACGTGTCTTTCTCGCCGGTCGTCTTGATATCCTTCTCGAGCAACGCCGTGATGATCTCGATCTGATCCTTCGCCTCCTGCATGTACGAGGATTTCGGCCCCGACAGCATCATCTCGTACTGGAATTGATAGAACGCTGCGGCGGGTTTCTCCTGTGCGAGGTACAACTGCCCGAGGCTGTAATGCATTCCGGGTGCCGTCGGATAACGCTTCAGGCCCTGCTCGAGCAGCTTCTCGGCCTGGGCAAGCGTCTGCACGCGGCTGGGGCCTTGCTCGAGCACCGCCTCACGCCCCATCGCCGACGCCCGCACCATGTAATCTACCGGCTGCGCAAGCTTTGAATCGAGCTTGAATGCTGTGCTTAGCGCCGCGCTCACCTCGGCCCAGTCGCCGTCTCTCAGCATGACCTGCGCCTTCATGTAATACATCCGCGCGTCGGCAGGCGCCTGTTCTGTTGCCATTGCTATCGCTTTTTTCGCAACGTCCAGGTGGCCCTGCACGAGGGCCGCGCGCGACAGCAGCAGGTTCACCCTTGCAAGCTCGCCGCCGGCGGCAGGATAGTCCAGGTTACGCTGCCCGACCGCCGCAAGCAGCTCGCGCTCGGCGAGGTCGAACCTGCCCGCACGAATGCAGGCCTCGCCGTAGTCCGCGCCCGCCGTGCGCTCCGAAGGAAACAGCTTCCTCGCGTGCTCGCCAAGCTTCAGCAGCCAGTCGCTCTCGTCCCGGCGAAGCAGCGTGTTGTGCATGTCGTGCAGCTTGCGGGCCAGCGTCTTGCGCTGGTCGATCGACCGCCCGGCAAGCGTATCGAGCGACCGCACCATCTCCACCGCCTCCTCGAGCTTACCCGCCTCGAGCAGCACCGGCGCATCGCTTACGATCTTCTCGAAGCTCACCTCGCCCAGGCAGGGCCGGCCGGCGAAAGCCGCAGCAAGCACTATGGCAATCAGGCAGAAACGCTTTCTCATACGATGTTATTCCTCGATCTTATCGGCAGCCGCGCCGGCCGGGCGCGGCCGCACGAACCGTTCACGTGCGAATCTGGCCGCTTCCGTGCGCCACCCACTTATACGATGTCAGCTCGCGCAGGCCCATCGGGCCGCGAGCGTGCAGCTTTTCTGTGCTGATGCCGATCTCCGCACCAAGCCCGAACTCGCCGCCGTCCGAGAAGCGCGTCGAGCAGTTCACAAACACGCAGGCCGATTCCACCCCCGCCACGAACGCCTCCGCACGGGAATAATCCTGCGTCACGATGCTGTCGGTGTGTTGCGAGCCATAGTTGTTTATGTGCGCTATCGCAGCATCGAGATCGTCCACCACGCGCACCGACAGCGTCAGGTCCAGATACTCGGTCACCCAATCTTCGTCGGTTGCAGCAACGCCTATCGCCGGGCAAGCCTCGATAGACCGCTCACAGCCGCGGACCTCCACGCCCGCGTCGTGCAGTTGCTCCACCATCGGCGGCAGGAATTCCTTCGACACCGAACTGTGCACCAGCATCGTTTCCATCGCGTTGCAGACGCCCGGCCGCTGCACCTTCGCGTTGCAGCAGATCGACCGCGCCATATCGAGGTCGGCATACTCATCCACGTAAACGTGGCAGATGCCCTCGTAATGCTTGATGACCGGAACGGTCGAATTTTCGACAACCGCCTTTATGAGGCCCTTGCCACCGCGCGGAATGACAACATCCACGCGCCCCTGCGCCTTCAGCAGTCCGCTTACGACCGCGCGGTCGGTTGTTTCAACAAGCTGGATGCAGTTGCGGTCGAGGCCCGCCTGCTCCAGCGCCTTCGCTATCACCTTGTGAATGGCAAGATTGGAATGCAGCGATTCCTTGCCGCCGCGCAGTATCGACGCATTGCCCGATTTCAGGCACAGCGCGCCGGCGTCGACCGTCACGTTCGGACGCGACTCGTAGATCATCGCCACCACGCCCAGCGGCACGCGCACGCGGTGCAGCTTCAGCCCGTTGGGCCGCTCCCAGCCGTCGAGCACCTCGCCCACCGGGTCCGGCAACGCGATGATCTCGCGCACGCCCGTTGCCATCTTCGCGATCCGCGCGTCGTCCAGTGTAAGGCGGTCGAGCATCGCAGCCGACAGCCCGGCCTGTGCGGCGGCGTCGAGGTCTTTCTTGTTCTGCGCCTTGAGCGCCTGCGCATCCGCAAGCAGGCCATCGGCCAGCAGCGCGAGCGCCTGATCCTTGCGAGCAGAACCCGCCACCGCAAGCTTCCGGGCGGCAGCGCGGGCATTCGCAGTCAGTTGGTCAACATAAGCATCGATTTCCATAGCATCCCCGGCTCTCGCGGGCGCCGCCGGCACCCGAGTCTACGTCAACCATCGTATCAGCGAAGGGGCGGGCGGCTGGATTTCCGCCCGCCCCGGTTCGATATCAGATCACTTCCGCCACAGCCCGCTGGCGTAGATCGCGGAATCGCCAAGCTCCTCCTCGATCCGCAGGAGCTGATTATACTTGCACACGCGGTCGGTGCGGCACAGCGAGCCGGTTTTGATCTGGCCGGTGCCCGTGCCCACCACGAGGTCCGAAATGGTTGTGTCTTCGGTCTCGCCCGAGCGATGCGACACCACCGCCGTGAAGCCGTTGCGGTGCGCCAGGTCGATCGCGTCCAACGTTTCAGTGATAGTGCCGATCTGGTTCAACTTGATCAGGATCGAATTAGCGCTGCCTTCGTTTATGCCGCGCTGCAGGCGCTTGACGTTGGTCACGAACAGGTCATCGCCCACTATCTGCACCTTCTTGCCCAGCCGCTCGGTCAGCTTTGCCCAGCCGGCCCAGTCGTCTTCGGCGAGGCCGTCTTCGATCGACCTGATCGGATAGCGCTCGCACAGGTCGGCGTAGAAGTCTACCATCTCGTCTGAAGTTTTCTCGGGCTTGGCTTCGGCCCCGAGCACGTATTTGCCGTCCTTGAAGAACTCGCTTGCGGCGGGGTCGAGCGCGATGAAAATGTCCTTGCCCGGCTTGTATCCTGCACGCTCGATCGCTTCCATTATGGCTTGCAGTGCCTCTTCGTTGGACTTCAGGTTTGGCGCGAAGCCACCTTCATCGCCGACCGACGTGCTGAGTTTGCGATCTTTCAGCACCGCCTTGAGCGCGTGGAACGTCTCGGTTGCCATCTGCAGGCCGCGCGAGAACGAAGGTGCGCCGAACGGCATGATCATGAATTCCTGGAGGTCCACGTTGTTGTCGGCGTGCTTGCCGCCGTTGAGGATATTGCACATCGGCACGGGCAGATACTTCGCGTTGGCGCCGCCGAAATAGCGATACAGCGGCAGGCCCACGCTGTCGGCCGCGGCCGAAGCCACCGCCATCGATACAGAGAGGATGGCGTTTGCCCCGAGGGTGCTCTTGTTGGGCGTACCGTCCAGCTCGATCATCCTCTGGTCGATGCCCACCTGGTCGAGCGCATCCATATCTTCGACGGCAGGCCCGATAACGCTGTTGACCGCCTCCACAGCCTTCATCACTCCCTTGCCGCCGTAGCGCCTCTTGTCGTCGTCGCGCATTTCCACCGCCTCGTGCTCGCCGGTAGACGCGCCGGATGGCACAGCCGCGCGGCCGCCGGCGCCGCTCAGCAGCATTACATCCGCCTCGACCGTCGGATTCCCGCGGGAATCGAGGATTTCTCTCGCGTGCGTTTCAATTATGGTCGTCATTAACGATCGTCTCCTATCCTTCTGTTACGACTACGGAAAAAGGGGGCCGCCACGCCCGGGCGGAATCCTGTCCGGTCATAGGCCCAACCGTGTGCCAGTGCGTAGTGGACCGCTGCAAAAATGTTTTGTATGGCGATGCCTGCTCCGGCGGCAGGTGCTTCGGCAGGCCACCATCATTATCACACATGATGCGGCCGGAATCAATTGTTTTCGATGTGTGGCGGTGCGCAGGGTGTGGCAAGATAATCTGGTGTGGTGCGCCACAGTTGCAGGTGAATATACAATCGTGTCTTATGGTGCCTTCATTACAGTCGCCCGTTGATGAAGGCAACCCACACGTATCGTGTTCTCCGGCCTGCGGAACGCTATTCCGGTCCTTACGCACCAAGGGTGCGTCGTATGATAGCCTATGGCTAAGCGAGGCGCTTCGCCGAGCGATGCCATAGGTAATGCGATGCCAAACAAGACATGACGCTCTGTAGGAGCGTCGTAAGAAACTCCACTCCCAGACGTACACCGTTCTCGTTCAGTTCGACGCCCATCGTCGGTGGCCCTTACGAAGCCCCTTCAGGGCTTCCTCCTTTTTTTCCCGCTTTCCTATGGCTGCGCTCCGCCCTTTCGGGCGTTCGCTTGCCATAGGCTATCATACGACGCACCCTTGGTGCTATGGATGGCGGAATCATGCAAGATGTGGCTGCGCTCCGCCCTTCAGCAACGCGACGTTTCGTCGCCCCTTACCATAGGCTATCATACGACGCACCTTCCGCCCTGGCGGGCTTGTAAGGAGACGGATGATGAAGATGCAAAACCGCTGCGAAACCATAAAATCTTGCCGCACCCGGCACACAGGCGAGCAGGTTTTCGGACGGGGGGCGTGTTCGCTCGGGTGCAGCCGGCGAAAAGACTGAGGCCGACGCTTATTGCGCCGGCCTCAGTCGCTTCTAAGGGACGCGCGGGCCGGGGATGGGGAAATCGTCCTTCTCTTGGGCATGCAGGCAGAACCCCGGCCCGCGTTGTGGGGGCTCTTACAGGAGAATCAGCGAGACTGAACTCGCTCGCTTGTCTTCTCCTATACTACTTTACCGCATGACGGGGCGTTTGTCAAGTGTATTTTTGGAAAAAACTCGAAAATTTTTTCCGGCGCGGTCGCATGATCGGCTTTTTCCTTTGTACATAAGCGAAAATGAGAACCTGAGAAAATCTTAAAAACAAAGGAAATACAGCAAAAAAACATCCCGCCGGCCATCTTGCACCGCTCGCTTTCGATTTATCCGCAGCCGCAACGCTGCAATCCGCAGCCCCGCCTGGTGCAATTGCACGATGCCGTCCTGCGAGTCAATCCACGCTGTGCAAGCAAGAACAGCCTCACTGGAGAGCACGGGGCAGGCCGAACGGCTCACGGCGCAAACATTTTCCAAGCCGCAACCGACATCAGAAGGATGAAAGCCACACGAACAACCCGGCCGGGCAGCTTGTGCGTCAGATGGCCGCCCAGATAAGCCCCCGCCATGGCCGAGGGTGCCAGAATCGCAGCAAGAAACAGCGAGCGCACGACGGTGCCGTCCTGCCCCAGCGTTGCGTTCTTGACGATCGCGCCCAGCCACGCGACGCTGAAGATCGTGAGCGTGGAGGTCGCAATCGCTTTGCGCAGCCGCATGTGCAGCAGAATCTGCATCGCCGGCACCGCAAGCGCCCCGCCGCCTATCCCCAGCAGCCCAGCCGCGAACCCCATCACAAGCCCCACGCCCGCCTTCGTCCCCCTGCCCGCCGGCAGCATTTCGTTTTCCGGCTGAGCGCGTACGGCTGAATGATGCCGCAGCCGCCTGATATTATAGGCTACCACGTACAACTGAAAAGCGCCGAACGTATACCGCAGGTAGCGGGCATTTTCACCGGTGAAGATCGGCAGCCGGCTGGCCGCCACACCGAGTACCACGCCGGTCAACGCGGCGGGTGCAAGCCATCGCCATACATCGAAATCGACCGCCTCCGCCTTGACGTGGCGCGTTGCCGCCACACCCGACAGCAGGAAATTTATGATCATCGCAGCAGCCTGGAACTGGTGAACGTTTTCACCGGTGGGGACCACCGTTGAGAATATCCAGACCATCGCGGGTATCATCACCACGCTGCCGCCTATGCCGAGCAGCCCGCCCAGAACGCCGGCAACAAGGCCGGTTATGATAAGCAGCAGGAATTCCAGAACGCAATCCTCCGTCTACAGGCCAATCCTTACATACCCGTTATATCGTCATGAAATGCAGAGGGGCGGCCCGCTTTGTTGTGCGAGCCGGCCCTTGGTTGTCAGGTCAGTGCGTCTATTCGCACTTGGTGTTGAGGCGATTGCGGACGAAGATCCGCGATGCGCTGCCGTTGGTGATTATGAAGCCGTCGATTCTCGTGGTCTGTGCGGCGCCGACTGGCGCGGTGACGACGCGTCCGGCTTCAACACCGTCGAGGATGGTTTCGTTGTGCGGGTGGCGAGGTCGAACGATGCCGGGTCTTCGGTGCCGGCAAATCCTCCGTAAAGCCCGACGCCCTCCTTCAACGTGATACAACCAACGTACGTGCCTGCAGCAACCATACAAGACCAGCGGTGGGCGCGAAGCTGCCGGACGGTGTCGCATCCGGCCAGGCCATAGTGGTGCTGGGGGTTGTTGCCCCAGAAGTCGATTTCCGTGCCGTCGGGCGCGATTTTCGGCTCGCCCGCGTAGCGCCCCGCGAGCGCGTTGCCGGAGACGGCGAACTGCTGGGATCGCGGGCGTCCCGCCCAATGGCATGAGGTTAAGGCGGTCCGTCCGTTGTAGGGGCAGGGCGCGCGAGTCTTCGAGCGTGTTCCCTGCCCTCTTACAGCCTTAATTTCAGACCATTGGGCGTCCCGCCCGCATCCATCTGCGGCCGGGACGGCCGCGTTCCCAGGCTTAGCGCCCCATTACGGCGTTCCATTCCGACACGCTGAAGCCGTCGATGCCGGCGATGGTGTTGAGGTCGTTCTTGTCGCGTGCGCCATAGTGCCGCAGCACGGGTGCAAGGCTTTCGCCGTGGCAGTCGAACGCTATGGGCGGTCGGTCGGGCAGGCCGCCGCACAGTGCGGTGAGAATCCGTTCTCGGCGGGTCATGTCTGGTTTATGCTGGCGGAAAATATCAGTCCAGCGGAAAAATTTCCTTTGCGGCGTACATTTTCTTGCCTTCGTGCGAGAAGAAAACGACGCCGTCGCCGTATCTCGAGATTATGAAGCCGCGCACTATTTTGCCGTCAGGCCCGCCGATGCGATGCCGCGGCGCCTGGTCGAGCACCTTTGTAAGCAGCGCCTCGATCACTGTGTCGTCGGTCTCGTTCACCTTGCGGTACCTCAGCGCGCCCGGCAGGTGAACCGGCAGGATTGCCGGCTTGATGCTGAGTTTTCGCGATTCGCTCAGTTCCGCAAGCGGCGGCGGGAAATGGGCTTGAAGCGGCTCGACGGCCAGGTCGCTCAAGACCGACTTCGCAGCGTACAGCAGGACCAGCAGCATAATGCCGCCCGACAGCCACCTCAGCAGCCCGATCAGCACCTCCCGATTGCGCTCGCGACGCACCTCGTCGGCCAGTACTGCCATATGCTCGGCCGTGGTCATGTCCACCTTGCGGCCGCAGTTCGGGCAGTAATCCTGCGTGCTTGTGTCTTCGAACCCGCACCTGAGGCATTTCATTTTTCCGTGCCCTCCACCTTCACCTTGTAGGTCCACTTGAATTCCGGCATCTTGTTGTATTGCAGGTCGGAAACCTGAAGCAGGAATATGTAGGTGCCGGGCGCGAATCCATCCTTAAGCGTTACGCTGAACTGATCTTCTCGGACTGGCACGCCGACAATGGCTATTCCGGCGTCAAGGGTGAATTTACCCTTCTCGATTATCCGGATGCTGTTCATTGTTGCCGAGGTCGGCCGCCTTACAAGCATCAGGTTGATCGAGGTGTAGTCGACGCCCGCCACAGCGTCGTGCAGTGTAACAACGAAAGTGTCGTCTCCGGCCTGCAGCGTACTGTCCGGCTCCGGATTCACCCTCGCCGACGGCGGCGTCTTATCGAGAACCCACTGCGTGGATGCCTGGGCGGTGTTGCCCAGCGAGTCGGTGGCTTTCACCTTCACTACGTGTGCGCCTTCGTCGAGCGGCCTGCGCGGCAGCGCCACCACGCCGGAATCCTTGGTGAATCCCACCACGCAAGGCACGCTTCCGAAAGTGAAATCGATATCGCCGGCTTCCAGCAGCTCGGGCAGCGAACGGCAGTAAGCCACCGTCTTCGCCACGCGGAAGCACTCGGGCAGATCCGGCTTGCTGATTATGATCGGCGCATCCACTCGCGGCGGTTCGCTCAGCCTCTTTGTCAGCTTTGCAAAATCATCCATCTTCGGGTCGGCATTCCGGGCTGCTTCGATCATCTCCAGCGCAGCGGGCCAATCCTCCTTCTCCGTGTAAAGCACCGCCAGACCGCGATATACAATTGCCGCCAGTGCCGGCGGAATTTCATCTGTGATAAGCTGCTCGAGCTGTTTGTAATGTTCGAGCGACACATCCAGCCGCGCTTCGGCATATTCGATCGCCGCAAGCTCGGCGAGCATCGCAAACACCTCGGCCGGCGTGGCAAGCTTCAGGCTTTCCAGCCGCTCGACACGTTTGCGAGTGTCGTCGAGATTCTTCTGCAAAGGAACCGTGCGGACGAGTGTAACGCGCGCGGCGACTTCGTTGAAGGTGTCGACACCTGAAAGCGGATTGGTCTCCGCAGCCTTGCGGAACATCTCGACGGATTCGACGTACTTGCCTTCTTCGTACAGCTTGACCGCCAAATTGTGGAATATGACATAATTGAAGGATGGCGGCAGCAGGTTTTTATTTGCTTCGTAAAAACGCTCCGCCTCCACAACAACCCGCCGGCGGGCGTTATCCTTGGTCGATTTGTCCACGACGGCCGCCAATTCGATCTGCAGCCGATTGGCCTTTGCGGCCCGTTCGGCCGGATTCAGCAGCTCCGCCCGTTTGAAATAATCGACGGCTTCCGAAAGCAGGGCATCGCGTCGAGCGTCGCTTGCCTTTGCCGCCTGCCGCATCAGCGCCACGCCCTTGCCGGTGTACAGGCACACCAGCCCTTCGGACGTGACGTTTCTCGTCATCAAGGCTTTCTCATACTGCTCGAGCGCCTTGTCTGTAAGCCCCTCGTGCAGATACACGCTTCCCAGGTTCACCAGTATATCGCCGTTGCCCGGCGAGTTCTCGGCGGCGGTATGCAGCATATTCCGGCCTTCACGATCGATCGGCGCGCCCGGCAGATAATTACGCATTATCAGCGTTACCGCCAGTTCTTCCTGCCCCATCGCCTTGGGGCCGCCGCAGTTGATTGCATTGCGGAAGTACCTCGCGGCCGCTTCGTAATCCTTCGCTTCGTAATTTATCCGCGCCGCAAGCAGGTATGCCTGATGAAACCTCGGGTCGATCTGCAGCGCCCTGTTGAGGGCGTTGATGGCCTCGCGGACATTGCCGTTGCGGTAGTGCCGGCGGGCATTGTCGTAGTTGGCCTTCATGCGGTAAGCCGACAGCGTCGACAGAAAGGTGATCAGGACCAGCATCCACAGCGCAGCCACTGCAACCGCAAAGCCGATGAGCGCCCGGTTGGAGTGCCGTAGTTGTTTGATCAGCCTGAACATGTTGCTCCTCCCCTACCTTACGCGGCCACGGATTGCGGAAACAGGGATCAGGAATCGATCCATTTGGAGCACCGCGCCGACAGGATGCCGGTAGCAAACCAGCACGTGCCCGCTCGGCACCATCAGCTCCGGCACCTTATGCACCTCGAGCGCCGGCGCCGAGCCGCGGCTGCGGCGGCTGCCATTGACCACCAGCACGCCCGACTCGGTTCGGAACTTATCGCCCGGCTTCGCGACTATCCGGCCGGCCCACGTCGCAGTGATCCTGTCTGCCACATGCTCAAAAAGAATAACATCGCCCACGTTGCATTCACGGATATCGGTGTAGAGCCGGTCCACAAGCTTCGCTTGGCCCGAGTTGATCTCCGGCCGCATCAGCATGAAACCGGAGTCGACGCTCATGCAACTGAACGACATTCCAACGTATGCCGCGCCGATCGCCACAGCGATCAGCACGCAGTAACGGACCACTCCCCAGAAAAATCGCATGTCCATAGCACGAACCCTCCGTTTGTAAAACGTTCGCGGAGATGAGCCTTACAAGAAATTATATCTTTCCGCCGCGGGTTATCAAGTGCAAACTTGGCCCGCAAATATGAAAATCCTGTAGACGATCGGCCCGCGCCGCGCTATAATAGGGCCTTGCACAACCGGCGTTGCACAACACGGTCCGGCAGACCAACGGAGATCAACTATGGTCCTCGGCAAGTATTCGATGGGAATCGGCGACCGTTTCTGCAGGCAGGGCAAGGCTCAACTGAGGGCGCTCGATATTGCCGCGCGCGATGGCATCGAAATCGAACCGGTGTGGAATAAGTCTCACCGCGAGCACACGATAGTCGGCACG
>Ga0307378_10007090_pt1 | contig 15136 bp, 22 predicted proteins | sample UN1MG_FD_202238 | JGI IMG/M metagenome (GOLD analysis project Ga0307378, IMG submission 202238) | Soil microbial communities from Risofladan, Vaasa, Finland - UN-1 | ecosystem: Environmental > Terrestrial > Soil > Coastal area > Acid sulfate soil | place: Finland: Risofladan, Vaasa | collected...
GTCTTCCATCTCAAATCTCCTCTTATTCGTAATTCTAAAAGTAATAAGAAGGAAATTATACATGGAAGTATCTACTTGAGTCAAGCAGATACCCAGGTAGATTTATTAAAAAGATACAAGATTAGAAAACAAAAAATTTTTGATTTGCAGTTAGCGGCGACTATGTTGTCCAATAATATTACTCAAATTTATACCTACAATAAAGCTGACTTCTCTATCTTTAAGGAAATAACAGTCCTTGAGCCCTGAATAAATACACTCTCCCCAAAATCAAAAAAGCCCCGCAAAACCGCGGGGCTTTTTTGATGTAAGGAGCCTTTCATAAGAACGTTACAAAATAACCCAACCTTTAGGCGGGGATGAAAGCAACGAATGTAATATTAAGTCGTTGACTAGCCGTAGCCCTCCAAGATAACTCACACAAAAAACAATCAAGTTTCCTTTTTATTGGCCCAGAGATAGCGAAGCTGCAACGAACCGCAAGGTAAGTAGAATGGCATTTTTATGTGTTTAGTTCAGTATAGTTTAAGCCTCTAATTTTACAAAGTTCCGATTTTCTATTTGGAACTAGCACTTCGATTGTTTTACTCCTGATTTTATGCCAAAATAAGGTCTTTCCTATACCCTCACCAGGCACAAAAGTTCCGGCTCTTCTCATTCTCGGAACCAAAGGTCTACTTTGCACTTGGTTGCAGCTTCGCTATCTCTGGGCATTATAGCCACTTGAGTTAAAGGTTTTCCGGATTTCTAAATTCATTCCTGACTCCTACACCATCTCCTTCACCCACCTTCCGGCTTCCCGGTAGCACACCGACCACTGGAACCAGGGGAACATTTCGGCCGCAATGTTGATTTTTACCCTGGCATCATCCCGCATACTGGACCATTGTTTCTTGCGGAGTTTGCCTGACTGAGTCACTACCGTTTTTGCTCTTCCCCTGGCTTTGACATCGATAAATTCAAAATAGTCCGGATGCACAATCATAAAGTCAGGAGTATAGGTCACAGCATTATGGCCGCCCTCCACATTGCCAGCCAGGATAAATTTCATCGGCTCGAACTTATAGCCGATGATCTCCCCGGCCCGCTTCAGCCATTCCAATTGCTGAGCAAAGGCGGTCTCTGTTTCGTTCATCCCGCCTTTCTTTTCTTTGACGATTGGTTTCATCACTCACCCCTGAACCAGTAATTTCTTATGCCATTGGCCCATGACACAGTGAATAAGAGCGTGGTAGCCAGAATCTTATATTGCCCGGTCGTATAGGTATAATAAAACCAGGGAATCTGTGATATCAGCCCCACCACATAGCCCCAACGATGCCAGTGGCTGGAAGGCTTCTGGCTGATCATATAAATGGCCAGGCTGCTCAAAATAAAAATGATCGTTTGACTATCTAATCTCACTGCACATAACCTAACGGCATATAATTTCATGGCACATAATTTCACGGCCAATAATTTTATGGTACATAATCTCATGACAAAAATTCCCTTAACCCATTCGCACTGCGCCGTAATTTTTTCAATGCCCTGGCTTCAATCTGCCTGATTCTCTCCCTGCTGACATTAAAGTCCCTCCCTACTGCATCGAGAGTATTATCTCGGTCGTCGCCAATCCCATACCTCCGCCTCAAGACTTGCTCCTCGCGGTACGCCAGTGTGCCTAACAGCATGTCAAGCTGCTTAACCATATCGAGGCTGTGGGCCCTGTTAAAAAGCTCATCCTCGCTTTTTAGAACATCCGGCATGGGGGAATCATCGTCATTGCCTGTCAGAAGGGGGCTGCCCAAGGATACCGGCAGTCTCGATGCCTTGAGGATGCTGATAACTTTTTCAGGATCAAAACCGGTCCGCTTAGATATTTCCGCCAGATCCGGATCTCGTTTAAGCTCCGTTGCAAGGGTTTTGATAGCCATCACAATGGCGTTGATCGCTGCCAAAATATTTACGGGCAAGCGGATAAGCCTGGCCTGGTTATCAATGGCCCGGCCAATCGTCTGCTGTATCCAGACGACGGCGTAGGTACTGAATTTATAACCTCTGCAATGATCGAACATCTCTATCGCCTTCATGAGCCCGATCAACCCTTCCTGAATCAGGTCTTCGAGCTCCAGTCCTCGATTTATGTACCTTTTGGCGATATAGGCAACCAGGGGCTGGTTGGCCAGAATCAATTCATCCCTGGCCGCTTGATCTCCTCGCTTGATTCGTATGGCTAAAGCCACTTCCTGCTTACGGGTTAAAGGCATTTTTCTCACTCCTGATCTATCTAATCTATCCAACTCTATCCGATCTATCCGGCAGTTAAATACTGCCTGATCTATCCGATGGTCATATACTGCCCGTAGTTTTGATTTTTGCTTTGATTTTTCTTTTGCTCTGCCTCTTTTTTGGCAAAAAACTGATCGATCATATCAGCGGCATCGCCCTTGCTTACGCCATCCGTATACAGCCCAAGTCTCTTGAGCAGGTTAACCTGTGCCTCGGTAGCTGGATTTTTCCTCCAGGGGGAATCTTTCCGTGAGAATGCCATTCCATTCCTGCGGGCAAAGTCCTCGCAGATCCCCTGGCCATAGCCCAGGTCCAGCGGGGTAGGATGAAGGAGAAACGGTTTTTCTTCTTTTCTCATCACAAAGGCACGGAACTTACTATCCCCCTGGGGGATCAGGATGGTATACACGCCCGGAGAAACCGGCAGACGCCACTGCTGGCCGTCGAAGATCCAGCGGAAAGCGGACTTATTGAGCAGGTCAAATTCGGCAATCGAGACCGGAGGCAGACAGAAGGAAAGCTGCTCACCGATTTTCTTTTTCTTTTCCTCTTTCTTTTCCTCTTCCTCTTCTGGCTTCTTTTCCGGCTCCTTAAGTGTTTCGATAACCGATTTCCCATCCTGCATCCGGTTACTATCCCATCCGAGCAGCTCCGGCAGAGAGCAGATATCGTGCCTGTTATCACAAAAATCAATGACCACGCAGTCGGTCTTCCCAGGATGTCTCCGGGTGCCCCTGCCTACGCACTGGGTGTATAGCGCGCTCGACTTAGTTGGCCGACACATCAGGACACACTCTATGCTCGGCTCGTCAAAGCCTTCAGTAAAGAGGGCACAGTTGGTAAGTATCCGGATCTCTCCGCGAGAAAATGCTCGCAGCGCCTCCGCTCGTTCCTCTTCCTTCGTTCCCCCGCTGAGCGCCTTTGCCTCGATGCCGTTTCCCATGAACATCTCGGCCAGGTCTTCCGCATGCTGGATGTTGGCACAAAAGGCAATAGCCTTCCTCCCTGGTGCGTACTCCAGGTACGACTTTACCACCAGCTTATTTCGCTCTTTGGTATTAACCGCCTGGGCCAGTTGGGATTCGATGTAATCGCCGCCCCGGGTCCCCACTCTGGAGAGATCGGTCTCGGTCTGCGCCCGATAGCCCCTGATGTCGGAAAGGTACCCGGCCCGAATCATGGTTAAAATGGAAACTGAGTACACGATCCTTTGGAAGACGTGTCCGAGGCCCTTGTCGTCCATCCTGGATGGTGTGGCCGTACAGCCGAATAGCACCCGTCTCGGATCGTTCGATCCAAAGCCCAGGCCGTCGATGATATCCCGGTATGTCTGCGCCATAGCGTGATGGGCCTCATCGATAACGAGCAGGCCAAAGCCCTCATCGAGGACCTGGCGCAGGCGCTTTTCTCTGGAAAGCGTTTGAACCGAGGCGCAGACTACGTTTTTGTTGCGAAAATCGTTCTCTCTGCCCTTAACTACGCCCACCACTGCATCCGGCCAAACCATCCGGACCTTATCCGCTGCCTGACGTATCAATTCGTCACGGTGTGCCAGGATCAGCGTCTTTCGCTTCGACCGTTTAGCCAGTTCTGAAAATATGATAGTCTTGCCGCAGCCGGTCGGAAGTACAACCAGAACACGCGTCAGGCCCTCGCGGGTTGCGTTGCGGGTTTCGTTGAGTGCGTCTTCCTGGTAATCACGAAGGCTAATCATCCGTTTACTGCAATCCTTTGTTGATTATTCATTTCCAAGGATAGCCTCTTTTCGATCATCTCACCGTAATGCAAGAGGCTTTCTTTCATGATTGTGTAAACTTCCTTGTAAAATTTATTACTCTCCAATGCTTCTTTGACAGACTTCTTCACCACGAGCCTTTCCATGAGTTCGACTTTGATAAGCTCCTCTATGGTCATAGTGTCTTTTCCGTTCTTCTTCTTTAACTCTTTCTTCCTCCGATCAATCTCCTTACTACCACCAGAGATACAAGCATCATAAATAGCATTGGTGATCGATTTATAATACCACCAGGGGTGTTCGCTCCCTTGACCCTTCGCATAATCGTAAAACTCTTGAATAGCGTCGGTAGCCTCTCTCCTGGCTGTCTTACCGTCTTCCCTTAATTGCTTCCATTCCTTGTTAAACTCTCTTCTTATCGCCGCCTTGGCAATCTTTTCACACTGAATGAAATATTGCCGAGCCTGCTTCCCCTTTAGATTGTTCTGGACCATCGCAAGCTCTTTGGCCATATCAAGTGAAATATAATATTCTTTAATATTATGACCCCCACTTCCTGTTTTGCCGCTCAAATTTGAGCAGCAAACATAGTCCACACCCTCAATAAAATCGTATCTTTTTATATACCGCTGAATCCAATCTTTAAAAAATGTCTTAACCTCCAAAAACTCATGAACATCCCTTGCATTAACCGTCTACACATTGTCATGCTCGATCTTTTGTCCAAAAATGGGAATCAATTCTTTAACGGATTTAATCTTTTTAATTTTGCTCATAGATCACCTCCAGATCAATAGTGCCGACCAAATCATGGAATTTATCAATATTCTTCTGAATAGCCTTGAGATGTTCGATGATAGTTTCTTGCAATCTTGGCTGGCTAAGGTAAGATCCTTCAAGCAACCTCATGGCTTCTAAAATACAATTTTGACCTTCGCTCAATTTTCTAAATGCCTTAAGTTGCTTCTGTTCCACGTCAAAAGAGGCTAATGCTTCCTCTTTTTGGGCTAACCGCTTGCTTAAATCATTCACCCTTCGTTGATATTGAGAAAGTTCCTCCCCTGACTTTTGTTTAGAAGTCTTCAACTTCTCCTTAAGCGTGTTCACTTCCACCTTGAGCACGTCGTAATCTTCCGGTATCACCTCGATGCGCTTCTCCACTTCAACTTTAACTTCCTTCTCAATAACCTGGGGCTGTGCTACCTTGGCCCTCAGCTCTTCCAGTTCTTTTGTAACCTTCCTGTAGTTTTCCTCTTGCCGGATGATGGCCGCATCGTCAGCGGATTTATTTCTTATCACCTGGTCATTTTCTTTTCTTAAGCGGGTGCGGTCTGCTTCCAGGGAGATAATTTGATCCTCAAGGGAGGTAATGGCCTGCTGCTTGGAGGAGGACTCCTTCTTTGCTTCGGCAGCTTCTCGCTTCGCTGCTTCGGCTTCAGCTTTGTGACGGGAGATGATTTCTTGCGCTTTGCTTTTAGTAATATCTTCGCCCAATTCAGCACGTTCAAAAGCTTCTTCGCGGGCCGATTCTGATGATTCTGATAAAAGCCTAATTGCTGAAGAATCGAAATTTGGAATTAGTGCACCTGGTGCACTAGATTTAAAATTTTCATATACTTTCAGGAGTCCACATCCATATCTTCTCGATAATCCTAATTCATTATTTACCCATTCAATATATTCCTGAAAGCCAAATTCATCCCTATATCCATAGGCAATCTGGCTTAATTCAACAATATCTTCCGCCGTCCGCTTTAAAATTTGCTTCGCCCTGATAGTGTATTCATGCTTTCGTAAAATCAGTTCGTCCATATCATCCCCTTATTCCCCTCTTAAAACGGAGCAATGTCGCCACTGGGTTGCCTATCCTGATTGCTATCCTTGTCCTTGCCACCGTCACTCTTTGGCAAAAATTGAATATTGGAAGCGATAACCTTCACACGACTATGCTGTTTTCCATCCTCACCTGTCCATCGCTCTTGCTTCAGCTCTCCGGAGATTACAACCGGATCGCCCTTGGCCAAATACTCAGAGCAAATTTCCGCTTTTTTCTCCCAGGCCTCGATGTCGAAAAAATTAACTATTTCCTTTTTATCATCTCCCTTCCCTGTCTTTTTGTTAACGCCAATGGAAAAATTGGCGACAGCAGTTCCTGAACCTGTATACCTTAATTCCGGGTCCCTAGCGAGATAGCCTATCAACAATACATGATTAAATGATGCCAAGTTTTTCAAGCTCCTCTTCGTCGATTAAAGCGTCTTTTAATTCAAAAAGAATTTTTGACTCAACATTCTTGGTAATTTCCTCAGCATGTTCAGTAATAACCTCAATAACAAGATGAGGATAATTTTTGACCATCTCCTCAATCTCCGCTTTGACCGTTTCCGGTTCTCTTTCCATTTCTTCGTCTATCAATTTTGTGCCTCCTTAAATTTTCTTATTGCCTCCATCCAGCCCTCAGACCAGATATTCAGGGCTGACCGAAAATCCTGAATAGCAACTCTGCCCTCAAGACATAGTTTCCAGACCTCATTCAGCCAGTCAAAATCCACCAGCTCCTCGCTGGCCAGATCCGGCATGTACTGTGATAGCCATTCGCTACAGCCTTCCGGATATGCCTCAGCTATCTGAATGTATCGCGGGGAAGCTATCGCATTGAGCGTTTCAAATGGTATGGACTGATTGTCCAATGGCTGACTAATTGGTCCCTGTATTGGCGCGGCAGTGTCCAAAGATTCCCCGGTTTGTCCATGCTTTTGAGCATGCGTCTGCTCGAAATATTTATTAATCCCGATTGCCACCCATTGCTCAAGATCAACCCCTGCCTGCCACATCTCCCCAGGATCTTTCCCGTCAACCGGAGGAAGCCGCCTGGCCTGGTCAAAGTGCTTCAGCCACCATCCCCAGGCCTCTTTTGCCCCTGGATTTTTGCCATCATCCCGCTGGTCATCGCTATCGAGTGCCACCAGGATCAAGTCGGAGGCCTCCAAAATCTCGAAGGCCCGCTTGTCCGGCCTTGCCGATGCGCTGCCGAGGGCCACCATTCCGGCCAGGTGTCCGGCCTCCTGGTTCAGGAGAATGGCGTCAAACTCAGATTCGACTACCACGAGGACCTGCTGGCAAAATACTTCCGGGAGAGATACGTCTGTTATCATGGCCGCCGATATCATGGCGCCCGAGGTGGACCCGGAAACTATCGCGTAGGCTGGCCCCTTCTCAGGGGTATTCCCTTTGCGGTCAATCCGCCTGATCCTGGCCCTCTGAAGTATCCCGTCAACGAAATACGGGATCACAATTCCTTTAGGCAGCCAGATATCTTGTTTACTGCCATCATCCTTGAGCTTTTCATCGAGTCCCCACAAATCGCGCCCACGGCTTAAATTTTTGGGATTCCAGCCAAGATGGAAGGCTTTGATCGTATCCTCTGAAAGGCCGCGACAGTCTTTGACGTAGGCCAGAATTTCGGCCTCTTTTAAAAGCTGCTCGTGACACCAGTCAACGAAGGCAGAACACTTCCTGATCCACTCAGCAGGTGGCTGTATAATTTCTCGAGGTTCCCATTTACGACCGTGGCCCTCCGAGTTTGCCGATTTTCCCCAGTCAAAGGAACGCTTCATTGGCTCAGGCTTTATTCCTGCCTTGAGGCAGGCCTCCAGGTAGGAGAGTTTTCTTATCTCTCGAAGATACTGGATAATGTCCCCGCCCTTCTCGCATCCCCTGCACCAGTACTTGCCGCCATCCCCCTCTTCCGGCCAGACGTGAAAACGGTCTACTCCGCCGCACAGAGGACAGGGTCCGACGTATTCGCCGCCGTGGGTGGATGCGACTTTTTTGACGATGATATTGTCTTGGGGAAGCAGGTCAAGGAGAGCTGGCATTATATCAATCCTTTTTCTGTGACTGGTAAAATACGCATGCAGCTTCGTTTTTATCGCTGGCAAGTCCTAAAAATTCAGTAACTTCGTCTGTATTGGTAAGTTTGCCGTTTTTGATAATAACAGCTCTTTCTCTTTGTAAAGATTGGATTGTTCCAAACCCTGTTTCCTCTATCAATTCAAGACAAATCACCGGGCGCGTCTCAAATCCTTCTTTGTATTTAATAACAGCTAAAAGATTGTTTACTGGAATTATTTGAAATATTTTATGATTCATTTTATTATTTTCCTTTTTTTGTGACGGGTTAATCAACCCGTCACCAACCCGTCACGCTCAAAACTCTTTATTTTTCAAATAGTGTGACGGGTGTGACGGGTGTGATGACTATTTATAATAAGTATATGTAAAAATTATTTTTAATATACAGTGCGTATAAAGGAAAAGCCGTCACACCCGTCACACCCGTCACATCGTTTAAAAAACAAATACTTGCAAAATCGCAACCCGTCACCAACCCGTCACCAAATAGGGTCATTTGATAACCCTATTCCAAAATAATATTTTCCTGTTCTGGTTTTTTCCCATTGAAAACGCTCACTTATTTTTTCTCCGAACTTTGTACCGCTCATTGATTTGTGACCGTTTTCTTCACACCATTTTTTGTAAGCTTCATAAAAATCATTGGCTTTCATTTTTTTATCCCCGCCAAGAAAGCAAGTATCGTTGATAAAATGACCGATGATATCCTCCCCTTCCTGGTAACCTTGTGTCGCCAATTTAACAACATCAGGAGTCATTAACCCTACCTGTTGCCATTCAAGGCAGCCCTTAACCATCCATGCTAAAATGCCAGATGATTCTTTTTGGAGTTTTTCAGGTAAAAACGGATCTCTTTTCCTCTGATATGGTTTTTCTGGATTATCGATAAATGACAGATTGAAAGGTATAAGTTTTATCCTATCCCATATTGCATCATCAGTCGGGTCAACTCTTGGCTTATTATTTGTCATGAGAAAAAGTTTATGAGTAGGGACAAAATTTACTACGCTTTTTCCGAAAAGCTCTCGACCACAAAGGACATCTCCGCCGGCCAGCAATTTAACCTTGCCGAGATCCATTTTCCTCCCGTCGTTTGTTTCCGATGCAAAGACTATTCTGCGACCACGCAGGGCCATAATGTCTGGCCTTGCATTGGAGCTGGAATTAGGTTTCCCTTGTTCGAGCAGCATTTCAGATTGAATAGGTCCGGCCAGGGGACCGAGAATATAAAAAAGGATATAAAAAAACGTCCCTTTTCCATTACGGCCTTTTGATCCCCAAAAAATAGGCATTACATGGTCGATAGTAGAACCAGTGATGCAATAACCCAAAAGCCTCTTTATAAAAGCAAATATTTCATAACTATTATCAAAAATTTCAATGAGAAATTTTTCCCATGTCGGGCATAGTATAGCGAATCCTTTCCATTCTGTATTACATGGAGTCTTGATGTAATCAGATGGTTTCCCCGGCCTGAAAGTTCCTGTTTTTAGCTCTATTACTCCGTTTTGGCATCCGAGCAACCAGGGGTCTTTATCCCATTCCTCCCCGGTAATAGCCAGTGAATTTTCGCCGGAAGCAGCCAGTTTAAGAACATCATCCTTCCATCTCTTTTTTTGAAGCTGAGATATTTTTTTGTTAAACTCTTTTTCTTTTTTTTCCAGTGGAGGTAAATCTTTCATATTGCCATTACCATTAATTTCTTTTATTTTTAAATATAATTCGCTGGATTCTTTTGAATAAATATCAATTATTCTATCTAACCTCCGAATAACATTATCAATCTTGTCTTCTGCCCAGTAATGTCCCTTCCACTCGTACCAGCGCCCGGCAGCATGGTCATAACAAAGTTGATCCCGATGCAACTGAGCAAACAGCCATGCATCACCGTCCTGCTGGCTCGTGCAGGCCCGGTAAATATCCGCCTCACCGATTTTGGGCTCAGGCTCAGGATGCTTGGCGTATTGCTGCTCCTGCTCAAGTTTGGCATCAATTTTTTTTGAGAGATCATCGTTGTTTGTCATATAATAAGTTGTATTTTTCGTCTGTTATTTTTTCTTTTTTTGATCCATTTCTTGACCGAGCTAACCTTGACGATACCAGATTTTGGAGGTCTCCCCGGACTTTTATATGCTGGCACTCCTACAGTTTTGACCTCGACATTATTGCCGTTTATTGATAGTACCTGTCGAAGGTACCCATTATTTGAAAGAATTTCTCCTGTTTTCATTAATCAACCAGTCAAAATATTCCAGGCCCAGTGAGTCATGTTGGAGGCCTGCGGGCCTGGGCAAATAGGCCCGCTGGTATTAAGGCTATAAGAGAGTTGCCAATCCCGCCCGTGTGCAGGGAGAAGCCGTAAGTAAATGTGAAAAAAACCGTCTAATATAGTCTAAAACATGAATTTAAGCCTATTGTAATATTTTAGTTTCCTGCCAAGATGCTACCTTGGCAGGGTTTTTATGAGTGCCTTCCCCGTTTTGCTCATCAGGAAAGTCTCTATAGATATCTTCAAATGAACAATTGATTATCTCTGCGAGTTTTTTTGCGTATTTAGGGCGCGGACCACATTGATTTTTATAAACCGAATCAGGTCCCATACACCATCGATAAACGCTTTGCAAATGCACATCTAATCCGTGGTTAGCTATGAAATCACGAAGTTGCTGATAGGTAAATTTATTTTCTATTCTGAACTGTTCAAGTTTTGTCATAGTGTTTATACTTTAACTTCAAATGAAAAACATTGTCAAGCTTAAATTTGCAATTAAAAATTTAAACGAACGATTTTTATCTTGAATTATTAATAAATATAACTATTGACTTTTAACTTCAAAAATTATTAAATTATAGACAAGGATAGTGGAATAGGACAACTATTGACTTTTAACTTTAAAAATTATAAATTATATATCAAAATAGAAGAATGGGGTAAAAAATGAAGCCAAAAATTATAGCAAACAATGCGCTATCGCAAAATTTAGCCGGTTTACTGGGATATTTTGATCATCTTGGAGATACTAGATATCTACGACAAGCCATTAAAGATAAAGTTGATGAGATAAAAAATAAATATGATATCAGTATAACTATTAATACCGTAATGGGATGGATAGAGGCGAGGGAGGATAACCCTTGCCGCTCCTTGAAATGGCCCAGCCTGGAGCTACTTATTCCATTTACTGAAAATTTGGGGATAAATTACATGGAATTATTTATCCCACATAATCAACAAAAAAATGAGTATATAAAATTATCAGGCCTGATATCCGAGAAGAGGAGATTGGTAGAATCAATTTTAAGAATACCGGATGATGATATTGAATCTATAAATGGCATCAGAAGTTATATAAGCGGAATTGTAGGAGATAAGGTAAAAGAAATAGAAAAAAAGAGTGAAAAAAAACAAGAAGAGTATAAAGCAATAATCAGCTTACTGGAGGTTCTAAATTAGCCCTGACTTGTTTCTCTATTTTTTCAAGCGCTGCAAGCATGACTTTAACATCTTCAAGTTTTTGTAATAATTCATCAGGGTTCAATCTGTTTAATAACAACTTAAAAGAATTAAGACCGTCTAAGGCCCTTTCTATGTCTTCAAGTAATTCTCGTAATTTTCTAAACCTTGACATATCCATCTCCATAACAGCTTTAAAACAATGCATTGTAAACCAGATAAATGCGTTAAAATGTAGTATGAATAATATGCTATACTAATCGTTAAATAAAATCCAGTATTTTTTCTCCCCCCCTCCACTCAAATCTAAAAGTAATTTCAAACAAAAAAATAAACTTTCCCCTTGACGTCTTTAACTTTGAATGATAAATTATTATCAACGAAACTATTGGCTCAGGCTTTTCGGGGTTGTGAGCCTGGGTGAAATCCCCCTGGCCGAGATACTCTCCCATCGGCCGGGGGGATCACCAGGGAAAGGGAAAAATGATATACGAAATTAAATCAGAATTATCAGAGGTAATCACCAGGACTCCAAAACTTGCTAAGGCGATCAGGATCGGCATAACCCGCAACCTGCATGCTAGTGAACCATGGTGTGTTTGGCGCAGGAATTTTTTGTTATAGAGGTCATAGGAGAAGCCATATGTCACAACAGGAAAAGCAGCAAATTTTAAGCCCATACCAGGCCGCCGACCAGCGCGGGGACCTGGCCAAACTGGTCCGCCTTGGGCGCACCGGTGAAAAGCGAGAATGCGCTGGTTACGGACATATGTACACATTCAGGCATGATCATCTCACGATCTACGTTGATGAGCCAAAGCCTTTCATGCTGGTCATCGATGGCGACCACGTGGTCTGCTCCTCGATTAAAGAGTTGCTGATTCCAGGGGATTGGTTTGACAGACTCCTGGATTTAGCCACGATTGTTTGTTAAAGGAGTATAACGTGAACAAAATAACACCTGATGCTTATCGGAAAGCGCAGGAAGAGCTTTTCAGAGAAAATAGGGCAGCAGAAAAATAAAAGTATCTGGCCTACACGGTCGTACACGAATTGCCCAGGATCGGCAGGAATGCCCCCAGCCCTTGCGGCAGTGGGAAATAGCACAAAAAGTGTTGCGGGAGGTAAGAATGGATAGATTGTATTACATGATCGGCGTTGAGCGTGACGGGGATCTCGTCGAGGCGATAGGGAAACCGGCTGATTTATTCCTTACGGCACTTAGCTGGTTTAAACGAGGGGTTACGTTCTCTTCAATGCGGGAATATCGGAGGGTAAAACGTGGGCACTAACGAAATATTGCGGGCAGCAGGTGAGTTGAGAGCTGCTTGCGACCAACTCGGTAACACAGATCTCAAAAACGCTATCGTAGAGCTGGCGACCAGGGCGTCGGCCTGGGTACCAGAGGACAAAGCCGTGGATTTGATCACCAGGGCCACAGAGAGAGCTAAAGAATTAATTCCAAAACCTGAGCCGGTACCGGCCAGGAATTAAGAAGGAGGTGATGGGAATGGGAGTTAAAAACGTAGGCAAGAGAAGAGTGATGAACATGGGAATGGCAGGGACCAGGATCGAAGGCAAGGGCACGGTCAAGATAAGCGATGGCAACCGGATGTTTTGTACGCAGCTTCCGCCAGGGCAGAGGATCAGCAGGATCATCAGCAGGTTGCAATCGAGCAGACAGAGCCGGACGGCGTGAACTTACCAGGAACGACGCCGCCCAACCTAAAACAAAAACGCATCGTAACAGAGTAAAAGGGACATGTCAATGGCACAAAAAACAAGGCCACCTATGACAGAAGCTGCCAGAGAGCGACTAGAACAAAAACTGTATCGCCTGGATGCCACTATCCAGCGCGGCACGGAAGGAGTAGAGCTTGATATCGCTATGGAGCAGGCGCGTGAATGCCGGAGGGGCAGAGCGCAGGCCAGGGATATGAGGCAGCAGCTTGAAAGGGATTTTAGCAGGTTTTAGAGATTAGCGAGGTGAGAAAAATGGAAGGTATACTTGAAAAAATAAAACAGCTCGGAGACCCTCTCCAGTCAGAGGCTATCCAGAGAACCAAGGATAAGCAGACCCATAAAGGGTATGACACCGACGGATATGGTGTTCAGTTTTGCGTTAACAGGTTTAACGGAATTTTCGGTACCGAATGGGGTGTCCTCTGGGAGATCGTGAATCAGGACAAGGGTACCACTAGCACTAATAAGCAATGCTGGGAAGTAACAGTCAAGGTCGGCATCTGGGTACTACAAAAAGAGGGCGTCAGGTGGCACGCAGGCGGACACGTCAGCAAGACGCACTTTGATGCTCTCAAAGGAGCGATCACCAATGGCTTTAAAAAGGCCGCGGCCCTTTGGGGAGTTGGCCGCCATGCTTATGAGGGTGCCCTCGATGACGACAACGACCCGTGGCCAGAGTGGGCGGCCCAGAACGGCAGCGAGCCGTCGCCCACGATGGAGGACATAAAAGAATCCTTCCACGGCAAACAGAATCAGCAGGTCCAGCATCCGGAGCCATCAGCCCCGCCAAAGAATGGTAATGACCATGAATCCAGCCAGCAGCCTTCCGCACCGCCTGCCGGAAATGGGAAAGAGGCTGGCCTTCGCAAGCGGATCACGCTCAGGCTTAAGGCGCTACTTGGCAATGAAGAGAAAATCAACGCCTGGTTCCAGTCAAAGTCTAAAACCGTAACCTGCATGAAAGACCTTGATAACCTTGAACTGATGACCCTTATCAAGATCTATGAAGAAGTTGAGAAGCTTGTCGAAGAGCTGAAAACAAGCAATAAAAATTAGGACCTCACCTCGTCCGGGGTCTCTCGCAAGGGAGGCCCCGGACGTTTTCTGATAGGAAAAACAATGAGCGACAATGAACAGCAAAAGCAAGTAACTGGCAATAACAGCTACGAAGATAGGCCTCTCCGGATCGTAGAATTTAGGGCGGAAAACACGAAAATTATTAAGGCAGTCCAGATATTTCCAGGCGACAAGGATGTGGTTACTCTGACCGGGAAAAATAGCCAAGGAAAAACCACTATCCTTGACGGAATCTGGATGGCCTTGAGTGGGAAAAATCACATCCCAGATATGCCCATTCGTACCGGTGAAAAAAGGGCAGAGATTTATCTTGACCTGGGAGATTTTCGGGTAACCCGCAAGATTACCGGTAAGAGCGATTCGCTCAAAGTTGAGAGCTCGGACGGGCACCAGGTGACCAGCCCTCAAAGATTTCTCTCCTCATGTTTGGCTGACCTGGCTCACAATCCCCTGGAGTTCATGCGGATGAAACCGAAGGAGCAGCTTGAAATTGTCCAGGGGCTTTTCCCTCTCCCAATTCAGACATCAGAAGTTGAAAAAATAGCCGGCCTCACCGCCAAAACCATCAAGATGAGTGATAATAAGATACTCTATCTTGATACTGTATCAAAGGCCCTCTTCGATGAGCGTACAGAGAATAATCGGGAGATAAATCGCCTTGATGGAGTTATCGAGTCAATCAAGATTCCTCATGAGCTGGCGAATATCCATCCGGTATCTATCACTGAATTGGTGGCCGAGAAGGACAGTCTTATTGACCTCTTTAAGAAGAATAATGATGTCAGGCTGAAAGAGAAGAATCTTGATGCATCTGCAGATGTTCCCGATCATGTGTTATCACATTGATATTAAGGGGTTTAATTTTTGAGTTTTCGTACAAATTTTCCTCTATAAAACAATATGTTATAGGAACCGGCGGTTCCTTTTTGCTTAACATTTTA
>Ga0307378_10007091_pt1 | contig 15133 bp, 12 predicted proteins | sample UN1MG_FD_202238 | JGI IMG/M metagenome (GOLD analysis project Ga0307378, IMG submission 202238) | Soil microbial communities from Risofladan, Vaasa, Finland - UN-1 | ecosystem: Environmental > Terrestrial > Soil > Coastal area > Acid sulfate soil | place: Finland: Risofladan, Vaasa | collected...
TACACTTTCACCAACCCCAACGTTATATTGGGCACCAATATTTCTGCCTAAACCAGCATCTTCACCGATAAATATATTATCGTTTTGGTCAGTAACTTCTAAACGAGCAACATTTGTTCTCAACCATTGGTCAGCAACAGCAGCCGCAAACACACCATAAATCATAGACATTGTTCGTGAAGCTGCTTCTGTTGTCCTCTCAGTATTGTCAATAAATAGCTTGTTATCACCAGTTTCGTAATATCCTGATTCGTTTCCTAAAAATACTGAACCTGTCTGAGCTGCTGCACTTGTATATCCTGAGCGATAACCGTAATATGTATTACCATCTCCAGAATCGAGATTTTGACCTGAATACGCACCACTTGAAGTATTGTGCGAACCAGATTGTAAATCCGTTAAACTACCAATCCCGATTGCAACGTTATAATCCGCATCAGCCGTTATAAATTTATCAAGAGCAAAATCACCAACAGCAACGTTTCCAAAAGCATTATTTGCAGATTCTTGACCTGCTAAAATCCCAATAAAAGTATTGTTGAATCCCTGTAATAACTCTAATCTATCACCTTCCATCCTAACGTAAGAATGAGCCGTTGCACCTGTATCTCTAAACAATAAGCTACCAGGTGCAGCGCCTGTATAAAATAATATTTCCCAATCACCATCAGTTCCGTGTATTTCAGGAACGTCATCGGGTTTCCAAATCGAAGTTGTAGCTAATATCGTTCCGTTTACAGTAAAAGTGCCAGCCCTTGCTGCTCCAGGCGTTGAATCATCATAAAATGTTAGCTCTAAATTCCGAACACCAGCAGCACCAGAAGTGCTAAATATCATCCCATCTCTTGATAATGAATGACGATAAGTTTCATTGTAAACATCAGGTATTCCCCAACCCCAATCAACAGAAGGGTGCATACCAGTTTGTATCTGTGAATAATTATCAGCAGCAGGGGTGCCTGTTGGCACAACTTCAGAATCACCGGTAAATTCACCCGGTGTTAAATATCGAACTAATCCAGGTGCTGTGCCACCTTGAATCCAAGTATTATTTGGGTCTTGTGTGTAATTGTATCCTTGATTAAATGCTATGTATTCTGCAATATTCCTTTCGTGATACATTGCAGGTTGTAAATATGCTTCAATTTGGTCAAGAGGTATTGTTTGCGGATTAATAGAATACCTTACATCTCTAAGACGTTCATTTCTTGCTTTTCTTTCTTCACCTTCTTTTTTCCATCTTGCATCTTCATCAGCATATCTTTTTATTTTATCTGCTTCCCGTTCATCCCCTTGTCTTTTTAGTTCTCTGTCTAAGCCTTTCCACAAACCACCCTTGGTTTTAACACCTTCTTCTTGTCCTTTTCGCCATTTATCTAATTCTTCTTCCTCTCCTTTTGTTAATCTACGTTTTCGCAATCCCCCTCGTTTTAATACTTCATCATCTGAAATATCTTCTGGGGTTACACCTTCACGTGGAAAAGTCTCTTTCTTTTCTGCAACTTTACGCTCAATATCAGTTGAACCGCAAAAATCTCTTAACCCATTTGATGCACGACCTGTCATTCCAGGATTACCGTCTTGTTTTAGTTGACCTTGCTCACGGGTTCTACCTTCTTGCTTTCTGTCAGATTTCTTACCTGCCCCTAATGCACCACCTAATAATTTTGCCGCACCACCTAATACTTTAAGACCTGCTTTTGCTAATCCAACAGCAGGTGCCACCACTTTCCCGACAACACCTTCTATGATATCTTCAATGGAAATAAAATTAACATCACCATTTTGTGTTAAATCAACACCCGTTGGACTTATAACAAATACTGTATTCGGTATTAAATTATTTTCCGATGGTGTATTTATCGGTGTGTATCCTGGAACTGGTGTATAACTCGGTGAAGTTGTTATCCAACGCCACAGTCCAAAATGTGTCCCCGATTCAGAATTATGTGGTGAAAATGAATCGAATTTCAAGTCAACCGTTAACGGTATCAGAAATTTACCACCTAATTCATATGGTGCTTTTTGGAATTCTAACGGAGCATCATAAAATTCACCATCATCCGTAAAAAATGAATTGATATGTAAATGTCCCGGATTTATCGGTTCACCATTCGAATTATTCGATAACCAGTGCTTATCCTTTGCATTACCCTCTGTGATTGGACCACCACGAGCTGCCGATAAATAAGCTAATACATTTTTACTACCACCTGAACCATCACCAGTATCACCACCTGATGCTTTACCTGTTATAAATCCATGCCCTGATGGCTCATTCTGTGAAACTCCAAAATTCAGAGCTGCACAATATTGGTATCTGTCATTTTGTTTTACCCATACAACTGAAGCTAATGTTGCATTCCTATCTCTGTCTAACCAACCATCATCATCAATATCATAAATCGGACTGTTGTATTGACCCCCACCGTTATGATGAGCACAAAGTTCAAAACTCGGAATAAATACATTTTGTTGCTTGTCATAATCAGTAGTCACTGATAGAGTTCCGGATGTTCCTGGAGCTACAAATCTGCCATTTATACTGAAATATTGGTCTTTTATTGAATCAGCATCTTCACCTTCATGGTCTGAATTATTCAAAGTCAGTTTCATTAATGTTGAATCCATTTTATCGAAACTGTGTATTGCGTGTAAATCACCATCTTCAACAGCTTGAACAGGAATCACCATTGACCATGCACCAGCTTTTTTTGGCTTATCAGGACCCCAAAAAACAGCATCGTTTACTGTTTCACCTGAAGTATCCCAGAACATATAATTTATGCAAGAACCACCCCAGTCGAATTCATCTTCCCATTGACCTTCGTCTGAACCAGATTTCATCATCCTGCCGGGTATTAATCGTCTAGCTTCCCATGGCACAAAATCCTCGTGATGTCTAAATCCGAAGTATGCTTTTTGATAAATGCTATGTTCAAATTTCTCTGCTGGCATTAATCCCCTCCAAGTTGTCTAAATGCTTTCTTGATTACATGAGGTGGCAGAAAATTCCATAAATCCACGTCAGGCGGTATTTCAGGGATGCTAACAGAGGTTGTAAATCCACCATCACGCTCTTGAATCCTTATCGAATCTACAAACCCAACCATCGCTTTGTCAATATCAATAATACCTCCAAATGTTGCACTCCCTACATATCTGTCTTTTAAGCACCATATCGCTTTTTCTGCTTCACCTTTTGCAAATCCTTCCATAATATCTGCATCTTGCAGTTCATTCTTGTAATTGAACCGAGCATTTATTCTTGTTGAGGATATTTCCCATTTCGGGAAAATTCCTTTTTTGTAACCGATTTTATCTAATTCGACATTAATTGTGTGCATCTGGCTTTTATCATTTGGGGTGCCTCTAACAACTTGGAAAACAGTAATAAAACGATGTTGTGCTTCTTGTTTAACCTTTTCCCAACCTTCTGCAAAAGATGTTATTTCCCATTTTGGTAATTCATCTTCATCAACTGTAAAGAAAAATGAATCATAAATATTGAATTGTAAATCTGAATTAGTATTAATTTGGAATACTCCTGCATCTTTGTCAGCCATTGAAACGGTAAACGGTGAAATTGCAGGTTTACTGCCTGCTTTAGCCTGAACATTAATAGCAGCAGCGAAATCTAACTTAGGATTCGCTAAATTATCTAATAATTCTTCAGCGGATTCATCCCATGGTGCTATTTCCATATTTATAGCCCAGGGAACATTCTCTGCACGTTTGCTAAACTTGTTTATCCTAAATGCAATCAAATAATTTGTTAGAACAATGCTTGGGGGTTGAGACATCGTTACCCAGTTCACAATAGAAACCATATTCGGTTTTATATCCAATATTTGTTCATACCAGCTTGGGTCAAATTGATAATATTTCCGGTAGCCTTCACGTAAAGTCTGAGCAATACGAACTCCAATTGGGTCAGAAACCCAGTCTGCAGGATTCATTATTTTGCGTATTTCAATCATAAATCTATTCATGAACATATCGGTAAACCAACTATCACGCAATAGGCTTTCACTAACTCCAAATTCATCTAGCATATAATTTATCGGACACCATTCACCCTTGACGTAATCTTCACCAAGGATACGCATGTTTGCTGGTATTCGAACAACATTCCGGGCAATTGGCTTTATATCACCAAAATCATTAATTATCTCATCATAAACATTATCACTGTTTTCCTTAACCTCGACTACAACTTCTTCTTCTTTTTTGAATAATACATCAACAGAATCAGGCATCACGTGAGAATTGTCTTGGTCATAAAATTTACCACTGAGTAAATACTTCGGTTGAAGTGATTCTAAATATGTCTTATAAGTTAAATCATCAAGAGGTTGTAAATATACTTTGCCATCAGGCAGAAAAACAGTTGTTGCTTTTCCAAATCTTAATAAACTCTGAATAACGGTTATCACGGGTTCACCGAAATATTCAATATCATCAGGTTTAACTTTTGTAAATTTTGTTTGGTCACCTCGAATCCCACCGTAAAAGTTTTTACCGTTTATTACACAAACTTCTTTGAGAATCTTGTCAGCAAGCTCGATAACATCGTGAGGTTCACCTGTCGCCTCTGTTCGATGTCTCCAGTTTAAGACTTGTCCGTTTTTTATTGACCAACTTCGATAAATCGCAACTGGATAACTGAAATAATCCTCTAATATTTGGTTCTGAACTGGCATTATATTCAAAATACCACAAAATCTCTTGACATTATATCGACCGGTTACTTTTTGATAACTCAGGAAAAATCGAGGGTCAACAAGTTCAATTTCACTTTTGAACTTTTGTGAATGTTTTTTCTTCAAAGCATATAAATTCTTGATTTCTAAACTTTTGCCTGTTTTATTGTTTGTGAGTTTGATTGTCAAAGGATTCGATAGAGCAAATATCCTGTCAACCGCTGACGGTTTTAACAATAACGTGCAATGATAAGCAGTTAATCCACGTTGGAACATCCAATTGAAACCTGTTGTTTCCAACACGTCTTTCAAACCGTTTATTTCGATGCTTATATCTGTCATATTATCCTATGTTATTAAAAACCCATCGTTCCCGGTGTATATGCTCCACCACCACCACCACCTTCTAAATCTTTGTCCACAACCCATGTATAACTTGAACTGAATCCCTTAGTGTAAAGCATTACAACATTATCATCACTGATTGCTGGACGTGCTAATATTTCACCTGAATCTGATGCTTCATCAATATCCCAATGACCTGCAGGATTGTAATTATAAACACTTGGTGGCTTTACTGTTGGTGCTGCGGGCTGACTTGGTATATTGCCTACTCTAACCAGTGTTGCAACATAATTCATTGTTATTTTGTGACCTGGACTGTATGAGTAATATGTATCTTCTTCACCGTCTAAATACTTTTCTCGCACTTTACGGGCTGTGAAATTAAATGTTATCTTATCACTGTATGAAATCACACCTGAATCATCTGGACCGACCACCGTCCAGTTCACATTTATTGTATTCGCCTGAGAACCAAAATTAGTATTATCTGATTCAATAAAAGCATGAAGTGTTTGATTGTAATGACCGACTTTCATGTAATTATTGAGAACGTGTGTCCATAAAAATCCCTTAATATTCGCTTCATATTCAGCTTGGAAACCATCAAATTTTATTGTATCACCCTTGAATATCGCATCAAAAGTAACTGAGTATTTGACTGGTGGTTTTAAGTCCGAACCTGCATACTTACCAGCAGCATGACCTTTTTCACCAAGTTTTTTTGCAACTCCTGATGTTTGAGGCTGCCCAATCGGTTCACCAACTAATTGAGTTACATTTAGATTTCTGATATTCCAATTAGCAAATGCTTCTGGCACAAATTTCTCGATAAATTGTAAAGTGTATTCGATAACTCCATCAGTTGAAAACTTATCATTTCTCGATTCACTGGTTTGTTGGAATGTTCTTGCACCAAAATAAGCTGCTAATATCGTCTCAGCTTTTTTTACAGCACCGGAAACAGCACTTTCATAATTAGTTTTACCTGAACTTGCACCAACACCTGTGTATTTGCCTGTAAAAGCCACTGTAGCCCTCTGAGCGTCATCATAACTTATATGTGTATTTATAGGGAAATCACCTGTTGCATTGAATGAAGGACGCTGTATCGCAAATGAGAACAATATATCCATTGACCGCCCTGTCATTGTCCTGAATCCCAATGTTCCTTTTATCTGGAATCCAGTATTAGTTGCAGGGTCATGTTCAAATATTTCAACATCGGCACCATCGTCATCAATTACAATTGTTAATTTCTGATTAGCTTTTTGAATTGCATCACTTAAATTATCTCTTAAAGTCTTTAACGTTGCGTAATTGTTATTATCCCACAGCATAATTACACCAGAAACAGAAGTTTGCTCCATTTCTTCAGTAAAATTAATCTCAGTTATCGTAGAGTTTGCAGGATTTGTGTAAGCTCCGTATGTTAATTTTATTGACATTATTAGTCTCCCTGCCCAAATTTAGATACTCGTCTTATCGTGTCACTCAATTCCCCACCAATTTTTGAAGCAATCATTCCACCAATCCCACCTAAAGTATCATTCAACATTCTTGATAAAGTATCCATTAGTGATGCCATAACTCCTTCAATATTAAATAAATTGCGGCCAGGTTCAGAACCAACATCACTTGCCCAACCTGCAACTTCTTGCCGTTTATCATACATCTTTTCACGTTGATTCATTTCGTATTTCAGCATTTCCTTACCTGTTTTTTCATCAACATTGTAGCCTACTCTTGCCATTTTCTCTGCATATGAACTCACTGATTGCCTAGCACCGCCAGCAACAAATTGCATCTTTTCGTAAGCTGTCGAAACAGCAGCACCAACCGCGTCAGATATTCTTTTTGTAGATTCTTCGCTTAATCCTGTTCCGAGCAATTTCGTGCCAATAAATGACGTTGCTATTGCTGCTGCTTGCGGAACTGCCTGAGCTATTTTTTCCTGATACGATTGAGTTGGAGACATAAAAGTTCCTGCTGAACTTGCTAACATGCCACCCATCATCGCTCCACGGCTTCTCTTTCTTAATTCTTCTTTTTCTTGTGCTGTTGCTCGTGTTTGTGCCTGTGTTTGAGCTTGTGTTCCTTGTGACTGTTGACTCGTTGCTTGTGTTTTCGATGAAACTTTTTTAACCATATTCGCAATCATAACTTCCATCTGATTCATCATCGTCTGGAAGCCCTTCATGTCGAGATTAAATGAAAATGTCATTTCTTGGTCTGGCATATTCCCCTCTAACTAATCTCGTGCCAAACTTTACAGCTCAAAGTTTGACCGATTAATGAATTACGAAACTCTGTTACATCGAGCAATTCGATTTTACCAATTGACATATTTTTCATAAATACTTTCTCAATTGTATGAACGGTAGCACTTGCAAGAAAATTTTCCGCAGAATATAATGCAGGATAAACCACAATCTCATTAGCTGTTTCACTTACAATAAGATAACAACCAGAATTGATTCGTGAACCTACACTGTATTTAGTTGAATCTTCTATTATCACAATTTCACCAGCTTCAAATGTGTGTGCTGTGATTGGAATACCAATTTTATTACCGCCTTTGTCAACGGCAGCGGCTCCTGCATCAATATTGAGATTTTTTACGGCTACTGTTTGCATCGAATTCGCTTTCACAATCTCATTTTGCACTTGCACAAGTATTTGGCTTAGATTATGACTTGCAGATTCTCCGAATATATCTTGCTGGTTCATTACAATTAAGACAATATCAATACTGGTTTCAAACAGCTTTTTATTGTTTATCCCTTTTGTCAGTGAACCTGTTTCAATTACCATCGCAAAAGGGTATCTTAGTCCTGGAATCTGGTCTTTTGGAATCGCACCCGTTGCAATTTCACACTGATTTATATCACTAATATTGCTCTGGATTAACGCAACCATCCAACGCTTGATTTCATGTGTTGTAGCCATTAATCCCCCTCTTCATATTGGCGTTTCATTGCTATAAATGCCATGTCAACCATCGTTTTCATGCTTCGAGTTAAAGGCGGTTTAATCCTGTCATATAGTAATACTCCTAAAGCCCAATTCCCAGCCAACATTGCTGTTTTCATTTCTTCAAGTTCTTTGTGTTTCATCGCAAATTCATAATAAAATTCACGTTTTGCTTCTGTCATATTTAATAAATCTTGATATGAAGGGATTGAACCAATCGTAAAAACACGCAAACACTCAAGAAACCAATTTTTCTCTAATTCGGAAAATAATGGCTCATCTTTTTCTTCAATGTCTTTTTCTTCATCTGTCATTATTCCCTCTATTATACTCGCTGTGCTGTTTTAAATACTTCAGCTCCATCAGGTTTCAAACACTTAAAACCAACTTTGATAATTCCAACATCATCCCGATAAGAGAATCTGTCAAATAATTCAATCGCAGGAATCGCTTTATTGAATGTGATTATCTCTTGACCTGCAAATGCCGGTGTTATGACTAAAGCACCGTATAACGCTGCATCAGCACCCTTGTTGTGACCTACTTTTAATGCACCTGAATCTATCGCACCAGCCGTTGACCAACCAGGGAATAACGCATCAAATATCGCTGGCAATGAATATTCATACAAAGCCATAACCACAACAGGAGCACAACCTGCGTGCATCACTGTTACTAAATCTTCACCAGAATTTACTGCTTTTACATCCTTATCTTTGAATCCCCAATCTATCTCAATCGGTTCAGCTAAATCACCAAGATTTACACCTTTGAATGATACTGATTCCGGGATTGAACTTCCATAATTACCAACTGTCATTTTTACCTCAACTCTTAAAATTCTTGCGTATTGTGTCTATCAGGACTTCATCAGCTTTGTCATTCCAGCCAAATATCGTCCTCGGAGTCGGTTTAATTGTTATTGAAGATTTTTTCAAATATGGTTTCAAAAACTTATATTTGCCTTCTTTGAGCAATAACAATATATTTGCTTTCATTTTTGCTGTTATTGGGATTACACTTGGAATCCCGTATTGCTGCTTCCTTGCATACTCTTTATTCGTGCCAACAGTAATAGAATCATTCTCTACTGGTGAAACAGTAATAGAATTCTTCAATTCACCAGTGTCTTGTAATGCAGGACGATTATCAAAAAATCTATTCGGTAAATTTCCCGACCTTGATTCTTTGTCTAAGAAATTCAAAATACCAGCAACATTCGGCACCATCCTCGGTGCCCATGAATTAGAACTCCAACCTTGATTGTCAAATGCTTCTTTGACCAGATTGCGATATTCTAAACCCCATGACCTCAAGAATTTATTCACACTTTCAGGTGTTATTGTCTTAGATTCGATATTAAATACATCAAAAGGCATATTAACTCCTTTATGCAGGTTCAGCAATCGTAGGATTTGAGCTTGTTGGTAAAAAATATCCAGGACTTGCTAGATTTCGCATGAATCTGTTTGTCCAGTAAGAATATTTCCCGAATCCTGCTACTGTATCTGTTATTGTGAAATAATCATCTTTGATAAAATCATTATTCCTGTAACCACCTGTTGCATCATGTGAACCTTCTAAAATCGCAAAATATCGACCATTCATAAAATCACACGGGCAAACGACTAAATTCGAGATAAAAGCATTGCCAGTTGTGCTTATTGTTCGAGTTATTTTTATGTCTAATGTTGATTGATTAAATTCTTCAGGATAGAATATCCCCCAAACTCGCTGCCAAGCTGCTGTTAAAGCTACTGGTGTTGTTACTGAATCACCAATTGCGATTTTGATTGTGCCGGGTGTCGCTGCGTTATCAGTATTTACCATTGCAGAGAATAAATAAGCCTGTTTTGGCAAAAATGTTTTACCGATGTTCGATAATCTCTGGTAAATGTATGTTTCAGCACCGAATGTTATTTTACAGGAATACCCTTCACCTTGAGGCAATGCAACACTGTTCATTGTTCGTCTCATTGCCCGGTAAACGTTTGTGTCTGGAATACTCGCTCTTAATTGGTCAAAACGGGCATCATCAGCAGCTTTTATTATCCAATTTGTGAATTTATTCACACCTGCGGTTGTTGTAAAGGCTGAGAATGTTGCATTATTTACTAACGTTACTTCTTCTGCAGTCCAGCTTTGAGAAAATAATCTTATTCCAGGCAATGCTGTTGGTAAATCCAAAGCATCATAAGGTTCTAAGCCTTCAAAATACACACTCCAAACACTTGAACCGACTTTTCCTGTTCCGGTTACTGAATCACCAATACATTTAAATTTTACCGTTCCTGCAATCCCATCTTCGATATCAAAGGTTAATGGTGTCCAGTCAGTTGTTCGAACCAAAATTGCACCATCTCCTGAATTTAATGTGCCTGCTGTCATGGCTCCACGTGTGAAATTCTGTTCTTCTATTGTCTGAACTAATCTGCCGTTACCAATACCGCCAGTTCCGGCATAAATATTTGTTAGAACTAAAGCTGTTGCATTCGTTACCGATGCAACTTCCATTGCATATTCTTGACCATCAGCTTCTAAATATATCCATTTATTCGTTACAACACCTGGACCACCAATATCAGTAACAAAATCTGTTAAAATTCCCGTAACATTAGCATTTGCATTCGTAAACGTGCAAGATGTGCCTGACAAGACTTCACCTTTCATCATGTAATCTTGCAAATCACTGAATATTCCCTCCAATGAAGATTCATCAGATTGTATTAACGCTTTCAGGTCATCGTTACCTGTAAAAGCATATCTGAATGAACTTGCAAGTGATGCTAATGCACTCGCTACACCACCACGCCAGACTTCTACTCCATATCGCAAAGCTGAACTTTGATGTGAATTTGAATTTGTCCTCGAATTAGCACTTATAGCAATCACATTTTTCGCAGCAGTATTGCCAAATAAATATGTTTCGTGTGCTGGTTCAATGATATGAAACTTCAGTTCCGCAAAGAAATCTGCAATTGTTGTATATGCCATTTTTTACCTCTTTTTTATTTTTGTTACCTTGTTTGTTATCTTGTTATTCTGAATAATCCAGGACTTGAACCCCAACCTGGTGTGCCTGCTCCAATTCCAAATGTTATTGAATTGCCAGCACCTTGGCTGTTTGCATTTTCTTCTTCAGATTTCGGAGCTTTTTCCCTTTCAGGTTTCTTATCTTTTGCTTTTGCCTCTGCATTTCCGCCCCCGCCACCACCACCACCTTGACCTTGATTTTGGTTTTGGTTCGGTCCACCTTGACCTTGATTATTATTGCGTTGGTTATTCTGTTGATTCGCATTCGCATTTTGATTATTAGCTCTGCGATTAGCAATCACTTGAATACCGCCGCCACCACCACCTGAAAAACCACCGTATTGGCTTCCACCAGCACCGACATAAATCGTATTTACCCAGCGTCCTGGACCACGCTCATTACCCATCATAATCTCCTGTCTTATTCATAAATGTATCTGTGAATGTTTCACCAAGTTCTCTGTCATCTGCATCTGCGTCAATACCAACATTATCACCCAGCACATATCTTCTCGATGCTCGGATAATTTCACCCAATTTTATTAATTTCTTTTCATACTTTTCTGCAACTTCAAATCTTTTGCAATACTCAAAAAATCGTATTTGTGCACCATAAACTGCAACAGTTAAGTGCTGGTCATTATACGCATTGAATTTACCACCAAATCCGCAATACGTATCTGCTAATTTAATACCTGATTCAGCCATATTTAAGGTGGTAGCTGTTATTTCAACAGCAACAGCACCACCAGCATCTTGGTTAGTAAAATCAGCTATATCTTTGGGTGTTAATTGTTTTCTGAGTTGTGCAGCTACGATTGCTATTTGAGCGACTGTTGGCATATTTACCTCACATTAGCTTGTGATTGCAATTTTCTCTGTTTGCTAACTCGCTTTACGAGTTCTGGTTTAAGCCCTTCATCACTAATATCATATTCACGGCATTCTGCTTTCAAATCTTCTACTGACATTAATGCAACATTGCTGCGTTTTACAGGTGCTTTTGTTTCATTATTTGTTTCATTATTTGTTTCTTCTGGAATATTTTCTTCTGGAACCACTTCATCAGGGGTATCCCATTGTATTTCGGGTTCGTCAGGTTGAATCGGTTTTACAGATTCACGCTCTTTTTGCATTTCACGTTTTTGATAATAATTGTTCTCATTCAGAACTTGGTTCGCTTGATTCTTGTTCAGAAATGAAAAATCAGGAATACCAAATCTATCACAATAATTGCGGTTTTCTTGTTCAGTTAATTTTAATGAATCTATCTGCATCTGCTTCTGTGAATCAACTAATTCAGTTTTGTATTTTGTGAATACTTTCCTAAATTCCGCTTCAGGTGTATTCGTAAACATAACAGCACCAGCCTGGGCAGTCCTTCGCCAGTCAACTTTTCGAGCAATTTCTCCTTCTTTCGGTATTGTCATTAAATAGAGTAAATCCGCTGTCTCAACTAGTTCAGTAATGAATTTACCAACTGTTTTTCCATTGATAACTTCAAACTCTGAGAGATAACGAACTGAAGTTGCTCTAGGTAATTTGTCTTTATAACCGCAAATACAACGTGCTGCAGCTACAACTTGAGAATTGATTAATTTACATCGGGGATGTGTTGGTTGAGAAGATGAACCAGGGCGAGCATATGTTGTGTTTTTATGACCTAACGATAAACATCGTGGACAATATGTGCTGTCAACATCATCAGGATATGCTTCACTTTGACATACAGGACAATAACGGATTCTTTTCAGTGTATCACGTTCAAAAGTAATACACGGTTTGTAATTTATTCCTTTGATGCGTGTCGTGGGAACTGATTCACTCGAAAATATTGCTTCAGTTGCACACCACGCATGATATTCAACTATTTCGGCTTTTTGAATACCTTGAAATTTTTCAACCCTTTTGAATTTCGATTGAACCGGTCTTGGATTAGTAAAATCCTCCATAATAAAACTCCTTATATCTGTTTTTAATGTCCAGTATTCCCGAACACACATCCGGGAATACATTACTGGACATCATTCCGAATAAATTTATTAACATTTTATCCATCTTTTTAGAAATCAGCTTTGGTTAAGGAACCGCTACCAATATTCCACTTTGCGAAATACCAGGTGTCGTTCCTGCCCATGCTCTTACTGATACTAAGAAATCACCCGTCTTTTGATAATTTGTATCACCAGGCATCGTGATTCTCATCTCAATAAAAGTCTTGTTTTCCAGGTCAACACCTTGGAAGTTAGCGTTTGGTGCACCGAAAACTGAACCTTCACTTTTCTCAAGCGAAGTCATTCCCATAACGAGTAATGGTGCCTCAGGGTCAATCCTGATGCAATACCAGTTATTCGTGCCGTTCAAACGTGGCTCTGCAAACAACTTTGGCTTCCCAATCAAATCCATGAAGCCCTTCCTTGGTTCTGCAGAATATGCAACCAATGGGAAAGCCTGAACACTTGGACCAGAATCAATCTTAAACGCTCTTTTGAAAGCAGCATCACGCTCTGCAGGATACAGAAGCAGAAACTCTTCATCTTGAGCCATTTTGACCGCATTCCAGAAAGGACGACCATAATTGTCAATGAAATCAAAAAATCGAGGTTTGATAACATCAGCAAAAGTTTCATAAATCCCTTCAGGAGTCCATGAAACACCAGCCACTACGTTTCCACCACCACCTCTTGCAAATGTATTTGCAGCAGAAAATAAGCTGTGTCCGTAAATGTTGGTTGTTTTGATTGCTTTTGTGCCAAATTCAGCAGTTGAACCTAAAATCGAATTGAGAATTAACTCATTATAGAAAGTTCCATAACGTTGTGCTAATCCACGCATCGCTTTTTGCTGAACTGCTTCTGGCATCCTCTGATTCAAACGAATTGCATCGTATTCAGAGAATCCAACGCCTCGACCAAATCTGTCTGTTTGAATATCATGGATATAAGCGTGCATTTCCGATTCTGGCAATGCAGCATGTTCTGGAAATAGTGTCCATGGTGCAATCCTGTCATACAGGGGTAACCATTGGATATCACCATCCATAGGAATTTTCCCAACAATCTGGTCGAAATATGGGTAAATTTCCTCACGCTCTCTTAACCCTTGACTCAATATCGGGCTCATAGCTCGATAAATGGTGGAAGTTCCAACCCCACCTGCGTCCACTGGTAATGTCATTTGTTTCTCCTTATCTTAGTTATTTAATATTTACTGTTTAATTTCTTACGTATTTCCAGTAAAGATACACTGTTAATGAACCTGCTGTTGCTGTATTGACGTTTTGGTCAAATGTGAAGATGATATTCAGAGCTGTTGCTGCTGTTTTCGATTGAATATGCAGTGATTCAGCCAAGTATGTTGCATCAGGAGCTATAAGAAGAGCTGCTGCAAATACACTCGCCAAAACACCTGAATCAATCAGGTAATCATCATTACCACCCGTGCCAACATCAATAATTGCTGTTGAGATGACTCCACCAGTAAAACCTACAGTGCAATCAACATAATGACTTGTGAATGCTGCCTTCGCTGGTAGTGAAAAACCTAAAGCAATAGTTTGTGTTACTGCAACCGCTGTTAAATCTGCAAAAGTAAATGTTTCATTGTAAGAAAATTCCTTATCGAATAACAATTCCTCTGCAAAGATTTCAACATGACAATAAGTCGTTGCAAGCCATTTGTGAATCCTGCCAATCGGCATTCCTGTCGGTGTTAAGGTTAAATCAGCATTCCAGTTGTTTGTTGAGGAATATATCGGTTTGCCTTCATCAGCAGCCGATGCTGCACCCGCAACAGTTACACCTTTTACTGTGCCAACACCTAACATAATTATCGCTGGCATTACCCAACCTCTTGCTGTTATGGCTGCATCTGCTTTCATTACACCCATAAATTCGAGGTCATTTGTAGTTTCAGGAAGTGTCCAGTTGTATAATTTACCATCTGAACGGTCTCTTCCAACGAGTGTGCCTCGATACAATGCTTCACCTGCTATTCCTGTCATGGAATAACCTTGTTCACTAGATTTGATTTCAGTCAAACCTTTTGTTACTGCTGTCATTTGATTCTCCTTATTTTGTTTT
>Ga0307378_10007092_pt1 | contig 15133 bp, 12 predicted proteins | sample UN1MG_FD_202238 | JGI IMG/M metagenome (GOLD analysis project Ga0307378, IMG submission 202238) | Soil microbial communities from Risofladan, Vaasa, Finland - UN-1 | ecosystem: Environmental > Terrestrial > Soil > Coastal area > Acid sulfate soil | place: Finland: Risofladan, Vaasa | collected...
CATAAGCCACTGCTCGGAGTTTAATCCATGCACATTTTCACTTGAGAAAAATCGGTCAATTTTGTGGATGTCTGATACTTATTTCAATCTGGTCTTTATTTAATGAAGTTTGCACCAAGGATCTCATTTTCTGAAAAATCCAATAAGGAGTTAAATCCTCATGGCTAAGGAATATTCACCTTTTACAGCCGGTGTACCGGTACCCCTGGAGTTTTTTGTAGGAAGAGCGGAGGAGATCCAGAGGTTTATCACCAGCATTAAGAAATCTGTCAAGTTGAAGACCATCGAACGTCTATTTATCATGGGGGAGAGAGGCATTGGTAAAAGTTCCATCTGCAAATTTGCTCTCACTCTGGCGGAAAGGGATCTTCAAGTACTTGGATTGCACGTGTTTCTTGGAGGAGTGGATACCTTAGAAGAGATGGTGCGCAGGATTTTTGAACGGCTGCTGCGCGAGAGCATGGATAAACCTTGGCATACTAAAATCAGGGCATTCCTCGGAAACCATATCCGGCAACTGGACATCTTCGGCCTCACGGTTGAATTTTCGGCAACTGAGCAGGACCTTTCAAGAGCTGTGAGCGATTTTGTCCCTGCCTTACGGAATTTGCTGAAGCAGCTTTCTGCTGAAAAAAAAGGCATTTTGCTCATACTCGATGATTTCAACGGCATGGCTTCTTCAATCCGTTTTGCCAATTGGTTTAAGAGCGTGGTGGATGAAGTGGCCACCTCTTCTGATCCGATCCCTCTGACTATAGTGCTGGTTGGGTTGCCGGAGCGGAGGCGTCAACTGATCAGCACTCAACCCTCTCTTGATCGCGTCTTTGAGCTGATTGAGATCAAAAGGTTTAATGAGCAGGAGACGCGAGATTTCTTTTTCAGGGCATTCGGAAAAGTCAATGTAACCGTAGATGAGAAGGCCGTGCAGTTGCTCTGGAGATTTTCAGGCGGATACCCCGTATTTATGCACGAATTGGGAGATGCTGTGTTTAATGTGGATACTGATAATTACATCAGTGAGGAAGATGCCAATAACGGCATCATGAAGGGGGCTCAGATCATTGGCGTCAAATATGTGGAACCAAAGATCTTGGCCGCTATCCGGAGTGAAACCTACCAGGATATTCTCAGAAAGATCGATCAAGGGCCATTCGGACACCGCTTCATTCGTAAAGATGTCGTTTCACAATTGACCGCAGCGGAAGCCAAAGTATTCGATAATTTTCTGAGGCGAATGGAAGGGCTGGGAGCGATTAGAAAAAACAAAGAGCAGGGGCCAGGAAGTTACGAGTTTACCAGTGAACTCTATTATCTCTTTTTCTGGCTTCAGGCATCAGCCCAATCGGCGCAACGATGAAGAAAACATAAGGGGGCAGGTGAGACAGATGTTCCCTTCAAGCCTTTTGAGAACTTGAGAAGGCTTTCTTTTAATGATGTAAATGCACATATTGGTATCGAGCATGAAGCGCATTAAAGGATCTCCCGATCTTCCATAGGCGGCTGCTCTCGTTCAGCCATGAAGTCATCGCTGAACTTATCAAAACTATTTATCAAAGATTCCCAGGGGTTATCCTTCGGAATAAGAATAATAGTGCGGCCAACCCTTTTGATATAAACCTCGTCCCCATCAAGCCTGAATTTTTTGGGGAGCCTTACTGCCTGGCTTTGTCCGTTCTTAAAAAGCTTAGCCGTGGTCATAATAGATACCTCCTTTTAGTATATATAACAAGGTATATACTTCAGTATATACTAATCAATGGGAAATTTAAACTTTCATACCGGCCAACAGCAATTCAGAAGATAGACAATGTTCATCGAAATTTCTTTGCTTGTTGATAAATAAATTTTTACTATCGAAAGTAAAAACCACTATCTCTACAAGAATGATGAAAGTAATGCAGAGAATATAAATATGAATGGGATATTGCGGAGTTTGCAATCAAGGAGAAAAAACCGGCAAACCCTTAAACTCAAGCTTAAACGATCTGATTCATCTCGAATATGGGTAAGAGGATGGACAAAACGATAAAGGCGACGATGATCCCCATCAATAGGATAATGGCTGGCTCAAGGATGGATGTCAGGCTGTTGATAGCCATATCGACCTCACTCTCATAGCCTTCGGCAATATTAGCCAGCATTTCTTCCAGTTGTCCGCTTTTTTCTCCAATAGCGATCATATGGGTCACAATCGGGGGGAATACATTGGATTTTTTCAGGGGGACAGCCAGGTCCTCTCCCTCCTGAATGCAATGGCGGGCATCGTCAATGGCATTGGCCAGAACCCGGTTGGTGATTACATCCCTGACAATGGTTAAAGAGTCCAGAATGGGGACTCCATTGCAAACCAAAATTTTCAATGTCAGGGCAAAGCGGGCAGTGTCGATCTTGCGGAGAAGTTCTCCGACGACCGGGATTTTTAATACGGTCCGATCGATTAAGAGACCTCCGGCGTCTGTGTGCTTGTATTTGCGAAAGGACACGATAAGAAGAACTGCAACCAGAAGCAAAGGAAGCCAGAACCCTTTTAAAATTTCACTCGTTCGGATAAGAAGCAGAGTGGGCAGAGGAAGGTTCTGCTTCATCTCCACAAAGATAGTGGTGATGGTAGGGATTACGTACATCATCAAGAACGTCAAAACGGCAACACCGATAAAGACCATGAAGATCGGGTACGCCAGGGTAGACCAGATTTTGTTTCTTTGTCGGATTTTTTTTTCAAGGTAGTCAGCCAAGCTGGTCAGAACACTGTCCAGGGAGCCACTCGCCTCACCGGCCCGGACCATTTGCACATACAGCCGGGAAAAAATTTGCGGATGCTCTGAAAGCGCTTTCGACAGAGGCATACCGCTCTTGACCTTCTCACGGATTTCGATAAAGATTTTCTTGATGTGCTCGGCATCGATCTGATCGATTAAGGCGCTCAATGCCTGCATCAGAGGCAATCCTGCTTTGAGAAGAGTTGCCAGTTGCCGGGTCAGAAGCGCAATCTCTCGGGATTTGGCTTTATTGGGATTGAGGAACAAGGCGAAGAGTTCACTTTTTAATAACCGTTTGGAACCAGATGTGGCTTTGAGTTCAAAGGGATAGATGTTGTCCCTGCGTAATTTTGATCGAGCATCCTGGCCACTATCAGCATCAATCAGACCTTTGATGGATTTACCTTGAGTATTTAAGGCGCGGTATTCGAATATAGCCATAGTATTTTTCCGTAAAAGAAGAATTCAGAATTCAGGAATAAAAAGTCAGGAGTAAAGAGAAAAGACAGTGGTCACTTATCAGTGGTCAGTTTTTCACTGCTCACTGGCCATTGTTTTTATTCTGACTTCCGACTTCTGGATTCTGACTCCTGTCCCTATTCTAAAAAATGTCTTCCTGCGTTACCCTAAGGACCTCTTCAATGCTGGTCAGCCCTGAGGCGACTTTGCGGGCGCCATCCTGTCGTAGCGAAGTCATCCCACGTTTTATACCGATTTTTTTAATTAACCCGGCCTCGGCCCTGTTCATAATTGCTCTTCGCACCTCATCGTCTATGGTCAACAGCTCATAGATTCCGGTTCTGCCCCGATATCCGGTATGCAGGCAATGGGGGCAGCCCTGACCGGTATAGATGGTCCCTTCGGGTAAATCCTGCAAGGTCAGGCCGATTTTTTGAAGTGATATCGGGTCCGGATACGTTGGTTTTTTACATTTTGAGCACAATAGACGAACCAGCCGCTGGGCCAAAATAGCGATGACGGACGAGGCAACCAGATAAGGTTCCACTCCCATATCGTGGAGCCGGGTTACTGCCCCGGCAGAGTCATTGGTATGTAGCGTGCTGAACACCAGATGGCCGGTCAGGGAGGCTTGAATAGCAATCTCAGCGGTTTCCAGATCACGGATTTCTCCAACCATAATAACGTCCGGGTCCTGTCGCAGGATAGAGCGTAGGCCGGTGGAGAAGTTGAGATTAATTTTGGGCATGACCTGGATCTGCCCGATCCCATCCAACTGGTATTCGACCGGGTCCTCAACCGTGATAATATTCTTGTCGGAAAAATTAATCTTGCGAAGAACAGCATAGAGGGTGGTGGTTTTCCCGCTTCCCGTAGGGCCGGTAACCAGAATAATTCCATGTGAGCAGCCGATGAAAGATACGAATTCCAGGAGGTCTTTCTCGGGAAAGCCCAGATCCTCCAGTGTCAGAATGTTGGAGTTTTTATCCAAAAGCCGCATAACCACGCGCTCGCCATAGGCCACAGGAATGGTAGAAACACGGATATCGACCTCCCGGTCAACCAGCTTGATCTTCATTCTGCCATCCTGCGGAAGACGCTTTTCGGCAATATTCATTTTGGACATGATCTTGATTCGAGAGATAATGGCGGTCTGGTACTTTTTGGGTGGAGTCAGGGTATCGTAAAGGATACCATCAATCCGGTAGCGGACGCGCAACTCCCGCTCAAGGGGCTCTACGTGTATGTCACTGGCCCGCTCCTTGATTGCCTGAAGCAAAATGAGGTTGACCAGTTTGATAATGGGGGCCTCATTGGCCATATCCAGAATATCTCTGGCCTCCTCACCGATATCGGCGATCAGGCCGGAGGATTCTTCCATATCCATATCCTTGACCATTTTTTCGGCAGATTCAGGGGACTGATGATAAACATCATGAATTGCCTCAAGGATCGTATCTTCGGTGCAGATAACCGGCATCACGGCCTGGTTGCACAAAAGCCGGATATCGTCCAGAATGTGTATCTGGAGTGGATCGGAGATGGCCACTTTGAGCAGGCCGTTTTCCTGGGCAAAGGGGATCAGCTTGTATTGCTTGCAGAATTGAAAGGGAATTTTCTGGATCAGTTCTTTATCAAGTTGAAAATCGATCTTTTCCTTGAAGGGGATACCAAACTTCAAACTCATGGCTCGCAGTAATTCGATTTCACTCAAGTAGCCAAGATGGACAAGAATCTTGCCCAGTTTCCCTCCTTTGGTTTTCTGAATACCCAAAGCCTCGGATAACGCCTCTTCATTGATAACGTTTTGATCGAGGAGGATATTCCCCAAACTTTTCTTGATCAGGCCCATAAGTTACCTGGCTGCTCCCTGTTTGGTTTCCGGCTGCGGTAGCGGCTGCTGTTCTTTCAATTTGGTTTCCGTCTGCGGCTGTTTTTTTTGTTTGAGCTTTGTCTGCTGCTGCTGTTTGGGCTTCGACTGCTGCTGCTCCTGCTCCTGCTCTTTCAATTTGTTTTGCATCCCCCTGGTAAAGATATCAATATCCTCGGGATTTTTAATAATGTGAGGAGTGATAAATATCTGAAGGTTCCTCTTTTGTCCCTTGTTGCTCGTGGACCTGAAGGCCATGCCAATGATAGGGATGGACCCCAGACAGGGGACCTTTTGGGAATTTATAAACTTGTCATCCTGGATCAATCCACCCAGGACAATGGTCTGACCGTTCTTCACCACCACGGTGGTTTTGGCCTGCCGAACGGTGGTAGTGGGAATAGGGCCTTCCTGGCTTACCGTGGCCGAAACCACCTGCTTGATTTCCTGATAGATCTCCAGTTTGACATAATCATCCTGGTTAATATGGGGAGTGAGGCGCAGGGTAAGCCCCACGTTCTTGTAATTGATTGAATAAATGGAGTTGCTGGTACCACTATTGGGCAAAACTTCCCTTGCCCCTGCAAAGGGGACCTCCTGGCCAACAATAATCTCGGCCTCCTCGTTGTCGGTAGTCAGGATGTGAGGAGTGGAGAGAATATTTACGTCATTGTCGGTCTGATAGGCCGCAACCAGAGTAGCTAAGTTTGGGAAAGAGATACCGCCCATATCGATATATCCCTTGGTCAGGCCGATAAACATGCCACCGGGAGGGGCCAGGGGGTTAGACGTTAACGCATTGATTTTTCCAAAGCTCGTTCCTGCCAGGGGAAGAAGGCTGCCACCCTCTGACGGCTCGCGCATGGCCCGCCACTCCACGCCTAACTCTTTGGACTTGTCATAACTTACTTCAGCGATCAGAGCCTCAACTAATACCTGGGGACGCATGATGTCCAGCTTTTGGAGCACCCGCTCAATGACACCATAATCCACAGAGGAAGCCGTAATAATCAGTGCGTTAGTGCCTTTATCGGACACCACGGTAACCGGTGTATCCTGTTTGGCATCCTTGGTGACCTTACCAAGAGTCTTGGACATGATTTGGGCCAGCACTTTGGCCATATCTTCAGCCTTGGAATTTTTGAGGAAATAAACATGGATATCGTCTTTGTCCCTGGGAACGGGCACGTCCAATTGTTTAATCAGATCCTTGATCTCTTCAATCTGCTCAGGCTCGGCCATGACAATGATGTTGCCGGTTCGGTTGTCAGGGAGGATTTTTATCTTGGTCCCCCCCTGACCAGCCCGTGCCTTTTGAGTTTTGCTGTAATAGCTTGTTCTTTCCCCAAAGAGAGTTTGCAATTGCTTGGACATAGTGTCAGCATCACCATGTTGAATGGAAATGATTTCGATAACGGAATTTTCGGTTTCAATATCAATCTCTTTCAATATGGTCAGAAGCCGGTTGACATTCGAAACTCGCTCAGTCAGAATCAGAGTGTTGGTAGGAAGGTAGCTCAAGATTTTGCTTTCCCGGGAAATAAGGGGTTGCAGTATGGCCTTAACTCTTTCAACATCAGCATACTCGAGGGGAATGATCTGCGTGACCATAGTGTCGCTGCTGTCTTCCTCCTGCTGGAGATAGTCCCCTTTAACGGTTTCCAGGTTCTTGCTGGCAGCGGTGTTGTCAGGAATGACCTTGATAATATTTCCTGATTTTACCGTAGTGTAGCCATTCACCTCCAGAATTGATTCAAAAATCTTGTAAGCATCCTTAACCGGTATTTCCGTGGGTGAAAGCACCGTAACCTTTCCCTTTACCCGATCATCCAGAATAAAATTCTTCCCCGTAAGTTCGCTCATGAACTTAACGACCAGACGTATATCCACATTATCAAAATCCATGGATACTTTCTTATGAGCATCTTTATCAGGAATGAACTTATCAGGGATGACATTATCAGGGATGACCCTATCAGGGACGATCTTACCAGGGACGATCTTACCAGGGACGACCTTCCCAGGGACGACCTTCCCAGGAACGACCTTATCAGGGACGACCTTATCAGGGACCACCTTGTCAGGGATGACCTTACTAGAATCAGGGGGGGCCTTATCAGAGATGATCTTCTTCGCAGGTTCATTGGCTGATGGGAGAACCCCTTGAGCCCAAACGGACGACGGCCCATTCCAGACAATAGCAACAAGCCAGAGCGCACACAAGAGCCATATATAGGCCTTTTTGATCTTTATCGGCGGCTGCGCCATAGAAATCACTTACCTTCCTCCTGCAAGGCATCACACACTGCTACGGAATATCATAGGTCAGTGTATGAAGTTGATTTTGCCTTTCTATCACGATTTTGACATTGGATTCATTTTTAAATTTCTGATAAGCGGCAAATGCCTTTTCCGGGCTATCGACCGCCTCTCCATTGACCTCTTTTATAACATCTCCCTGCATGACGCCCAGCTTTTCAAAAAAGCCCCCTTGCTTTACATTGGCAATCTGGAATCCATCGGGTTTATCGAGTTGTCCTTTGTTAAAGTGGGGAACAATTCGAACCTGGGTCAAGAGCTGGCTGGCGTTATCAACGGCCCGTGTGACTTCACTCCGGTCAAGCTCCCATCGATATTGGGATACCTTCCTGCCCAAGTTGCCTAAATCAAAACGAGAACCGGAAGGGGCCCCCGTCTGGTCAGGTTGCTTTTGGGGTCCCTTCACATCGGGACCGGAATGAGAAGGTTCGGACTCAAAAGCCAGGAGTATCTCTTCATTTCCTCCGTGGTTGAGAACGACTTTGTTGCGGGAGATTTTTACCACCACAGCATCGGTAACCGTATCCCCTTCCCTGTACATATCCTGCTTCTGGGTATTGAGGTCCAGGATAATTGCCCATGGACACGGAATGGTCCCTACTATGGTGCCCACCAATTTCAGCTTCAATGGAACCAATGGCTTGTTTTCTGAAAATGTGGGCTCCAGAGATTCCGCCACTTCTTCCTGCTTTTTCAGGGTTGCCGTCTGAAAAAGGTTCCGCCTGGTGATTACCATATAATCAGAGTATCTGGGGTTGGTGGTGCTTGACTTAGGCTGAGCGTCTAATGTAACCTCTGAATCAGTCAATTCCTCCCATTTGGTGCTGATTTTTGACGTTAAAAGATCTGCGGCCAGGAAGGAGTCGGCAGTTACAAGCAATACAGCCAAAAGCCAGAACAATCTTTTAATCATAAAAAGAGATATCGTCCTTTGAGGGGATACTTTTTCACAAAAAATCCCTCAAAATTTTTGAAGAGGAACTTTGAATTAAATTTGCTGTATTATCGGACCCTTAATTTGAATGTTTGGCTAATATTACAGGTATTGAAGAGATCTGTCAACTTGCTTCTTTATTCTTTCTTGAATCTTCGTAAGTATTCAGGCTCAGTAACCGAATTTCTACTCAACCTGATCAGGCTGAAGGGATCCGGGTTTTTGACGGTACATTCAGTTCCCTCTGTATTCAATAAATTACAACCATACTGCCTAGCCAATTATCAGTTGAAGGACCCGAATACCGGCCAGCCACCGCTTTGCCTCTTTTACATTCATTACTAATCTGCCTTCCACATGCTCGTTTGTAAGTAAGTCGCAAGGTTAACGTCAGCGTTGGTTACTTTAAGCTTTCGACGAATATGCTCCCGGTGGCGGTTGATGGTAGCAATGCAGACGCCCTGAACATCTGCGATTTCCTTGGTCCTAAGTCCATTCCTGATCATGTTACAGATTTTAATTTCAGTAGGTGTCAGCGACTGATATTTTTGCGATAGCTGATTGATGAAAGGAGCTGTGATGTGCTCCAGGCTGGTCCTCAGTAACTCCACGTATTTTCTTTGGACTTTAGGCAGCTCCAAAGCCAGCGCATTCAGAATTGGTATCAAAATTTTCTCAACATTAGCCTGCACACTTGTGTGAATGTCTTTTTTTTCTTCTTCTATTCTCGCCAAAACAGCACGCAGTGCGACATTTGTCTCCTGCAGCGCTTTGCGCTCAAGGATAAGCTGTCTGTTGATTTCCTGGAGTTCACGCTCAGCAGAAATCCGCATGGCAATGGTACCGATGCGCTCCGCTACTGCATCCAGCAGTGCCCTTTCCTCCTTGAGAAACGGTCCTTCATCGGATGGTGGGCACTCTACGAAGTAAAATACCTCCACTTCTCCCACGGGTTCACTGTGCATGAATATCCGTGATGATTGCCGCCACTTCGTTACTTTGAATTCCTTGCTTTTGTAGATCTTGCCATCAAACAAAATCCGTGCGCAGGTGATTTCCGGATACTGCCAGGAAAGAAGTAAAAAGTTGACAAGTTTCCGCAACAGATCATCCATAGAATCAACGCAGCATTCCGCTAACTGGGCTATTCCGTATAAGCAATTTAATTCCTTGATTCGCTCGCGCAGGGCTATTTCCACCTTTGCGGGATCTGTTTCTTGACTTTGAGGAATTCGCCAAAAAAAAGATAGATCCTCAAGTAGATTGTTTTTTCCCTCAGCAGGGCCATGAGGCGGTACGGATTGGATACGTGCCATTGTTTTATAAACCTCCATATCCCAAAATAAGCTATGCATTATATATGCAAAAAATTGGTATATATAATACCACTATTCAATAGGCATTACAATGGTATTTTAATAGTATTTACACAATCGGGCATATCCATTAAACTCAACCGAAAATAACAACTTCTTCGCCCTGGAGTTATTAAGGAATTGCCAAGGATAACAAATTAATGTGTGGCCTGCCAATGTTTAATTCTTAATCAAAAAGGAGGAATATATGCCCCCTGTCATGCTTGAATCTATTTTGGATGGTCGTCGAAGCCAGCCTCATCAGCTCATCGAAGTGCTGCAGGACGTGCAGGAAGGTCTCGGATATATCTCCGAAGACTCCATGAGGACCGTTTCAAAAGAACTGGGAGTTCCACTCATGGAGGTGTACAGAGTGGCCAATTTCTACAAGGCATTCTCTTTGAAACCGCGTGGGAAACATGTGATAACTATCTGCATGGGAACGGCTTGTCATGTGCGGGGTGCCCATCTTCTGATCGACCAGGTTCTTGGGCAACTCGGACTCCAACCTGGCTCCACCACGGATGATTATCTTTTTACCGTCGAGCGGGTAAATTGTCTTGGGGCATGTGCCCTCGGTCCAGTGGTGGTTCTCGATGATAAGTACCATCACCACATGACCCCCGGCAAGCTCCGAAAACTCATTGAGTCAGTCCACAAGGATGACAGGGAGGAAACTGCTTATGCCTGCGATTAAGAATGCAAGCGATCTTGAAGCCCTGCGCAAACGGCTTCAAACTCAGCGGGGAACCTTTCGTGCCACACTTACCCTGTGTGGCGGGACAGGTTGCCAGGCCTCACAATCACAAGCTGTGATTGATGCAATAAAGGGTGAACTGGTCAGGCAGGGATTGGAAAATAGTATTCATGTGCGTGTCTCCGGATGCCACGGTTTCTGCGAGCAGGGTCCAATAATGGTTATTGAGCCGGGCAATATATTTTATTGTCATATCATACCTGATGATGCACAGGAAATTGTTTCTAAAACCATCTGCAATGGCGAAATTATAGAGCGCCTGCTCTATACGGACCCTGTTTCCGGCAATAAAATTCAGACTGAGGCAGAGATTCCATTCTACCGCGCACAAGACCGACAGCTCTTATCAAAAAATAGATTTGTTAATCCCTGCTCAATCGAAGACTACATTGCCATTGGCGGCTATTCGGCTTTGGCAAAAGTCCTCGCAGGGATGCTCCCTGATGCAATCATTGAAGAAATGAAGGCATCCGGCCTCCGGGGGCGAGGCGGCGGCGGTTTTTACACAGGCCGTAAGTGGGCTGACTGCAGGGCCGCGCAAGGCGATGAGAAATATGTCATTTGCAATGCTGACGAAGGAGACCCTGGGGCCTATATGGATCGCAGTATCCTGGAAGGAAACCCTCACCTGGTTCTTGAGGGTATGATGATCGGGGCTTTTGCCATTGGTGCAGGCCAAGGCGCTATCTATGTTCGCAGGGAATATCCCCTGGCTGTGAAACATGCGAGGATTGCTGTGCAGCAGGCCAGGGAGTACGGACTTCTGGGCGAAAATATTTTGGGGACGGATTTTTCATTTAAGGTGGAAATTGCCCGTGGTGGCGGAGCATTTGTCTGCGGCGAGTCTACAGCGCTCATGGCATCGCTGGCAGGAAAGGTCGGTGAGCCGAGGCCCAAAGATGTCCATACCGTAGAGGAAGGTTTCATGAATAAGCCCACAACCTTGAACAACGTGGAAACATGGGCTAATGTACCTTCCATTATTCATAACGGCGCAGCCTGGTTTGCAGCAAAGGGAACGAAAGGCAGTAAAGGCACCAAAATCCTCGCCCTTACCGGTCGCGTCAAGAATACCGGTCTTATTGAAGTGGCTATGGGTACCCCTTTGCGTACTATTGTTTTCGATATCGGCGGCGGAGCTCTTGATGGCAAGGCTGTTAAGGCTGTCCAGACCGGAGGCCCCTCCGGAGGATGCCTGCCGGTAAGTAAATTCGACCTTCCCGTAGACTTTGATGCTTTTGCCGAAGCAGGCTCGATGGTAGGCTCCGGCGGCATGGTTGTGATGGACGAGAGCACCTGCATGGTGGATGTTGCCAAGTACTTTCTGACATTTTTACAGGATGAGTCCTGCGGTAAGTGCGTGCCCTGCAGGTTGGGAATTGATCGGATGCTGGAGATCATTACCGATATCACCAATGGCAAGGGCCGGCCTGAGCAGATACCACTCCTGAAGGAATTGGCAGAGACGGTGAGCGAAACTGCCCTCTGTGGCTTAGGCAAGACAGCGCCGAATCCCGTTCTCTCGACTTTGCGCTATTTCTCTGAGGAATACGATGCACACGTTAATCAAAAGCGATGCCCCGCCGGGGTGTGCAAGGCATTGATTACCTACACGATCGATGCACAAAAGTGCAAAGGCTGCGGTCTCTGTCTGAAAGCATGTCCACACGGTGCAATTAAAGGTGAAAAAAAGCAGGTACACGTCATTGATACCCACCTATGCCATAAATGCGGCATCTGCACGGACGAGTGCAATTCCCAGGCAATCACAGTCAACTGATGAGGTAAAATATGAAACAGTATGTAACATTTACCATTGATGGCGCTCATGTGCGTGCGGCAAAGGGCGCTAGCGTGCTTGATGTCGCTATTGAATATGGCGTTTGTATCCCTCATTTATGCCATGTTCCATACCTCTCGGATATTGGCGCCTGCCGCCTCTGCATAGTAGAGCATATCAAGGACGGCAGATCAAAAGTCACGACCTCTTGCACACTCCACGTACAGGAGGGAATGGTGATCAGAAGTAATACTGACAAGATCAAAAGGCTCAGGCGTAACATCGCGGAACTGCTTGTAGCCCAAGCCCCTAATTCCCGCGCTATCCAGGATATTGCCGTGCGCTGCGGGGTAAAGGAAGTACGCTATCCCTTCAGAAACAGCAACTGCGTTCTGTGCGGCCGGTGTGTACGTGCCTGTACGGAAATGTGGAGGGCAAGGGCCATTGGATTTGTCGGTCGAGGTAAGGATCGCCACGTGGATTTTCCTTTTGGGGTCCGATCTGATCTTTGCAAGCACTGCGGCTCATGTGTTATGCTCTGCCCAATGAGCATAACCCCCTGCAACGGACCAATGAAGACAGGAGAAGAATACCTCTGCGGAAAGTGTGAGTCACAGCTCGCTATCACTGAAAACTTATCGGACTCCTGTGTGTGGTGTGAATTAGGCAAGGGCTTTCAATGTGGCCGCTACCAGTGACCATGACTGTAACCCAGTGACCGTGACTGTAACATGGATTTTTGGTGAATAAGCGGTACCCCCCTTTCTTTCAGCGGATGGACAGCCAAGGATATTATAAGGTATAATAACCCTATGGCCGAATCAGGGATTATTCTTTTCCATAAGCCGAAGGGTGTGGTTGTCTCACGCAGGGACGAGCTGGGACGAAAAACTATCTATGACTGTGTGCCTGACTGGGTGCTTAAGAATGGCTGGGTGCCTGTCGGACGTCTCGACCGCGATACTCGCGGCCTTTTGCTGCTGGTAACGGATGGGCACATGGTGGAACGACTGGCCAGGCCCGGAGGTCTGAAACGGACCTACGAGGTGTGGGTGCGTGGCCATGTTACGGAAAGCCACCTTGAAGCGATCCGTCAGGGGATACCATCGCCGGTGGGAGTGCTGAGGTGCATAGATGTGCAAATCATGGGCATGGTTGGGCCTAAATCGCATCTTCGGGTTGTCGTTGATGAAGGCAAAAACCGCCATATCCGCCGCCTTTTCGGTGCGCTGAGGGATGATCGACAAGGGACGGCCTTGAAGGTCGTGGACTTAAAGCGCGTGCAATTCGGCACCATTCACCTGAACGTGGCCTCCGGGCAGTGGCGGTTTCTCTCCCATGATGAGCAGGAGAGCCTGCGTAAGGTGCAGGAGGATGAGCGATGAGGATAAGGGTGCAGGAAGATTTGCAGGGGGATAGGGAGTAGGAGGATAGGGCGCAGGAGGATTAAGGGCGCAGGAGGATAAGGTGCAGGATGATTAAGGGAGTAGGAGGATAGTGAGTAGGAGGAGATAGGGCGCAGGAGGATGCGGCCCTGCAAAGGGCTCCAGTACCTTGTTAAGGCTGAATTCACTATGAGAGAGCCCTCACTCAATAGCTTGTGAACTAACTTGGGAAACCTGAGCTTCCTCAAAAGTGGCCATACCTGTCAAGATACTTGCTGCGGCTTCGACCAGATTCATAGCCAGCGCCGCCCCTGTGCCTTCACCCAGTCGAAGATCAAGATCCAGCAAGGGCTTTTTCCCCAGGGTTTCCAGAGCTTTTTTATGGCCCTGTTCCATACTCTGATGGGCAGAGATCATATAATCGGCAGCATGAGGTGAGAGCCGGTGAGCGACTAAAGCCCCGGCTGTTGAAATGAACCCGTCAATCAGAACCGGTTTTCTCATAGAGGCTGCGCCAAGAATCACCCCGGCAATTCCGGCGATCTCAAACCCGCCTAATTTGGCCAGCACATCCAGGGCATCCCCGGGGTCTGGCTGATTCACCTCAATAGCCTTTTTGACGGTAGAGATCTTATGATGCCATTGATGGTCATCAATGCCGGTCCCTCGCCCGGTTACTTCTGCGGGCTGAAACCCGCCAAGAACCGCAATGATGGCACTGCTCGGAGTCGTATTGCCTATACCCATATCCCCTGTGCCGAAGATATCAACCGTTGGCCCTAATTCACGGGCCACCTCAATCCCTGCTTCCAGGCAGCGGATAGCTTGATCACGGCTCATAGCTGCACGTTGCGCTATGTTTCCTGTCCCATTGGCCATATGCTTCGAAACAACCTTCCCGCTCTTGACAAGAGGGCTCAGATCACCGGCCACTCCCATATCGACAATTACCACCCGGCTGCCTGCCAGGCGGGCAAGTACATTAATACCCGCTCCACCTTCTACGAAATTCCTGACCATCTGGGCGGTTACTTCCTGCGGGTATTTACTTACTCCTTCTGCGACAACACCATGATCAGCGGCCATGATGACTATGGCTTTTCTCATGGTTTTCGGATGGCTGGAGCAGGTCATGCCAGCCAGATCCTCAGCCAGATCCATGAGGCGGCCAAGCGCCCAGAAAGGCATAGTGAGCTGCGAAAGACGCTCGTGCGCCCTGGCACGAGCAGACGGATCTTGAGGAACGATCTCTTTGATGGTTGCCTCTAATAAATTCATACTCGAACTCCTATCTGAAGGGGGTGTGAAGGGGGTGTCAGGACTTGACATGATACACGTACATCATGATACATGTGCAACATGTATCATGTCAAGGCCTGACACCTTTACACAGATGTTCCCCAAGTTGAATTTTAGAGTGGCAGATTAAATATAAGGGATAAGATTTGGGGAAAAGGCAATAGTACCCCTTCTGTCTCCCTGGTACTTTTTAACCTTATTTCAATGTCCTACCTT
>Ga0307378_10007094_pt1 | contig 15130 bp, 10 predicted proteins | sample UN1MG_FD_202238 | JGI IMG/M metagenome (GOLD analysis project Ga0307378, IMG submission 202238) | Soil microbial communities from Risofladan, Vaasa, Finland - UN-1 | ecosystem: Environmental > Terrestrial > Soil > Coastal area > Acid sulfate soil | place: Finland: Risofladan, Vaasa | collected...
CGGGCCCTGGACATCATCCTGTCAGGGAAACCGGTCTCGGCAGCTCGCGCCGGACAGATCGGACTTGTCGATCGTGTGATCCCGCACCACGCCTGGGAGCGCGGAACGCGCGAATTCGTCTCCGATGTCCTCGCGGACAGGGTACCGAAGGCGACGCCCCGCCTGTCGTTCCAGGGAAAACTGCTCGAACTGAACCCGATCGGGCGAAAAGTACTGTTCTCGCTTGCCCGCAAGCGGGCGCTGAGTGAGACGAACGGTCGGTACCCCGCTCCGCTGAAGGCGATCGACGTTCTCGAGCAGACGTACGGCGTCCGGCCGGACGAAGCATACCCGATCGAATCGGACGCCCTCGCGGAGCTCCTGGTGGGTGACGTTGCACAGGCGCTGATCCGGGTATTCGCGTTGTCCCAGGACGCGAAGCGGGCGCTGCCCGATTCCGTCATGGCTGCGGCACGCGACATCAGGCGGGTGGCCGTTGTCGGAGCCGGAGTGATGGGCGGGGCGATCGCCGAGCTGGTCGCCGCGAACGATATCGGCACGGTGCTCAAGGACATCGACCAGGGTGCGCTCGACGCGGGACTGCGTCACGCGGCCGACCTGCTGCGCAAGGCGACGCGGGCCAGGGTATTCAGCGAGGAGGAGGCCGGACTCAAGCTGGCGCGGATCGACGGGCGACTCGACTACGAGGGCTTCGAGGAGGTTGATCTCGCCATCGAAGCGGTAGTCGAGCGCATGATGGTGAAGCAGCAGGTGTTCCGCGACCTGGAAGGCGTTCTCGATCCCGAGGCCGTGCTCGCGACCAATACCTCGTCGCTGTCGGTCACCACGATGGCCTCCGGTCTCGACCGGCCGGAGCGAGTCGTAGGACTGCACTTCTTCAATCCCGTGCACAAGATGCCGCTCGTCGAAGTGATCCGGGGGGAACTGACGGGTGACGCGGCGCTCGCCACGGCCTTCCGGTTCGCGCTCGGGCTCGGAAAGACCCCCGTCGTGGTTGCGGATCGGCCAGGGTTCCTGGTGAATCGGCTGCTGGGTCCCTACCTCAACGAGGCTGGACACCTGCTCGACGAGGGAGTCTCCGTCGAGGCGATCGACGAAGCGTTGCTGGAATTCGGGATGCCGATGGGACCCTGCCGCTTGCTCGACGAGATCGGATTCGAGGTGGCGCTGCACGCGGGCCGGGAGATGGGCGCGGCTTTCGGCGCCCGACTGTCGCCGCCGGATGTCCTGGATCGAATGATCGAGGACGGGAGACTCGGGCGAAAGAACGGCCGCGGCTTCTACCTGTACGAGAATGGCAAGTCCACCGGCATCGATCTGACGCTGGACTCGCTGTTTCCTCCTGCCGCAGGTGGACCGTCGGGCGACGAGATTCGTTCGCGGTGCCTGTGGCTGATGGTGAACGAAGCCGCGTGGGCGCTCGAGGAAGCCGTGGTCGACACGGCCGACCGGGTGGACCTGGCGATGATCATGGGCACGGGCTTCCCCCCGTTCCGGGGAGGGCTCCTGCGCTGGGCGGACTCCGAGGGTCTCGGACAGATCGTGGACGGGCTCGCCCGGTACGAGGACACGTTGGGAACGCGATTTGCGCCGGCCACGCTGTTGAAGGGGCTCGCGGGGCGAGACGGGACATTCAGCAATCCTACCTAGACGCCTGCGGTTTGGTTCGCTCTCCGAGCACGACGTTCCGGCGCCCGGCCCGGCGGGCGAGACGCCGGAAGTCGAGATCGTCTACCGGCGTCTTCCCGACAAGGTCAAGACGTTTCGGCAGGAGATTCTCCACGACGGGCCGAACTGCAAGTTCTCGTTGCTCATTCTGCCCGAGGGAAGCGAGCCGCTGAACGTGGGAGATGTTCAGCTCGAGCCCGGCGGTGCGATCCTCTGGTACCTGTTCCCTGACCGGTCGTACGAGGTCGGCGGTGTGTACGACCCGCACGGCCGGCTGCTCGGCTGGTACACGAACCTGCTCAGGCTACCCGAGATCAGCGAAGGCCGGTGGGAACTCACGGACCTGTTTCTCGACGTGTGGCAGCCGCCGGACGGCCCGGCAAGGCTGCTCGACGAAGAAGAGCTGGCCGCGGCGCTCGAGGCCGGGGCGATCTCCCGCGAGGAAGCGAGACAGGTGGAGGCGGAAGCCGCGGCGGTCCTCCGGTCGGCCCGTGCCGGCCGCTGGCCCCCGACTATCGTGCACCGTTACCCGCTCGAGGCGGTGGGCTCGCTTCGGCTCCGGCGGGATGCGCCTGCGACTTACGCCGCGAATCTCGTCATCAACCGGCTGATCGGGTTCGGGATGTACCTGTTCGGCGCCATATCGCTGACGTCAATGCTGTTCGCCGCGTTCACGGATGCGTTCAGCGGGCCGGGAACGGCTTTGACGGTGTGGAAAGCAGTGATCGGAGTGGAGGCGGGAATTCTGTTCCTGTTCGCGATGGTCGGGCGTCTGCCGGCCACCCGGCGTCCACGCCCGGAGGAATCACTCGACGAACGCATTCTGTTCATCGGAAGCGTCGTTACGGCTCTCGCCGTGTTCCTGTACCCGGACGGCCGGCTGTGGCGATCCTCCCTGATCGCCATCTACTCGATCCTCTCCCTGTTCCTGGCGATCTTCGCCATCGCGCGGTTGCGCTGGGAGAAGCGGTTCCCGGTTCTCGCGGTCGCGGGAATCCTGGTGTGCCTGTTCGCCCTCGCGGTACTCGTGTTCTGACTAGATCGGTCGAGTTCTTCCCCGCGCGACAGCAATGAGATCGTCGACCACCCGCGAGTCGGCGCGGGCGGTCGGCTCGTCCGCGGCGACCACTTCGCCGGCCTGGATGTAGTTGTACCGATCGACGATTCCCCGGCGAATACGGGCGCCCGGCCCGATCCGGCAATGGTCCATGACGATCGAGTCTACGATCTCGGACCCCTTTTCCACCCACACGTCACGTCCGATCACCGACCGGACGATTGTCGCTTCGTCGACTACGGTCCCGACCCCGAGGCTGCTGTCTTCGATCCGGCCGGACAACACTCGCGGGCTCCCGCGCTGGTACGACTGGGAATGGATCGGCCACATCCGGTTGTTGAGATCGAAGCGCGGCTGCTTGCCCAGCAGGTCCATGTGGGCGGACCAGTAGGCAGGCAGCGTTCCCACATCCCGCCAGTACCCGAGTTCTTCGTACGGTTTGATGCCAGGCACCCGGTTTCGGTGGAAATCGTAGGCGTACACCCCGTAGTCGTGATCAGCTACCATGCGGGGAACGATCGTCGTGCCGAAATCGGGCTCCAGCCCCTCCTCCGCGACCTCCCGGAGCACGTTGATCAGAGCGCGGGGCTCGAAGATGTAGTTGCCCATCGAAGCGTAGGAGTATCCCGCCCTGTCCGGCATCTCCGGCGGGTCGTCGGGTTTTTCCAGCCAACTCACGATCCGGTCGTCGGGCGTGGCCTCGGCGACTCCGAATCCGGTCGCTTCGACCGACGGGACCGGGAGCATCGCGACACTCAGGTCCGCTTCCTTCTTCCGGTGGAAGCGAACCATGTGACCGATGTCCATCCGGTAGATATGATCGGCTCCGAACACCGCGATCAGGTCCGGCCGGAAATCATAGATCAGGTTGAAGTTCTGGTATACGGCGTCAGCCGTTCCCTGGTACCACTCCTTTCCCAGCCGCATCTGCGGGGGCACGATGGTGAGGAAGTCGTCCGGGTGCGGCGTGCTCAGACGCCAGCCTTCCCGCAGGTGGTGAATCAGTGACTGCGATCGATACTGGACCAGGACGAAGGTCGAATAGATGCCGGAGTTGAGCAGGTTCGACAGAACGAAGTCGACGATCCTGTAGCTTCCCCCGAATGGCACGGCCGGCTTGCTTCGCTCCGCCGTCAGCGGCGCAAGACGGCTGCCTTCACCACCGGCCATTACCAGCCCCAGGACCCGTAGATTGCCTCGCATCGCCAGTTCCTTCCTGTTGTCGGACTCTATTCGCTCGTCTGTTCCAGCATTCGCTCGTAAAACTCCTCGTACCTGCGCCCGCTCGCCTGCCACGAGAAATCCGTCTCCATCCCCGCCCGGATCACGTCTTCCATCGCCGCCGGCCGGGTGAACAGATCCAGCGCATCCTGGATGGCGGCAGCAAACGAGTCGGGGTCGAACGGCTCGAACACGATCCCGGTCGCCGAACCGTCGGCCAGCGTCTCCGGTGTAATTCCGATTACGCTGTCGGCCAGGCCACCGACCCGATGAACGATAGGAATGGTCCCGTACCGCTGGCTGATCATCTGGTTCAGGCCACATGGCTCGAACGCAGAGGGCATGAGAAAGAAATCGGAGCCGGCCTCGACCAGGTGGGCCAGTCGTTCCGAGAACGCCACTCTCGAACCGACATTCGGGTTGGCCAGGTCCAGCTGTTCGATCATTTCCTCGTAGCGCGACTCGCCGTTCCCGAGAAACACGAACTGTGCGGGCCAGGCGCCGAACCTCTGTTCCAACGCTTCGATCAGCGGGATCCCTTTCTGGTCCACCAGCCGCGACACCAGCCCGAACAGAGGAACTCCGGACGACTCCGGAAGTCCGAACTCCCGTTGCAACTCCTGCCTGGCAACAGCTTTTCCGGAGCGATCCTCCACATCGTACGGAGCGTCCAGGAAGGCGTCATCCGCCGGGTTCCACGCGGCCGTGTCGATTCCGTTCAGTATCCCTTCCACCGGGTGGGTGAGCGCCTGGATGTGTCCCTCGAGCCCGAATCCGAATTCGGGCGTCGAGATCTCCGCCGCGTAGCCCGGGCTTACCGTCGTGACACGGTCCGCGGTGAGCAGTCCACCCTTGAGCAGGTTGATCCCGCCGAAGTACTCGAGGCGGTCGGGCCGGTACCACTCGCCCGGCAGCCCCGTATCCGGCCACGATTCTTGGGCGAATCGGCCCTGGTAGGCCAGGTTGTGTAATGTCAGAACTGACGCCGGCAGACGCTCCAGAATCGCGGTCGCACCGGGCGGAGGACCGGACCGCAGGAGGACTGCCGCCAGCGATGACTGCCAGTCGTGCACGTGCAGGATGTCCGGGGGCTCTTCGATGGCACACAGGGCGGCGCGACAGAACACCGCGAAGCGAAGCAGGTTGTCGGGGTGGTCTGACCCTTCGATGCCGTAGAGTCCGTCACGGTCGAACAGTCCGGGCGCGTCGACCACCCTGACGCTTGGCCCGCCCGTCGACGGAATGGAGCGGATCGCAGCTTCCGCCGGCAGCCCCAACTCGGCTGGACCGAGTTCGAGCTCGACCGGTCCCGGATCGAAACCAGCCTCCCGGATCATTCGATACAACGGGAGGAACAGCGTTACCGCGTGCCCGCTCCGGGACAGGTACGCCGAGAGCGCACCCACCACGTCCGCCAGACCGCCGGTCTTGGCGTAGGGCACCGCTTCTGGAGAGATATGGACGATCCGCATTCGACAGGTTCCCGGGACGGTTCGAGGCGGTCAGGGGCTCGCTGCAAGATACCGAGCCGATGCCGTTCGCCGCGACCTTCGGGAGGCGGGTCAGGTCCGGGCGTGTGCTCCCCGTTCGATGCGGGTGGCGGGACCCTTCACCTGGTCGCGGCCCGCGAGCTTCGCTTCGTACAGGTAGTCGTCGGCCCGGTCGAGCAGGCGTGTCACTTCTTCCCCGTGCTCGGGCCAGCTGGCGACACCGATGCTGATCGTGACATTGGCCGGCGTGCGGCTGCCGGGAATCGCGATCGGGTTCTCGGCGACTGCGCGGCGCAGGCCCTCCGCGACCTTCAGCGCCGCGCTCGAGTTCGTTTCCGGCAGGGCCACGACGAACTCCTCGCCACCGAGACGCGCCACGAAATCCCCGCCTCGAACCCGGTTCTGGATCACCCGGGCGACGGACCTGAGAGCCGTGTCACCGGCCGCGTGTCCGTAGGTGTCGTTGAACTGCTTGAAGTAGTCGATGTCGATCGCCGCGATCGAGATCGGGCGGCCGTGGCGCCGCACTCTCGCGACCTCACCATTCCACCTGTCTTCGAACGCACGCCGGTTGAGGAGGCCGGTGAGTCCATCGTTGGCGGAAAGCACGTGCGGCTTCTGCATCCGCAGGTTCACCAGGGTGCCGAGCATTCCCATCGTCCCGAGCAGCACGAGGCGCACTCCCTGCGTGCCGATCTCGAGTTCCGTCAGGCCACCGGCCGCGGCGCCGATGACGACGATCGTTCCGTACTGGAGCACGGCGAGTCCCCCGGCCACCGCACAGGCCCGGTGGTCCAGCCGCATGCTGGTTGCGGCGAGCGCAAGAAAGTAGACCGGGAACGCCACCGGGTTCATCAGGGCCATGTCCGTCCGGCCGACGAGCAGGAACACCCCCAGCGTGACGCTGACGATCGTCACGTCGAGCATGCTGGTGACGAATCCCATCCACCAGCCGTAATTGGCACGACTGACGAAGATGTGTATGAATCCGGCAACTGGAAGTGCCACGTAGGCGACCAGCAGGTACACACGGGCGGCGGGAGCCTGGCCGGTTCTCCACGCCACGAAGGAGGCGAGCCCGATCGCGGCGAAGCTCACGCCGAGCCGGAGCCAGGAAATCAGCACTTCTCCCTGGCCCCCGGTCTGCAGCAGAGATGAATCAGGCGGCATCCAGAATCGCCGCCACCATTTGCCGATCCGAACCATCCAGCCTCTTCCCGCGATGTCGCGGTCTTGCGTTCGTGGCCGTGCTCACGCACCACTCAAGCAATCTGCGTGCCCGCCGGAAACCGTGAAAAATCAAGCTTTTCCGGGCTCCAGACTGCCGGCTGCACGGTAGACCGCACAATGTCGCCGTATCCCGCAATAACGAAGCGCACTTGAAGGGCCGCGCCCCCCCTGCGATCATAGCGATTCCGAGGCGCCCCTCGGCGGCTCGGCGCCTGTCGTGTGTGTGGGCGCCCACCTGCGAGGATGAGAGGAATCCAGATGTCGATGTCCATCCGACCCGCCACACAGGACGACCTGGCGCGCATCATACTGTTCAACCAGGCGATGGCCCGTGAAACCGAAGGACGGGAGCTCGACCGGCGAACACTTTCGAAGGGCGTCGAGCGCCTGCTCGAGCAGCCGACCCGCGGGCGGTACTTCGTGGCGGAGCAGGATGGGGAAATCGTCGGACAGCTGATGATCACTACCGAGTGGAGCGACTGGCGAAACGGCGAGATATGGTGGATCCAGAGCGTCTACGTCTCGAAGCGTCTCCGGCGGGAGGGGGTCTACCGGCGGCTGCACGAATACGTCAGAGACCTGGCCCGGCGACAGAAGGTGATCGGACTGCGACTCTACGTCGAGCGGGACAACGAGCCCGCCCAAGCGACATATCGCGCGCTCGGGATGCGGGAGTCGTCGTACCTGATGTTCGAGGAACTCTGGGCCTGACGGATCAGCCTGGCGGGAAGTCCTTCAGCACTTCGTTGACCGCCTTGTCGAACGCCTTCTGCCGCTCGTCGGCGTCCCGCTTCTCGTGCATTTCTGCCTGCACCACACCGCGCCACGCCAGTTCGTTCGCCATGCCATCGACGATATCTACGATCAGCGTTCCCTCGCGGTACTCCTGGACCGACGGAGTCGTCTGGACGTATCCGAACGAGGGACCGTAGGGGCCCCAGTATCCACCCCAGCCGTAGCCGTAGTAGGTATTGACGTACGAAACGTTCAGCCGGCCGTTGATCGAGACGTGATAGCCGACCCGGAAATCCGGATTCTCGTCTTCGACTCTGTGATACCCCTTGCTCAACATGCTCGACTCGATCGAATCACGAATCCGTTTGTCCGCCAGCGGATCGTCGATGACTCGATCACTGGAGCGAATGTCCCCGACCTTTCCATCCTTCGTGTACGCCCAGTTCCAGGTCTGATACGTCCGCATCGTGTCGAGACGAGCGGGATCGAAGTCCGACGAGGAAGTCATTCCGGAGCAGGCTGTCGCCGCGACAGCGAAGAGAAGAACGACGGCCGGAGCCGGAAGCACGGATCGATTCATGTTCAACTTCTCCTGTGTTCCGGCTCCGCCGCGTGAAAAGGACAATTGTCCGTTCAACTGCTATCTGTACCGCAGGTAATACTGTTATCTGTACATGAAGCCAATGTTGAAGCCCCAGTACTTCTGGTCGCCTGACCCACCTGCGCTGAACGCCCAATTGTACCTGGCATTCGCGATCAGGGCGACTTCCGGACGACCCAGCGGCACGATGATGCCGAGTTCCGGTGCCCACCCGAGGTGCCAGTTGTCATCCTTAACCGAGACGATGCTTACGTCAGCCCGACGCTCGATCCAGTATGTACCGACGTTGAGGCCGGCGTAGGGCCTAATCCCGCCCCTTGAGCCGAAATAGTAGTGGGCGTTCACCAGGAGCGGGATGCTGTTGAAGTACCTGAGTTGCGTTCCACTCAGGTCCGCGCCTGGCAGGTGAACGACCTCATCCGTCTTCTCGTTCAGCACGTTCCAGCTGCCCGAAAATCCGTAAGACAGGTTTCCGCCCCGATCGGGAACGTAGCGCGCTTCGATCCCGACACCGCGGAAGCTGAAGTCGTCCACGAAGTTTCCGTCGGAGTCGGACGTGCCCGGAAGGCTAGACGTCGCCGACATGTTGTACGTGATTCCCCACCACCAGTCCTGCGCCTGCGCTTCGCCGCTGAAGGCCACCAGAAGGGCCACCGAGGCGAGCGCTCCCTTGAGCATTCTCATCTTCTTCTCCAATTCGGATTCGCCTCGGTCCTACGGGACCATCAGGTAGTCTTTGGATTGTGCAAACGCCTGGTCGATGCCACTCAACGCCAGGTCCCTGTTCGTGTTGCTGCTGTTCGACAGGACTCCGTTGATCGCGCCGGTCCACACAGACGGAATCGTCTCATTGGAGGCCCCGTCCGGATAGAGCATGTCGGTGTACAGGGTGCCCTGGTCCCACGAGGTGGTGCTATACCCGGGATAGCCGCAGCCCCAGCCCGGAGGATACCAGCCCCACCAGCCCCAGTAACCGCCGCACCCCCAGTAGGTGTACGCAGTCCACCGGTTCACGGTCACCATCATGATCAACGCGACGTCCGGCAGGTTGTTCTCGTTGACCGTTTCCCAATCGACCTCCGTATAGCCCAGCGCGTTCATGTTCTGCCGCACACGGGCCACGAACGCCGCATCATTCGCGTGATTGTAGTCGACCCTGCTGTCATCGTCGCAGTTGATCGGCAATCCGGGATTCAGATTCTCGGAGTCGCAAACCTCGACCACCGTGTCCGGAATTGCGTACGTCTGCTGCGCTGAATAGTCGAATTCCTTGTCGTAGGCCGTGATTACGACCTGAGTTTCCTGGATACTGGATATGTCGCCTGGATAGCAGGCGGCCAATCCGCCGAGCGCAACGGTCGCCACGATGGCGATCCCTGCGCGTGTGGCGAGCGGCCTGCCCCTCGTCATCCACTGACCCATCGATTCTCCTCCTGCCGCCGGCCGAGCCGGAACATGGCATATGAGATTCCACCGGGTGCCCGCCAGGACACCAGGCATAGAGCGGCCGGGAAGATAGCCGTTAAGGTCCGTACGGCAACTTGATTGAGACGGGCAGGCACCGGCCGTTGGAATCACGCCGCAGGTCCGCGTTGCCCGAGTGCAACAGAACCGTGGTTTCGGTCCACCCGACCTCCGCTTCTCGAGTCCCCTCCGGGGTCGTTCGAAGATTCGTTCCGGGTTGAAATTCCGGGACATCTCGGGCTTGTCGTGCGGTGGTCAGCCTGCCCGTTTCGAAGCCCCTGGGCGATCCGTCCAGTTCTTGCACCCGGGGACTTTCGTGATCGTTGAGCGTGGTGACAGGTGCGGCTGCCCGGGTTCCGGAATCACGCATCGGGGACTCGAGGAGGGGGAACGGTGCTGACGGCTCTGTTGATGATCCTGGTGGCGGATGTGCTGATCTTCGTGCATGAGATCGGCCACTTCGTCGCGGCCAGGAGTCTCGGCATGCCGGTCACCTCGTTCTCCGTCGGTTTCGGCCCGGCTCTGCTCAAGCGCAGCTGGCGGGGAACGGAATACCGGCTCGCACTCGTTCCGCTCGGCGGCTACGTCCGCATCGAAGGCATGCGCGGCACGGACGGGGAACGTGAGAAGTGGCCCCACGGATTCGCCTTCCAGCGACGATGGAGACGGCTGGTGGTGATAGGCGCAGGTGTCGGAGCCAACGCCCTGCTCGCCCTGTTCCTGTACAGTCTGGTCTCGATTACCGGAGACTGGTCCGGGCCCGTCGATGCCCGCGTGGTGGAAGTCGACCAGAGCATCCTCCCTCCCACGGCAGGCTGGTCCAGCGTTCCGTCGGACCGGACGATCACCCAGGTTGACGCCCGGCCCGTGTCCGACTGGAGCGATCTCGCGCTCACGCTGCTCGGCTCGGAGGAGGGCTTTCACACGCTCGAATTCGATGACGGATCGAGTCACCGGGTCTGGGTTCCGGCCGCCGAAAACGCGAAGATCGAACTTCTCGAAGCGCTGATTCCTGCTGCGCCTGAGCCGGTCGACAATGACCTGTCAGAAGGGATCGTCGCCGGCACGCGCGAAGTCGGGCGCACCGCCCGATTGATCGCCCAGAGCGGAGGCCTGCTGGCTTCGGGTGCGATCGGGATCCGCCAGCTCAGCGGCCCGATCGAGATCGCCCGGGTCAGCGAACGCACGCTGCGCATGAGCTGGAACCAGTTCCTGGCGTTTCTCGCGTTCCTGTCGCTCAACCTGGCAATCCTCAACGCGCTGCCGATCCCGGTGCTCGACGGAGGTCACTTCGCTCTCCTGATGTTCGAGGGCGTCGCGGGACGTCCGCTTCCAGACGGGCTGCGCCGCTACAGCACCGTGGCAGGGGCGACCGTGATCATGTTCTTTATGACGTTCGCGCTGCTCAACGATCTGCTGAGGCTGTTCGGGCGCTGATCCCTTCTTTCCTCCACCGGCACGAGTGTTAGATTGACGAGCGTCCCGAAAGGGACTCGCAGGAGGCGGGACCGGTCCGTTCCGCCCGGTCACCCGAAACGGAAGGACGCACCATGTTCCGGAACGTACGGTCGTGGATGGTTGCGCTCGCGGCCATTTTTGCCCTGGCTCCCTCCCCGGCAGCGGCTCAGGAGACGGACTTGGGCACTGTCACACTGGACCGCCTGTTTTCCGCCGACTTCCGGGGTGGCTTCTTCGGCCCCGCGCGCTGGCTGGATGACGGCGATGCCTACACGACGCTCGAGCGCTCTGAGGACGGGGAGGGTCGTGACCTGGTCCGGTACGATACCAGGACCGGCGAACGCTCCCTCCTGATCCGTGCCTCCAGCCTGATCCCGTCGGATGGCAGTGGCGCGATCGCCATCGAAGGCTACGAGTGGTCCCCCGATGGAAGCAAGCTGCTGATCTTCACCAATTCGCAGCGCGTGTGGCGACGCAACACGAGGGGCGACTACTGGGTTTACGACATGAGGACCGGGGCGCTGCGCAAGCTTGGCGGCGACGCAGACGAATCGTCCCTGATGTTCGCGAAGTTCGACCCCGCCGGGACGCGAGTCGCGTATCGGCGTGGCTACGACCTGTACGTCGAGGACATCTCCACGGGCGCGCTCACCCGACTGACCAGTGACGGGTCGCGAACGATCATCAACGGGACCTTCGACTGGGTGTACGAAGAGGAGTTCGACTGCAGGGATGGTTTCCGCTGGAGCCCGGACGGGCGGTGGATCGCGTACTGGCAGCTGGACGCCGAGGGGATCCGCGAGTTCGACATGATCAACAACACGGACTCCCTGTACTCCTACACGATCCCGGTCCAGTACCCCAAGGCCGGTGAGATGAATTCCGCTGCGCATGTGGGCGTCGTGCCCGCCACGGGCGGAGAGACGCGCTTCTTCGACGTTCCGGGCGACCCGCGCGACAACTACATCCCGCGCATGGAGTGGGCCGGCACCTCCGATCAGATCGTCATCCAGCGGATGAACCGGCTGCAGAACACGAATACCGTGATGCTCGGCGATATCAGCTCCGGAGCGATGACCCCGATTCGTTCGGAGCAGGACCAGGCATGGGTCAACACGGTGGACGAATGGGAGTGGATGGACGGTGGGCGGTACTTCATCTGGACCAGTGAGACGACAGGCTTTCGTCACGTCTACCGCGTGAGCCGGGACGGAAAGGGGATGCAGCCTATCACGTTCGGGGGCTGGGACGTCATCGGTATCGAACTCGTGGACACCGAGAACGGCTGGCTGTGGTTCCTGGCCTCGCCGACGGACGCGACGCAGCGGTACCTGTACCGGGCCCGGCTGGACGGCAGCAGTCCGGCCGAACGTGTGACGCCCTCGGGTCAGCCAGGGGTTCACGGTTACACGATGTCGCCGAACGGCCAGTGGGCGTTGCATACCTGGTCCCGGTTCGGCGTTCCGCCGATCACCGAACTGGTCAGCTTTCCGGATCATCAGACGGTTCGGACGCTGGTCGACAATGCCGCACTCAACGCCACCGTTGCAGCGCTGGACAGGGGTGAATCCGAGTTCTTCACGGTCAACGTGAACGGCGTCGAGCTGGATGGCTGGATGATGAAGCCGCTCGACATCGTCCCGGGACGGAAGTATCCGATGCTCGTGTACGGTTACACGGGCCCGGCCGGCACGACCGTCACCGACTCCTGGGGCGGCTTCAACTACCTGTGGCACCTGATGCTCACGCAGAAGGGCTACATCGTCGCCTCGATCGACAACCGCGGGACTCCTTCGCCCAAGGGCCGTCAGTTCCGCAAGGTGATCTACCGGCAGACCGGACAGATCGCTTCCGCCGACCAGTCCGCCGCGGTCCGGGCGCTGCTGGCAGAGCGCAGCTATATCGATCCCGCGCGTATCGGTGCCTGGGGCTGGAGCGGCGGCGGCGTCTACACGCTGAACCAGCTGTTCCGCTACCCGGATCTGTATAGCCTGGGCATGGCCGTGGCTCCCGTGACCCACGAGAAGTACTACGACACGATCTACACGGAACGGTACATGGGACTGCCCGACGAGAATGCGGCCGGGTACGAGCAGTCGGCTCCGATCACGTTTGCCAGCGGCCTGGAAGGCAAACTCCTGATCGTGCACGGAACGGGGGACGACAACGTCCACTACCAGAACACCGAAGCCGTGGTGAACGAGCTGATCAAGCACAACAAGGCGTTCACCATGATGGCTTATCCGAATCGATCGCATGGGATCTTCGAGGGACCGGGAACCCGGCGGCACCTGCAGGAGCTGCTGACCCGCTACCTGATCGAGAACATGCCTCCGGGCGGACGGTGAGCCGGTTGAACTGATCTGACTCCGGTCGGATAGCGAAAGGCCCGGTCGGAAGCAGTTCCGGCCGGGCCTTCGTGCGTGGGTATGCGGTGCGGATCGGGGTCAGGGGCCTGTTCCGCCTAGCCCCCTCCGCCCGCCTCCACCTGATCGACCACCGCCCGAACCTGCCCCGTGATCGGGGCCGACGGGTGGGTGGCCTCCAGCCGGTCGGCGATCTCTTTCAGGCCGGGCAGATCCTGCCGTCGCGCGTAGTGGTCCGCCAGGGCCGACAGGTAGTCGAGACTGTCCGGTTCGAGCTCGAGCGCCCCGCGAAACGCCACCTCCGCCTCGTCCAGCCGGCCGAGCTGCTGCTCGGCGAGAGCGAGGTTGAAAAACACGCGTGAACGGCCGGGCATCAGCTCCGACGCCCGGCGCAGGAGGTCTGCCGCCTCCTCCACCCGTCCGGCTTCGGCGCTGAGCAGCGCGAGACTGTAGACGGCCTCCCCGAACTCGGGATCGAACTCCAGGACCTCGCGCACCAGCTGCTCCGCCTCGTCGTTCCGGCCCTGTGCGTTCAGCAGCACCGCGAGGTTCATCTTCGCCGGCAGGAACTCGGCGTCGATCCCTACCGCGGAACGGTAGTACGCTTCGGCCACCGCCACGTCGCCGAGCGCCACGTACAGGTTGCCGAGGTTGTGCCCGGCGAACGCGAAGTCGAGCGAGTACTCCATCGATGAGATGTACTCCGCCAGTACTTCATCCAGGGCCTCGGCCTGGTACGGCTTGAACAGCTCGGGCGGCTGACCCGCGAGCCGGCTCGCCGCCATCCCGCGCACCGCCCGCGTCGCGTCGAACAGCAACGGGGCGAGCAGGTCCACCAGCTCCTGCTGGGACGAAGCGGTCGCGGCCTCCGCGGCGGTGTAGCGGATCAGGGCGTCTTCGTCCTGCAGGGCGAGACGCAGCGTCGCGGTGGTGGAATCGCCGGGATAGCTCCGCAGCAGCGACAGGGCCGTCGCCCGCACGATCGGCGGATACAACGGATCTCGGGCCAGCAGAACCAGGGCCCCTCCGGCCTCCGGGTCTTCACGACGCGCCGCCGCGAAGGTCGTCCCATAGTGGGAACGTCTTTTCTGCCCGTACCACTCCGTGTAGTGGTCGGCATTCCATTGATCTGTCTCGTCGTCGTGACACCCCGCCTGAGAGCAGGCGTTGGGCGTCCCGAGTTCGAGCGTCAGGTCGGGGCGCGGAATCCGGATGCTGTGATCGGCGCGCCAGTCGACGACCATGTACGGCTGCTGCGGCATGTGGCACTCGATGCAGTACGTCCCCTCGTTCTCCTCCCCGGCCTCGGTCAGCGGCTCATGGAAGTGATGCTCGTACACATCGTAGGTGTCGGCCCGGTGGCACTGGAGGCAGAGCGCGTTCCCTTCCTCGTGCAACTCGAGGCTGTGCACGTCGTGGCAGTCGGCGCAGCGCACGTCATTGCGGAACATCTTGCTCTGGGTGAACGAGGCGTAGACGTACACCTCGTCCAGGATCTGTCCGTCCGGGTGATACAGACCCTCGTCGAGCACGGCCGGGATCTGATGGTCCAGCAGCTCGATGTCCGTATGGTCGTAGTCTCCGAGCTCCGTGCGGCGCGCGTGGCAGGGAGCGCAAAGCTCGACCTGTTGCCGGTTCGTGGTGCCGCTCGTCGGTACCACCAGGCCGTAGTCGTCGATCTGCGGGCGAGCCATCTCCGGGATCTCCGCCCAGGCCACATGCCGCGAACCGGGTCCGTGACAGGCTTCGCAGCTCACGTTGATCTCGGACCAGGTGGTGTTGAAGGTCCCCGTCTGCGGATCGTACCCCTTCTGCAGGTTCGTGGAATGGCACTCGGCGC
>Ga0307378_10007096_pt1 | contig 15127 bp, 8 predicted proteins | sample UN1MG_FD_202238 | JGI IMG/M metagenome (GOLD analysis project Ga0307378, IMG submission 202238) | Soil microbial communities from Risofladan, Vaasa, Finland - UN-1 | ecosystem: Environmental > Terrestrial > Soil > Coastal area > Acid sulfate soil | place: Finland: Risofladan, Vaasa | collected...
GATCGAGCGTATCGCGTGTTTCTTGTTGCAACTCTTTCAGGCGGGCCCTTAATTTCTTCAAGAGGCCGGCGTTGGCCGGATCATCGGCAAGGTTTTCCATCTCCAGTGGGTCCGCTTTGAGATTGTAAAGCAGTGTCTTGTCGATTTTCGGATAGTAAATCATTTTGTAATCGCCCGCGCAGACCATTCTCTGCAAGTCGATATAGCCGCCGTAGATAGCGTCGTAGCTGCCGGCGGTTCTGCCAGTGATGAGCGGCATCAGGCTCTTGAACTGTACGTGTTGTGGCTTGTCGATGCCGGCAAGTTCCAGCGTCGATGGCATTATGTCCTGAAGATAGACCGGTGCTGTAATCTTTTTATTCTTCGGAACGCCTGGACCGGTAACCATCAGCGGTACTCTGACGCTGTGGTCGTACATGTTCTGTTTTCCTATCAGACCGTGATGACCGACCGCCAGTCCATGATCGGCGGTGAAAAAGATATAGGTATTGTCGGCTTTTCCCGTCTTTTCGAGCGCATCGAGAATTCGCCCGACCTGCGCATCCATATGGGTTATAATCGCGTAGTATTCCCGGCGGTTCACCTTGACGGCGTACTTTGTCCGAGGAAACGGGGCGAGCTTTTCATCTCTGAGCTTTGCGCTGCAGCCGATCGAATCCTTGTAGGGATATTCCGGCAGGAAATTGGCGGGGACTTTGACGTTTTCCAGCGGGTACTTATCCACGTATTGCTTCGGAGACTGCCTCGGGTCATGCGGGGCATTGAAAGCCATATACATAAAAAATGGTTTTTCGCTCTTCGAAGCGTTATCGAGAAAGTCCTCGGCATGGTCTCCGAGAACTTCGCTCCAGTGTTTGCCGCCTTTCCAATAGCCGCCGTATTTGGTGTCCCACGGTTTCCAGGGGTCCGGTTGCCCCTCGATAGGGCGGTTGTAACCCTGCGGGGTTTGATTAGGCATCCCGGGGCGAACGTCTTTGACATGGTCGAATATATCTTCCGGCTTGATACCCTTGACGTGCCATTTGCCGCTCATGTAGGTTTCGTAGCCGGCCTGCTTCATATATTGTGACCAGAACCTGCCGGCCGCCGTTTCCTGCTTCAGCTTCGGCTCAAGGTCCCTGGCTATCCACAGGAAACGTCCCGTATTGAGCATCGTTCGGCTTGCTACGCAAACGGCGCCGTGCCATGCGCCCTGATTGTACGCATGTGTAAAAGTCACGCCGCTCTTGACGAGCCTGTCGAGGTTCGGGGTCTGTATTTCGTCGCAGCCCAGCGAACGCAGCGTCTCAAAGCACTGGTCATCGGCAAAAATAAACAGGATATTCGGCTTGTCTTTTCCTGCGCCGAGAACATCAATGGCCGGCACCGAAAGCGCCGCCGCTCCCAGGCCAACCGCTTTTAGGAATCTTCTTCTCGTCCAATGGGAATCATTCATGTTGCGACCTCCAGTATAAACACAATTTGTCATCTCAAATGATAGCACACTTTCTCACTTCGTCAAGTTTGTGCCGAGGCGAACTGTGTGTGCCGTTTCATCATAAGGCACTTTTACGCTCCTGCCGTTGAGGACGACCGAATCAGGTTTTGCCGCAGCTCTTAAAAATATATTCGTCACCGGTTGTCCTTCCAACTGTACCTGTGTTTGTCTGCCCGGCACAAAGATGGCGTCAACCTTCGAGAGCGAGTCGAGCACGACCTTGCCGTTCCTGCGTAAGTAGCTGCCTCCGGCAACGAAGTAGCGCACTGTCGAATCCGGATCGTTTCCATCGGCATCTTTCGGCCGGGTCACTGCAAACAGGTACGCATCCGTATCCCAGCCGTCAATCACGTTGCAGCTATTGCGGTGCATTTTTCGCCCGTCTGCACGTAGATTCAGATATACATCCGTGAGCTTCTTTCCATCGCTGAGACGGACTCCGATTGCTTCGTTGGCATTCAATCGCTCGATTTGCACCGCCGGTTCTTCACTGCCCGGCTCAAGCGGAAACACCGCCGTGATGAACTTCGCATCCCGCACGGGCCGCTCCGGAGTGAAAGCAAGATATGTAACTTCGCTATCCGGCCGGTGGTCTTCGAGGCCTTTCTTCTCGACAAATTTCATTTCTTCCGGAAACAGCGGCTGTACTATCGCTCGAACATCTCCGTTTGTTAAAAGTATCTGCCGGTCCTGCTCCTCGGCCTTGTCCTGGTAGTGCAGCAGCCATTCCAATCGGCCTTTCTCGTGAGTACGTACATCGTCGAAGATCAATATCACATCATTGAGCCATAGGAAGTGACGGTAGTTCCGCGAGAACTTCCACGATGTCGGCCCAGTGGCATCGGCGAATACATACTTTAGTCCCGCGGCATCCATCAGCATGGGTATCCGGCCGGGCGTGACTGTCCCGCGATCGCCGTTGCCGCAGTCTTCGGGATTCTGCGCTTGGCCACCGGTGAGGATGACATTGTGGGCCTTGCTGTGACGGTAGTAGCTCGTGTACTCCCGCCTGCTGTAAGAGCAGTTGCCCGAATCGATAATCAAAGGCACGCCGTGATGAAACAGTATAAACGATCCCGCATCCGGATGCGCGTGGTTCCAGGCAAAGCCCGACTTTATCGCCAGCATGGTCGCATCATCCCCCCATGACGACCGCAGCACGGCCCAGCCGATATCCGGATACAGCATCGATTCGGCAAAATCATCGTCAACAGCTTGTCTCGGTTGCAGATTATCGTAGAGCAGTCCCACCGGATCATTCAATCCGCGGTCCGTGCGGGTCAGATACCAGTGATACTGCGGCTTGTCATAACCGTTGGCAAGCAGCATCCGCACGGTTCGTGCACCGGTTGTGCGCAGACTGCTGTCGCCGAAATTCACCGACATAATCGAATCGGAAGACGGATAGCACGAGTGAACGAAGAAATCCCCCGCGCTGTCCAGCAATGGAATATCGGGTGCCGCCGATTTTCCGAACACATTCGAGTAAGCAAGCCGGAACAGCAAATACTCCGAAAGGGCGTAATTGGCATAACTTACGCTCTCGTAAAACGCACCTTTGGTATTGAAGTTGGCCGGCTTGTTTTGCAGGATGTTTCCCTGATAGTAAAACCATTCCGGAAAAACATCCGAGACGCGATTAGCCCATGTCTCGGCCTGCGGCTGGTCACCGGCCAGTGACAGCGTCGCCAGGCCGGCCATCGAAACGCACACGCTCCACCAGTTGTGCCCCATCGAATCCAGCGCGTGAATTCGTTTTTCGCCCAGAACCCAGTCATCGAGCGTCGGTAAAATACCCAGCCGAACCATGGCCCCGGCGACGGTCTTTTTTTCATCCTCCGACAGGAAATCGTAAATACTGTCATATCCAACGGCGTAGCCATAGCAGAACCTGGCCGTGTTCAGTTCCGAATGCCAGGGCGGATCATGATGAGCGTCACCGGCCCATCTGCTCAGTTTGCTATAATGAATCAGGGCGTCCCGGAGCTTCTGGGCATAGCGTTTTTCGCCGGTCATCTGATAAGCCAGGCCGAGCGCCGGGCCCATATCGCTGATCTGCCCGCTCGGCCGGCCATAGTTGCCGTGCTGGCCGGAGCCGCCCTCGGTATATTCTTTTGATACCAGCCTCGCGTCAAGGAGCCGGTCCGCCCGCTCAAGAACTTTGTCCCAGGCCTCTTTAAACATGCCGTCTTCAGCAGTACGCTCACGCAGGCGCTTAACACGCTCGGCGGTGAAGAATAATCTTGGCCGAGATGTTTTCCATTGCCTATCGGATGGTGCGCCTGTCTCTATGTCGTTGCTTTGTGCAAACGCCCCAGCCGCCAGGCCGGCAAGAATTGCCGCGAATAGCAGCATCCGGCAGAGCTTAATGTTTGCAGCGGCATTGTTCATTACTCGTGTCATTAGAATCCTCCGAAGTCTCGCCGGGCCGGAGCCGTACTTATTTGTCCCAGTATTCGTCGATGACCTTTTGGATATGAGGGTATTTTTCATCAGTCTCGTTATAGTTTTTTCTCAACCGCAGCAGTTCGGCCTTCAGCTTCCTGATCACGAATACATATCTCGGATTGCCGTACAGGTTGTTCATTTCGTGCGGGTCGTTCACCATATCGTACAGTTCCCAGCCCGGCTGGGTCGGCTTTGGGCCGCCTTGCTTGTAGTTCATTCCGTAGAAGAATATCAGCTTGTATATTTTGGTGCGGATTCCGAAATGTGCCGGGTTGTCGTGATGCGCCATGTGCATCCAGTAGCGGTAATAAGTGGTCCTGGGCCAGTTTGCCGGCGTTCTGCGTTTCAGCAGCGGAACAAAACTTCGCCCCTGCATATAATCGGGAGCCTCGAGTCCGGCCAGCTCCAGTATCGTCGGCGCAAAATCGGTGTTGTTGATAATCTCGTCCGTTCGAGTCCCCGCCCTGATCATATCGGGATACCTGACAAGAAACGGCATCCGCATCGATTCTTCATACATCCATCGCTTGTCGATAAAATCGTGCTCGCCTAACATCATGCCCTGATCGGATGTATAGATAATGACGGTGTTGTCCATCTGACCGCTCTTTTGGAGATAATCGAAAAGCCGGCCTAAATTGTCATCGACTCCTCGGATACATCGCAGGTACTTTTTCAAATAACGCTGGTAGGCCGTGCGCTTGTATTGTTCATCCGGCAGCGATTCATCGACGAACATGTGCATACCCATATTCCGCCGCTTGTTGCGCCTGCCGATGGATGTGCCCATATCTTTTGTCGCTTCCGAACCATGATTGCCGGGCTTCCACAGGCTCTCAGGCTCCGGAATATCAACGTCATTAAATAACCAGTCGTAGCGCTCGGCATTCTCGAAATTGTCGTGCGGCGCCTTAAAATGGTGCATCAGGAAAAAGGGTTTCGACCGGTCCCTGCCTTTGAGCCACTTGAGCGATGAATCGGTAATCACATCCGAGCAGTGGCACGAATCATATTTTGCAAAGCGTTTTTCATTATTTGGCCATTGTCCGCCCGATTCCCTCAAGATTGGATTAAAATACGAGCCCTGGCCCGGCAGCACGCAGTAATAATCGAACGCCGCCGGCTCGTCCTTGAGGTGCCACTTGCCGATCATGGCGGTTTCGTAGCCGGCCTGTTTCATGAGTTTAGGCAGGTATTGCTTGGCCGGCTTAAGCCTGCCGCCCAGATCCAGGGCGCCGTTGGTCTGGTTGTATTGTCCGGTTAGAATCGTTGCCCTGCTGGGCACGCAGATCGAATTGGTGCAAAAGCAGTTCTCGAAGAGAAAACCTTCATCGGCCAGCCTGTCGATGTTCGGTGTCGGAGCGACCTTCGCCAGCCGCCCTCCATACGCGCTGATGGCATGGGCCGTATGATCGTCCGACATGATATAGAGTATGTTTGGCCGTTTATCAGCGGATGCTGCCTGAGCGGCACGAAACGAGCCGGGCAGAACTGATGCCGCAACTGTCGCGCCTATAGTCCGAAGAAAATCCCGTCTTGTGCAATTGTCCTTCAGCATCTTCGTCATCTCCTGCTTACATATAGTTGCCTTCCATAATCATCGTATGGAGCAGACAATAACCTGTTCGGCGGGAAATTTCAAGATTTCTTGAGCGGGAGTTTACCAAGTATCGGCATTTTCGGGAAAAATAAGAAGCGGCAGTCTGAAATCAAAGGACCTACTGGAATGGCTGGTCATAAACCGTGAGGACTGAGCCCCGGATTAGTCCTGCATTTGGAGTTCAAATTCATACTCGTGTACAACATACGGATCAGTGCCGAATGGCTGGAGAGCTTGAGATGCAAAGATATCTTTAGCCCGACAGCGAAGAACAAAGCCCTTTTCTGTGATCTCATACTGGAAATCCTGGCTACTGAAAGGATCCTTCGGCAGATAATCCGGAAGCGTGTCAGGCAATTGCCCGGTATTCGCCGTTGAAATGTATATCTCAATGGCGGCCTTAAGTGCGTGTAACTGAGTTGTGTGTCGAACTTGAACACTATAGAATTCGATTAATTTCGGCGCTAAAGGAAGAACTAACAGTTTGGTACCAGGGACACTGCCGAATTCATCCTTTAGTTCATCTATCAGCCTCTGGAGTTCGGTATACTTTTCTTCGTACGACATCTCACTGTCTATGACTCGAAGAGCGTAATTCAAGAAATCGGCATAAGGTTCAGAAATGAGTGCAAGCAATTCCTCATCAGTTAAACTCCAGATATACTCGCCATTCTTTCCCTCGTCGTGTTCTATGAGTTGTTCTCTCAGCCATACAAGGCCATCAGTATCTGAACGCATGGACTGGAGAGTAAGCTCTAAATCCATTTCTAATGCTCTGGTAAGCGATAGGAGCATATCTTGCGAGGCAGCGAGCCGGCCTTTCAACCATGTCAGTGTATCAGCATCCGGCGGCATGATACCCAAGATGTCCTTAATGCAATTTTGAGCGATTGTGTCCACCATCAATGATAGCATATAGGAAAGTAGTGTATCATTACCTATATGTTGTGCAAGCCGGCGTATCGTCAGGCACTTTTCAAGCGCTGCACGATAGTCTCCATCGGAAGTAAGGATTCGTGCTTCAACATTAAGAATATTCGTAAGATAACGGCATTGTACTAATTGAGGTAAGTTGGCTCCTAATCCCTGTGAGTATACTATGCCCCATGTGCAATCCAGAATCTTAGCAGCAGCCTCAGCAAGCTCAATTGCTTCATGGGCATCCTCAATATATTCTCTGACCTTTTCATCAGGCTCAGCACCATCTAAGACCGGATTTATCAGGTTCATATTAGGATCGGGTAAAAGCAGAAATGCCTGATAGTACAGCAACGCGGCATTGTCCGGATCTGGCGGCAACGTTGCAGCATACATACAAAGTGACCATAGGGCTACGATTACACAAATGCTGCAAATCGCCTTTTTACCCCTGTAATTGATATTCCTCATAATAAACCTCCATTCGGATCGCAAATCCTGCTCTTTTTAAGAAAACGCTGGAAGCCCGGCACATTAAGAACGCCGCATCCATACTGAATTACTCCGACTCGAATCTCAACTATATAATATACACCAATTGGTTTGACGAGTCAATGAGAATCGGGGGCATGTATGACTTCCGGTATCAACTGCTAACTCGGATCAGCCTGGTCAAAGTCGATGAGGCTCTTTGGTTCAGCTCCGGAGCAGGAGAATTTTGTGAGATCATTTATGTTATTTGGTTCGGTTCACTGAGTTCTTCATTGCACTACTTACCGGCCATGCACAAGATGCAGCCGTTCTTCATTGAAAGATATAGCCGTCCGTCGGCAGCGGCCATGCCATCGAATGCCGGCACGCTTTCGAGCTTGTATTCGGCCAGTTTGCCGCCGTCAGAGGCCAATACGGCCCAAAGCAAAGCGCCCCGGCTCCCTTCGAGAGCGGCACTCTGAGCTTTTAGCTTTGCCTGCACTGCCGGCTCAAGTGTGCGGCCCCAGATATTCTCTTCATCCACGACATCCGGCGGACCGGCGACAAACAGCGTTTGATCCGCCAGGACCATGGCCTTGGCAATCAGCTCGGGCTTTTCAATCATCCATTTACGACTAACGGCGCTGAGATCCGTCTCCGGGCGCTTGGCACGGTTCTTCCAGTTGACTACGTTCTGCGGGATTTTGACCTTGCTGACCCGGGCGGCACGATCGGGATCGAATGTCTTGTCGGCGGCAAAAAGCCGGTATTCCAGGACGGACGAATTGCACAGGTATTGTGGGTGACGTCCATAGCCATAGACATACGTATCGTCAAAGGCGAGAATCCGTCCGGCCGGGACGAGCCTTGCGGCGACAGACCACTCCGCCCATCCTTCACCCGCGTTCTTGCCGTAGACCCAATAGGAACGATGGAACCACGAGTCGTCCAGAAATCCCGTGGGACAGAACAGGTGTGTCCCTTCGCCTTCCTGGTCGGTCTGGTGCTCGGGATCGATGACGGCACGGCGTCCGTCCATGTTGAAACGCTGGGATCTCATGTACACGAATTTGCCGTCGCTCGATAGGATGTCCGGCAGGGCGACAGGCATTTTTTTCTGCTGAATTCTCGACTGCAGGTTCTGGCCCGTTCTGGGGTCACGGTCGTCCAGAATTGTCTCCGAGAGCTTCTTTCCGGTCAGCGGATCGAGACGCAGCAATCGCATACCGCCGTCGAGAAACATCGACCTGCCCGCCAGTGCGTAGGCGACGCCGTCCTGAATCAGTACGCTGCCGGAAACGGGCCAGACGGATTCGAGCTGCTCGTACGACATCAGCCGCAGGTCATGCGGGGCCGCTCGGAACCGCCAGACAAGCGCCCCGTCCGAAGCACGCAGGCAGTAAACCCAGCCATCCGCCGAGCCGAACAGCACGCGCCCTTTGTACACTGTAGGAGGTGAGTCCACGCGCGCGCCGGCAGTGTAGCTCCAGAGCTTCTCGCCGGAAGCTGCATCCAGGGCGTGTACCGTGTGCGTATCCACCGATGCGGCGAACAACTTCCCATCCGCCACTACGGGCTGTGTAACGCGTCCGCCGAGTTCGGTTTGCCAGGTACGTTTGAGCGCTGTAGGGACCTTTGTTCCGGCACGTCCGCTGCGCCTGGTATCGTGGCGGTACATTGGCCAGTCGGCAGTCCGGAGTGTTCCGTCTTTCGTATCTTGTATCTTGTCATAGGCGGGGCCGCGTTGCAGGCGGTCGGCGTCCGATGGAGCCGGTCGCTTGTTCTTTGCCGCCGGGGCCAGAACGTTGAAGCCGTCCAGCTTGGATTGATAGTAGCACGCGCAGGCATTAGGTGTGGCGTAAACCAGGCCGTTGCAGGGCATCATTCCGTAGAAACATCCGCCGCGAACCCAGTGGTGGATTTCCCACTCTTTCGTGCGCGGATTGATAAACTCCGTGCCGGTCCATGACGGCATGAGATACTTTTCCGTAGCCTTGCTCGGATAGCAGCGCTGGTGCATAACGGCGAAGGGTTCTACGTTGGGGGAAAACTCGCGGTTTACATCGCCCGTGTGCGGGTCCCGCCCGGTAAACATGCCTGTAGATCGCGGCCTGGCGCTGGCAATGTCACCCGACCAGACAAGCCCGTCGATGACGAAGATGTCCTCGGGACAGAAGTGCCCGGAGGGATGAAGTTTGGACGACCAGAGTTGTTTGCCGTCTCCGGCAGAGAGGGTCACAAGAGAGCGTTTCTGCCCTGAAAAGAGGACAACGTCCTTATACATCACAGTCGAAGGCGACCAGCCGGTTGGGATGAGCGAGCTGCGCTGGACGGGCGTTCGCCAGAGCTGGCTGCCGGTGCCGGCTTGGATGCAAACGACGGCCTCTCCATCGTGGAATACCACGCGCTGATCGTCGGCAGCCAGCGACATCGGCACGATCCTGCTCTCGTGCTTCCAGAGAATCTCGCCTGTCCCGGCGTCGACAGCCATCAGCTCGTCGATCGTTGCATCCCAGCCCCATCGCTTGCTTGCGCGGTCGCGCTCCGTCCAGCAGTTCGCATTTTCCTGCTGGTAGGCAACCGGCTCGCGGTCGGGATTGACGACGAGGAACAATACGCCGTTCGTGGAAATGAGCTCCTCGACGGTTTTGGTGCCCTGGTATGTGCGAATCGTCTTTCCTGTTGCCGCATCGATAGCGCTCAGCGGGGCATTGATGCCGAGGGTTGTGTATACTTCGTCGCCGATCGCGATGAGCCGCCGCGTAAGTCTCGACGGGCCGCTCTTGAGCGGGAACAAATGGTTGTACCACTCCGGCAGCTCGCGCTTCCACAGGACAGTCCCGTTGAAGGCGTCCCGCGCAGTCAGGAACCATCGGGGCGGAAGCTGGATAGAGTCCCTCGGCCCTTCATCCATGATATAGAATATTCGTCCGTTCGCCGAGACCAGCGCGTTGAGACTCGCCGAGTGTTCGTGACTTCGCGCCCATTTAGGGCTGCCGACCCACTGCATCCGGCGGGGCGGACCGACCACCGAATCATGCGCGACGGCATTGCCGCTGGCGTCGTGCAGATAGTGTGTCCATTCGTCGATTTCTTCGGGACGAGGCTTGACGGTTTTCTGCCACTTGCCCGCCTGCTTGATGTAGGCTACGCCGTTAGGCACCAAGACTCGCATAACTTCGTCTATGGGAATATTGCCGAGGTCCTCGCATACAACGAGGTTAACAAGATTGTCGATATACGGAAGCCGGTTGCCCTCAAGTTGGTCGACGGATACCGTGCCGTAAAGATTGACCGAACGAATATACTTACGGGCCTTTTCAATGTTGCCCGCATCTTTGTCCAGGCCGTGCACGGCGTAGCTGTCGCTGGCGTGCAGCGCCGCCGTTAAACGCCCGTCACCACAACCGATATGAACGACGAAACCGCCTTTCACGCCTGCAGCGTCCAAAATGTCCTTAGCTTCCTGTTCGGCCTGCCGGGCGGCCGTTACCGAAGCCATGAGTAATATCGCCAGGAGACAGGCGAACGCGGCGGATAATACGCTTGTCTTTTTCATGAGACCTTGCCTTTCAATTCCAGGATGTGTTAACAACTCCTTTAACCTCACATTTGCATGCCGGCGTTACTTGTACGGAACAACTGCACGCCTATGATAAAGTGAAATTATAGCTTGCCGTATCCGTCCAATCAATACGTTTATTTCGAGATATGCTACGGGGTTTCACTTTGATTTTTTGACAGCAAGCACGGTTAATGGTAGCTTATCTGCATAGTCACGTTGTGCAATGCAGGAGAATGCTCGAAGAGCTTCAGTAAATACTGAGTTATTGTTGGAAGATTATGGATTCGGTAATCACTATTCCCGCGCTTGGCGATAACTTTATTTACCTGTTCCGGTACAATCAAAACGATTCGCTTGCAGTCGATCCGAGCGACAGCTCATTAGTGCTGAGGACTTTGCAGGAGCACGGCCTGAGCCTCAAGACGATTCTTATCACGCACCACCATTGGGATCACGTCGGCGGGACTGCCGAGTTGAAACAGAAGACCGGCTGCAAGGTCATCGGCGCCGACAAGCGGAGGATCCCCGGCATTGATTCGGTCGTGGCCGATGGACAGATTCTGACGCTCGGCGGCCGCAAAGTCCGGGTGATTGCCACGCCGGGGCATACCAGCACGTCGGTGTGCTATTATATGGAGCCTTCGGCCGGCAATGAAAACGGTATCCTCTGGACGGGTGACACGTTGTTCGCCGGCGGCTGCGGCAGGTTGCTGGAATGCAACGCACAATCGATGGCCGAATCGCTGCAAAGACTGGCATCCCTGCCCGACGATACGCTTGTTTACTGCGGGCATGATTACACGCTGGAGAACTACGAATTCGCTTTCGGCATTGAGCCCGGAAATCAAGATGTCAAAGAGCGACTCGATCAAGTCAGGCAGGCACAAAGTCAGTGCAGGCTGACGGTACCTTCAAGCATATTGCTGGAAAGAACCACGAATTGTTTCCTGCGTGCCGGCACACCTGAAATGAAGGCGGCTCTTGGTATGCCGCAGGCGCAGGCCGTGGAGGTCTTCGCAGAACTTCGCCGGCGTAAAGATGTCTTTTAAGCAAGCGGCCTATTTGGTAAACTCCAGCTTATAAATCGGAACATATAAGGAGTAGCATTATGCTTTTAGTTCACGTTTTCGTTCATGTTAAGCCCGATCAGGTGGAAGCCTTCGAGACGGCCACGATTGAGAACGCACGCAACAGCGTCCGGGAGCCGGGCGTTGCTCGATTCGATGTTATCCGGCAGCAGGATGACCCGGCGCGTTTTGTGCTGGTCGAAGTCTATCGCACCGAACAGGATCCGGGCAGGCACAAGGAGACGGCGCATTATCAAAAATGGCGTGACACCGTGGCCGGGATGATGGCCGAGCCTCGCACGAGCGTCAAATACACTAACGTATTTCCCGATGAGCAAGGCCGGGATTAACCAGAGCGTCACCCGGCAATCGAGAGAAGTTATGAGATTCGAATTCGCAACAGCAACACGCATCATATTCGGCCCCGGCACGATCTCGGAAGCGGCGTCGTTATCGGCCGGGATGGGAAAACATGCTTTTGTTGTCACCGGCCATACCGTCGAACGGGCCCGGCTGCTTCTCGAACGCCTTGGCAAACAGGGCATCAGCTACGTGACATTCAGCGTAGCAGGCGAGCCGACCACAACTATTGCAGCCGCGGCGGTGCAGGCGGCCCGCCGGGCCGGATGCGACCTCGTTATCAGCATCGGCGGCGGCAGCGTTCTCGATACCGGCAAAGTTGTTGCCGCAATGCTTACCAACACCGGCCGGCTGGAAGATTACCTGGAGCTTGTCGGTGCCGGCAGGCCGCTCACGCTGAATGCCGCAGCCCACATTGCGATTCCGACTACCGCGGGAACCGGTGCCGAGGTCACTCGCAACGCCGTCCTGAGCGTGCCCGAACACAAGGTCAAAGTCAGCATGCGGAGTCCCTTTATGCTGCCCCGCCTGGCCGTGGTCGATCCTGTATTGACTCATTCGATGCCGCCCTCGGTCACTGCAAGCACGGGCCTGGATGCGCTAACGCAACTGCTTGAGGTTTACGTTTCCGGCCAGGCGAATCCGCTGACGGACGGCATCTGCCGGGAGGGCCTTAGCCGTGCCGGGCGTTCTCTCCGCCGGGCTTACGAAGACGGTGACGATCATGACGCCCGCGAGGATATGGCGCTGGCAAGCCTCTTTAGCGGACTGGGCCTTGCGAACGCTAAGCTGGGGGCCGTACACGGTTTTGCCGGCCCGTTAGGCGGCATGTATTCGGCTCCTCACGGCGCCATCTGCGCCCGGCTTCTGCCGTTCGTCATGGAGGCAAACGTTCAGGCGCTGCGGCGGCGTAATGCAATTTCACCGGCACTGGCGAAGTACGACGAGGCGGCCCGGCTCCTGACCGGCAGCAGCTCAGCACTCGCCGCCGATGCAGTGACATGGGTGCGGGAGCTCTGCCTGGCGTTGAAAGTGCCGTCACTGGCCCGGTTCGGATTGAAGCAGCAGGACTTCCAATCCGTAGCGGCGAAAGCCAAAAAATCCAGCAGCATGAAAGGCAACCCGGTCGAACTTACGGATGATGAATTGCTCGACATCATTAGAGCAGTGAACAGCCGGACGGCGACATAAGGAATAACCCAATAGTCTCCGATCAGCTCGAAGGGATGCGGCTAATTGTCAAAGAGCTCCATACAGACCCAACCGCCGGCACCGTGACAGTTCCCTCATCAGAAATCCGTCACAGTTCGTGAAGCATTTTGACTGCCTGTTTTACGACTATATCGGCCGCTTTTGGCGCGAAGGGACTGCTGCTGATTTCATATCCCCCTTCTATATACAGATGCTCGGGCGGAAGATACCCCGCGGCTCCGTTGCAGTGCGTAATCACGAACGTATACTTGAAGGGAGAAGCCGCTTTAATAGACATGCCGATTTCCGTCAGGACCTCTCCGCCCAGGCCGACGAAGGCAATGTCACCTACTCGCGCAACAGTGATATTGTACGACGTGGGCGGGCAGTCTTTTTTAATCTCAAGCTCGCCTCGCGCCTTACCCGGAAGATCGAGCGTGACAAAGGCAGTCTTAATGTCACCGCCCGCGGAAAGATTTTCGATGTCACGGTACACATGAACGACTTCTTCGCCCAGCAGCGTTCCGAGCAGTACCGGCTCGGGTATCCAGCCCGGCTCGGTATTGAAAGCGTCAAGCACCCTGAACCACGGATCGATATTGCCCGATGCCCCCGCGAACGCCGGAGCGATAACCCCTTCGCCAAGAATCTTTTCGACGAACTGCTCGGCAAGCCCGAGGACGTCGCCGCTGACGGTAAGATTCCTGCCCCCCAGGCAGGTGGCATGAGTGGCGTAATCGAATAACGATGCGACGACGGCGCCGTCAGGTTTTGCAAGTTTCATAACCAGAACTTCCTTATCGGTCGGCCCGTAGGGATTGCGGCCGAGTCTTATCGAGCTGTTGCCGGAGCTGTCGAACTGTAATTCACGTCGATTCGCACCGACAGGGGAATACCCCACGCCCGCACCGATATGGACCGGGCCGGTATTCTTCAACGCTTTGCGAATGACTTCTATTAACCTGGCTTGAAGATTCTTCGTGTATTCGAGATTATTCGCGTGCTCTTTTTCCTCATCCATGGTCAGAGTCGGTCCATCGTGAGTATGTATTGCGCTTAGAAAAAGCTCGCCCGGCTCGAGTTCGAATTCGCTCAGAATGACCTTGCGGAAATGTTCGGCGGTTCCGCCGTAAAAGCCTAACAGGTCGCTTGAGACCAGCACGAGCCGCTCGCCGTCATTCTCAAATGCAACGACTCTCGCCGATAGCGGGTCGTGGACGGCCTCGGACAGGGCGGTGCGTGCCCCGTAGCCGGACATCTTGACCGGCTTTTCGGGCGTGATATCAATCCTCGCAGTCCCGGCACGCAGTGCACCTTCGCTCGCCGCGGCGTCTAAGGTCGAAACGCCAAGAGTAAAACTGATAATGAGCACTAATACAAACGCGGTGATTCGCTTCACAGAATGATTCGATACTTCCGCCATGACAAGCCTCCTTAAATTAGATATCTTCTTTGACAACATAGATAAGCCATTCGCATACACTTTGCGTCATGGGCATTATACTTCTCAAATGCCATCATGCAAGTTGCCTTCTCAAGCCCAATCCTGACCAAGCGTCCTTCCAGTACGGCCCAAAAACACGCTGAATCCGGCTAACCGGTAGCCGCCGCTAACGATTTTTCTCTTTTCCCCGCTCGTTTTGTCAATTCGGGCGCGGGAGATTGGCTTTGATTGGCTTTGTTTTCTTCGACTCCGCAGGCCGGTTTATTTTCATAATCCCCTTTTAAATAAGTAGTTGTGCCCATTAGTTCCGGGGCAAATTGGGTTTGTTTTTTCAAATCGCCTTTTTTCTCCGCCGGCGGGGTGGCAACCTCATCCCGCAGGGATGGGGAGTTTTGCATAGACCGGGCGGCAGCCTCAAAGCCGCAGGCTTTGGGGATGGTTTGAGCATGTAAATACTGTTGCTGGTCGTCATCTCCATGCTCAATTCGACGCATTATTTCTTGTCTCTTAAGCTCTTTCATCATCTTGATCATGCTGCTCTCGATTCGGCGTTCGTACAGCATCATCCTGTCGAGCACCCTGGAAT
>Ga0307378_10007097_pt1 | contig 15127 bp, 15 predicted proteins | sample UN1MG_FD_202238 | JGI IMG/M metagenome (GOLD analysis project Ga0307378, IMG submission 202238) | Soil microbial communities from Risofladan, Vaasa, Finland - UN-1 | ecosystem: Environmental > Terrestrial > Soil > Coastal area > Acid sulfate soil | place: Finland: Risofladan, Vaasa | collected...
CCCTTTCCATGGCCTATTAGTGTACCCTCAGCCCGTATAAATCGCAACATTTTTGAGCGCAAATTATCCCAACCTGCCTTTTGTCTTGAGTCTTGTGTCTTAGGTCTTTCGTCCTTCAAGTCTCGCCTCACCAGGTGTCCATTCTCTAACCCGAATCCCTGCGCAGGCAGGGACCCAGTCTTTTTTTGTTTTTTGTCACTTCCGTGACCAAATTACTTAAATTAACCATCCCACCCATTTTAAGAAATCGCTCACCCCCATAGACCCGCGAGAGAGAGAAAGCGCGAACTTCGCGCAAAATTGTCAAAAAAAACACAAAAAATACACAGTTTTTACAAAGAAGTGCGCGCTTTTTACAAATTTTTACAAAAAAATACGAAAAAATACCAATTTTTCACCATTTTTTGAGAGTTTACCCAGAGCTTGTCGAAGGGCATTCGCGCCCCAAACCTACCACTTTACGCCAAACTGAAAATTGAACTTATGCACTTATGCGCTTATGACTTGTGCTCTGGAATGAATTGGAGACGAAGGGAATCGAACCCTCATTTCCGCGATGCGACCGCAGCGTGCTCCCGTTACACCACGTCCCCTAAATATCTATCTAACAACTACTTATCAAAATCCCATCTGTCATAACAAACTATCTTCTCTATCGGCTCCCTACTGGTCTGCCGTCCACCATTTTCAGGATAACCAACTGCCATAAGTTCAATTATAGCAACCCCTTCCGGCACCCCCAGCTCCCTATGAACCACCTTTTCCTCAAACGACCCTATCCAGCATGTCCCTAATCCTAACTCTACTGCCTGCAACGAGATATGTTCCAACGCTATCGCCACATCTATCGGCCCTATCGCCTGCCCGCAAGTCATCACCATATCGCTGTTACTGCAAGCCGCTATTATAACCCCTGCCTTCGCAAACACTTCCGGCCGATTCGTGCTCCCCGCCACCCGCTTCTTTACCTCTTTATCCCGAACCACTACAAACCGCCAGTCCTGTGTATTCTTCGCACTCGGCGCCTGCCGCCCTGCCTCCAGTATCTCGTCCAGCTTCTCCTGTTCTATTTCTTTTTCCTGATACGCCCTGCACGAATATCGCTTCTTTATAACATCAAGCACTGCCATACTTTACACCTCAACCGGTTATGCTCTTTCCCTTTTCTTCAAACCAAAATTTAACTCATCGTCACCAATATAATCCATCAAAATCATTGACGCAACACCTAAAAATCTGTATTTTTATATCATACGGGCGATTAGCTCAGTTGGCTAGAGCACATGCTTTACACGCATGGGGTCACAGGTTCAAGTCCTGTATCGCCCACTGGCCTGCATTTCGCATAGAACTGCAGGCCATCGCTTTTTGGTGATTAGTCTTGCAGTTATAAGGGGTTACAGCAAGAGGAATTCTGCTTTCGTGCGACTCTATGCAAGAGGACTCAGCTGCTTTGTGCACCGGATTGTGCACCGCTTTTTTAGCATCTTCTGAGTGTGCATTTTGTCTGCCGGACGACAAAAAGACTTATACTCTAAACCCTTACAGAAATTACTGAAATGACCTCAAAATGCTGAAAAAAAACACAAATTAACTTATTCCTCCGCCGGAAGCGCTTCTTTATGTATCCGTTTGCGCATCTCATTAGGCTCGCAAGAACTGTTGATGGCCGTGTCATAGGTTATATAGCCGTTCTCGTACAACTCTATAAGCGAATCATCCATCGAATGCATCCCCTGCTTATGTCCCATTTGCGTGACATTAATCAGAAGATGAAGTTGGCGGTCACGAATATGCTTCCTGGCCGCAGCGTTCATAATAAGCAGCTCCGTCGCCAGCTTCCTGTCCTTCTTGTCCGCAGAAGGTATAAGTCTCTGAGCCAAAACCCCGTTCAAGCTATTTGCCAACTGCGTGAAAATCTGGGGCTGCTGGTTTTCAGGAAATATTGAAACAATTCGTTCAACCGTCTGCAGTGTGTTGGGGGTGTGGCACGTCGCTATAACCAAATGGCCGGTTTCCGCCGCCACCAAAGCCGTCGCCGTCGTCTCGAGGTCTCGCATCTCCCCGATGCAGATAACATCAGGGTCCTGTCGTAGGACATGTATCAACGCGCTGGAAAACGATTTTACGTCCGTGTAAAGCTCCTGCTGGATAATAATCGCCCTTTTCTGTTTATGTATATATTCCACAGGGTCTTCAATTGCTATAACCTTGCATCTGCGCTCGCTGTTAATCAAATCTATCATAAAATTCATGGTCGTTGTCTTGCCGCTGCCCGTAGGCCCGGTTAGTAATATCAATCCGCTCGATAAACGCGTGAAATCTTCAATCTGCTCCGGAAGCCGAAGTTCATCACGGGTCCTGATATGGTCCATCACCGGACGAATTGACATCTCCGGATTGCCGACATGATAGTAAATCGAAACACGGAAACGACCGAGCTTCGGTTCGTAAAGTGAGCAGCAAAGCTGCCAATCACGCTCAAAGGCCTTCTTCTGTTCACTATTTAATAAACTAAAACACAATTTAGACGTGTCCTCACGAGAAAGAGGCGGCTTGTTCGCAAGAACAATCTCTCCGTTTATGCGAAACATCGGAGGCAAACCCGCCACTATATGAATATCAGACGCATTCTCACGACGCGCAAGCGCCAGTATGCGTCGCATTCCCTCTGATACAGCCATAGCTTACACCTATCCTTTAAACAACCTGCTAAACAAACCTCCCCTGCCACATTTCCTCAGTGCCGCCTTGGCCATTTCCCAGTGAGGCCGCAGCTCAAGACTCTGCTCCAAAGTCGCCCTCGCCTCGGGAAGCCCCAGCGCAGATTGACAAAGACCCAACTCATACCACGCAAGGGCTGATTTCGGCAACGCCTGAACAACATCATTTAGATAACCCATCGCCGCAGAATAACTGCGCCTTTCCATAAGCAAACGGGCCGATTCCAGTTTCACCACCGGCATCATGTTTCCACCAATACTTACCGCTTTGCTTATACAGTTCTCTGCTACAGAACGTTTTTGCTTCAGCAGCACCTCCGCACGGGCCAGCCAGACACGCCAGGTTATATTCTCCTTGCTTATCGAGTTGTCCGAATAAGCGATTGCTTCTTCAAATTTCGCGTCACGGCAGAAGGCAACAGCCTTCACTGCCAACAACTCCGGGTGCTCCGGAAACAGTTCCAACGCCTTGTCTGTCCAAACCATCGCTTCGCGGTACTCACCCAGCTCGATCAGCATCAATACCTGTCCCACCCAGGCATCAAAAACCATGCTGTTTTTCTCCAGTGCTCTCGAATAATTACGCAAAGCCAGCTCGAAATCTCCGGCCAGCCAGTATCTCAACGCTTCCCTGCCAAAATAATCAGCATCACGAACAGGCTCACCACCCTGCCCACGTTTACCCTTAGGCTTTGTTTCACCAAATTCGAGCTGTGAAAAACGGTCCATACCGCCTCACTCTAAAAAACCTCGTTTTCCTACCGGCAACCAACGCATAAACGCCCTGGCTGAGATATCTTCACTTCGTATCAGGCACGCCGCCAGAATCGTCCTTTCGTCAAGACCTCGCCCACGGCGATCAACATTATATTCGGTACTGACGAAATAAGAATCTTCAGGTATTTTAACCGAAATCTCCCTCGTACGCAACCATTGGGGTACGGGGTATCTCTCTGTATCAAGCAGCTGTCCGTCAATGAAAAAGGTCCCCTCTATAATTTCCAGTTTTTCTCCAGGCAGCCCGATTATCTGCACAATCATAGGCGGGCCAAAACCACCGACCTCCCTCGCCCTTCCCTGATAAACACCAACGCTCCGCATGCGTGCCAAAGTCAGTGAACCACGGGGCAAAGGATGCTCCTGCGCATGGCTGTAGCGGGCCAAAAGACAATCACCGGATTCGACGTTGTAATACGGAATTGTCAGAGTTGTGTACCCCGTTGTAATGTCAGCTAAAAACACCCTTTGAACAGACCAGTAAAGTATCCCTATTAGAATCATCAAAAATATCATGGCAAAAAGTCTCGGGCCAAACTCTTTTAGCTCACGTATGACTGTATGGTGGACCGCTATCCATGTGTGAAGTCCGACCGCCAACCCCGCCAGCAACAATCCGGTCGTGGTGGCGTACAGGAACAAACTGCCCAGCAGCAGGATAAGCCACGCCAGAAAATACCAGCGTATCTCCTTGAACCGTCTGTCCAACAAATGGGCAAGTCCGGGCACTATCGACAAAATTAAACCTCCGAAGCATTTAAACGTACGCTTCCCCGGCGTGGGAATTTCGATTTTCAAATTAGGAATGCCCGTTGTCCCTCGTATCCATCTCCTAACAGAGCGAATGGGCCTTTTCCACCCAGCCATCCGTGGAGGGTGAACGTTTATTTCTTTTGGCCCTTCGAGAACCGAACCGCACTTAAAACACTTTGTTTGACCCGGCATGTTCTCGAATTCGCATCTTGGGCAGCGCATATGGTCATTCTTCTGTTCTTAATTCTTCCTGAAGTTTAATGCGAGCCTTGGTCTCCGGCTCATAGTATTCGCTCGTGAGCTGCTGGTCCTTGACCTTGCCGACAATCTCCGTCAGCCACTTGGCATATTCCAGGCAGGCTTTGCCCTTGGCTCCTTTGACATGAACCTTTACTTCACCCGCTTTGGATATCGTAATTTCGACCTCATGTTTCGCCATAGCTCAATCCACCCACCGCCGGACGTTTATCCGGACGCTCTCATCATCCATAACTTCTTCGTTAATTACCTGAAAGCCCTTGTTCTTGAGTTCACTGGTGACTCTGTTATAGACGAAACACTGGGTCATTTTCTTGGTAAATTCCTCTGCCATTTGTTTGAGCTCGGCCTTGCTATACCCAACGCCTGATGCACAAACAACACATCGCCCCCGCTCGTCCCGACGCACCCGAAGTTCGACGAGTCCTTTGGTCAGAACGATTTCCTTGCCGCTGGCCAACTGTTGCGCAAGGACCTCGCTTTCGGACAACTCTACCTCCACACTTTCTGCAACGTTGACATTCTGCTCGGAAAGTGCCTCTTTTGCCGATTCCTTAACCACCAGGCCCAGGGCGGCCGCAGCACCAGCAACCGCCGCAGTAATCGCCGGCCAACTGCTGATGATTACCGGCGTAAGAATAAGTACCGTACTCATTGCCTGTCCCCTTCTACCATAGCCGCTAATGGCTTTCAGATTTCCAGATTACGTCTATCTCCTCCCGGTTCCACTGCCAATACATCACTTGTGGCCGGTCGTGCCCTGCCCTGTGCCCAATCGAGAAGTTTTTCCATGTCCTCGCTCATGGTTTTGGATAACGGAACAGTTTGCTGCAAACTCTCGAGTACTCTCTCCGTTGTCATTTTCTGCTTCTCGTAAAAAACGTTAAACATTGCGCTGACGATTGCTTCTTCGATTTCAGCGCCACTGTAGCCTCCCGCTGCCTGGGCTAAAGCGTCAAGGTCAAATCCATCCATGTCCATCTTACGTTTCGATAAATGTACGCGGAATATCTCTTTGCGCTCCTCAAAGGCAGGAAGGTTCACGAAGAATATCTCATCAAAGCGTCCCTTGCGCAACAACTCCGGAGGCAACAGCGATACGTCGTTGGCTGTGGCAACCACAAATACAGGTGTCTTTTTCTCAGACAGCCATGTCAGAAACGTACCGAAAACTCGTGCCGAAGTGCCCCCATCGGTACTCGCCCCACTGCCGCGCGAACCGCGGAAAGCCTTGTCAATTTCGTCCACCCAGAATACCACCGGAGAAACCGATTCAGCCACTTTGATGGCACGACGCACGTTTTCTTCCGATGAACCAACCAGGCTTCCAAATACCCGGCCAACATCAAAACGCAACAGGGGCAGCTTCCAGATATTGCTTATAGTCTTGGCCATAAGGCTCTTGCCGCAACCCTGCACCCCAAGCAATAAAACACCTTTCGGAGCAGGAAGGCCAAAATCCCGGGCCTGGTCGGAAAAAACAACTGAGCGTTTCATCAACCAGTCCTTAAGCGCATCCAGCCCCCCTACCGAACCCAAATCCTCCTCCGTCCTGTAATATTCAAGCAGGCCGCTCTTGCGGATAATCTGCTCTTTTTCGCTGTTAATAATTTCCAGACTCGCCTCGCCCAGACCTCGCTGCTTTACAAGCGTCTTTGCCAAAACGTTTTCCGCCTCAGTTAGTGTAAGTCCCAGCAATGCATGCACAATCTGTTCGGCGACTTTCTTGTCGATATTCACATTAAGCTTGGGATTGCCCTTTACCTCATCGATTATACGCCTCAGTAGTACTGCAAAATCTCTTTCTTTGGGCAAATCAAAATCGATAACCGTTAAATCCTTTTCCAGTTCCGGTGGCAGCTGGAACATTGGACTGGAGATGATTATCGTCTTGTACGTGTTCTGCATCGAGGCGGCCACTTCACGAAGCTGACGAATCACCGACATATTCTGGCCCTTGAGAAATGGATGGAAGTCCTTGAATACGTAAAGCGCGGGGTCCACGTGCTCGATTACATTGCCCAACGCCACAAGCGGGTCCTGCGTTGCCGTGTCACGGTGCTTCTGTGATTGTATGGACGTCCCCGCTGGTACCAGCCCGGTAGTAATTGACCATTCGAAAACACTTTTGCCCAATCGTGACGCAATTTTAGTCACCTGGTTCAGCAGTCGCTGTTCCTCCCAGGTAATCACATAAATCAGCGGGTAACGTGCCCTGATTAACACCTCAAGTTCGCTCATTTGTTTGTTTTCCAGCGGGATGTTTTTCGATTGCCGCGGCGTTTGCGATTTCACACTGTCTTGTGGTTTTCTAATTATCTTCGGTATTTCGGATTCTGGCATGTTCTCCTGTCTCCATTTCGTTCAGTGTGACATCAATTTCCGAGCGCAACAACTGCCCAATCTCCAGCAAGGTTTCATCCGGCGCAACCATCACCACTCTTCCGTCATTAAGTATACGAATCTCAAAGTCACCAGGTTTCCTTTTATAAAACTTTTTCTTCATTGGATAAGCCTCAAACTCATCTTTTCGGCCAAATCCAGGGCGATTGCCAAGTCCTCCGGTCTGAGATATTCCTTTGGAGAGGAAATCGCCTCGGCCGGCGGGATATAATTGCCACGAAGACTCAATTTCACTTCAGGCAACTCCTTGGCCAGCCACGTAAGTATCGGCCTAAGACAGCACCGGTTGTGACCCGGCATAACCACGTGACGTATTATTACATCAGAATGCTTCTTTGCCTTTAATATATTCTGCTTCACTATCTCCATATAATTACTTGCATCAAGAAGTGATTCGGCGCACCGGTTGTTGCCGCACTTCATATCTGCAAGGTACACGTCCGCCAGCCCTGTCATCAATTCATCCACCATAGAAGTATAATACATATTCGAATTCAAAACCACCCTGACTTCAGCCTTTATCTTCCCCAGCAGTTCCAGAATCCCATGGATGTTCACCGTAGGCTCGCCGCCTAAAAAATTGAGCGTTTTTGCGCCCTCTTTCCTCCGACGTTCTATCCTTGCGACCATATCTTCAACATCCATTTCCTCCGCCGACCACGGCTGCTCGTTCCATTCGGCCACTGTGCAGTATTCACATCTCATATTACATCCGGTAAAATATATCTGATGCGAAGGGTTTAATTCATGCTCCTCATCGTCACGAACCATTTCCCGAAAACATCGCACCGATTTATTTAGACCACAGTAGCCTCTTTCGCCGGCTGTACGGTCAACACCGCACTCGCGAGGACAAAGTCTGCAGCAACGCAGCAATTCTCTTGTGCGCTCCGCACGCTCGTCCGCCTGTTTATGTGCCGCCGGCTCCATTTGATTCAATCAATGTCCACAAAACCGCCTTGCTCTCTCCTGGCCACGTATGCACTGCCGGCCGCATGCTCCGAGGCCAGACGCCAGCGAAGCTTAACATATACATATGCAACCAGGGCCCCCAATACCCAAATCCAGATAATCGGCTGAGCAATCCCGAGTACAAGCCCCATCCCGATGAAAATTAATGCCAGATGCTGTGCCTTGACGGTAGCAAAGTAAACCCAATATCGTTTGTTCCTGAATAACAATCCGAAAGTGCCGATGATTCCGAACACGAACGCGTCCGTCCCCATGCCCAGAAACATCTGCCCCCGGGTTGCTCTCAAAAAAAGGTTGACCATCATCCAAATCACCCCGCACGCCACCGTCACTACCAGCCACAGCAGCACGAAAGACTTCGTCTTCCACTCCCGCTCGATTGCACTGCCTATGAACAGCAACACCACCCCGTTAAAAATCATGTTCCAGGCGCAGCTGTTTATAAAGCTATACGATACCAGTTGCCACACCATACCACGCAGAACGTTTTGTGGATTAAGTGCCAGATAGTTCATCACAAATCCCTGCGCATATCGAGCCAGAGCAAAACCCACAATAATAAGGATTGTCATTACAGTCACAGCCGGTGTGAAGATTCTCTCCGGCGTCGGCAAAGCAATCATCTGGGTGCTTCTTCCTATTTCAGGCATAACTAAAAGACCTCCTTTCCCTGAATATATCTACTAACAGGCCATTCAATTGCCGCTACATGAAGTTATTATAGCTTCACCGGTCATTTCAGTCAACTCAAATGCTTCCGTCACCAGCCGGTTTTTGGTTGTTAAAAAGCACTCCTGGGCCTAAAATGTACAAATAAGCGTATGTCCAAATAAGGCGGTATTCAATGATTAAGTTTCACTGCAAAAACTGCGGACACAAAATCGGGGCCCCCGAGCACAATGTAGGCAAAAAAGGAAAATGCCCAAAATGCCGCAGTATACTCGTCGTCCCAAAAATCGACGACAGCCAACTGTTAAAAAACCGGCAAAAAGACTCTGCCGCCACACACCATAAAACCCCTGAAAATACTCCCGAACCACCGCCCAAAAAAAGAAAGCAAACTGACCCGCCCAAAACCAGAAACATATTTGCCGACAATTTTATTGAAAAAGCCACTTTTGAAACAAGACGCACTATAGAAAAAGCTGAAGAAACCGGCACACGCGAACTGCCCTGGCTTGTCGATATCCTCTTCTATCCAACGAGTACGTCCGGTCTGGTAAATCTTGCTATCTTCTGGCTGCTCCCAATTCTCATTAGCGTCGCACACGCTATATTACCTATCCAATTTTGTTGCTGGATTCCGGTTCTCAGGATTTTAGTTTTGGCTGTTATTTTTGCCTACATGCTTTATTACCTTACCGATTGTATCCGCGATAGTGCCAAAGGCGGCACAAGGGCGCCCGAAAACATGGGCAACATGCCCGACATGGGAGAGGTCGCTTCGCAATTCATCGAAATTGCCGCGTTGGTCTTTATCCTTTGGGCACCTGCCACCGCTTATTTCTTCTTCAGACTAATATACCCGGATATATTGGCACCAGACAACATAATCTTTGGGCTGTTAATTGCCTATGCGGTGTTCTTTTTTCCGATGGCACTGCTCGCCCTCGCTATGTTCAATTCATCCACCGCTTTCAATCCCTTCTTGTGGGTCTCTTCGATATTCAGCACCTTCTTTCGATATTGCCTGCTCGTCCTTTTGCTTTGCGCTCTTGCCTGGCTTTTCGCAATGGCCGTATACTACCTTCAGCAATCACTGCTTATCGCATACCTCTTCGGCCTGGTCTTCATCTACTTGGCCATGCTCGCGGCACACCTTTTGGGACGATTCTATTACGTAAATTCCGACAAACTACGCTGGGATGTGTAACTTACCCGCCACTATGTGTATCAGTACAAAGACAAGATTTACGAGTATGAACTCAAGCTCAACAGGAGACTTCAACGACGCCAACGCTTCCCGGCAAAACAACTGATGCACAACTGCGCAAAGCAAAACCCTTGAAGGATACCCACCTGCAAGGGCTTTATGTTTTAAATAAAAAATAAACGCCTACAACTCGGCTTCTATCATATCTGCTGGCTCCGCTTCTGCCTCTTCCGCAGCTTCTTCCGGTTCTTCCACCAGCTCCGAAAGACCCTTCATCAGCTCCTTCGCACTGTAATCTGGTATCTCGTAAATCCAACCCTTGCACTTGGTGCTGAACGCCTCGGCTGCGTCGCGAGCAAGCAGCTTCGCCTCCTTCTTCTTCAGTTCTTCCTCCGACTCCACCTCCTGCTCTTTCTTTACCGGCGTCTTGTCCGTAAACTCGGCGTCACATATTATAAACGTCTTCTCGTCCTTCTGCGCAATCTGCAAAGTATAAACAGTAGAGTCCTTGAGTTTGCAAACATATGTGTTCACAAAGCTGTGCCCACCCTCACTCGACGCCGTGCTCTTCACATCGGTGAACCGAAGGTTCGTAAGCGCAAAAGCCGCCTTATCAGCTTCGTCGCTCTTTAGCTTCTGGCCCTCAGCAAGTTCCTCTGCCAAAATCACCTTGCCGTCTTCACCTCGCTTGAGCGTATAGCTCTCGCCACCTGCCGTCACTGTCACTGATTCAATGTCCTCACGGTCCAAAGACAGCAGCTCCTGCTCAATATAACTCATCGCACGGTCTCTAATCATCGTCTGTTCAAAACTAACGTAAACATTATCATCCGTAAGCCTTCTGACAAATGTCCCCCGCCCCGTCTCTCTGGCCTTGCCGATAACAACACCCGTCAGCAAAGACGAATCACGCCTCAAAAACCTCACCACGCTCTGCGCTTCCTCCTCCGTAACGCCCAGGTCCTTGTGCACCGACTCATCACTCGTGTAAAGTTCCGATGTGCGTATATCAAGGCAGGATGTAATAAGCTCGTTTATCTCCCTGCTCTTGGCCGGATAATTGTCCTTGTTCGCAACAACAAAACCTCCCTCCTTCCGCTTCAAAATCACCTCATCATCACCCGAACCTATTACAATACTGCCAATGTCGGACGGGTCGAGTCCCTGGATAAGATACTCCGGCCCGCTTGACTCGCTCTTTGGTTTGCTTAATATACGTGGCTGTAAAACCGCCAATATAACCATAATTGCCGCAACAAACCCGAGGATTATTAGTTTCTTGTTGCTCATTAATCAACTCCCTGTCTATCTACCTGAAAATATTCTCAGGAATCACTCGCATGACTTATATAATGTCTCTTACGTAACGTATGGTGTACCCACAATACTATCGCTACACCAAGTATCACCACCGGCGCCATAAGCATATTAAAGTTCCGAAGCATATTACCCAAAGCCTCTATTCGTTCTCGACGCTGCATCTTCACCTCACGAAGTTGGCGCTGCGCACGACGTATATTAAATTCAATCTCCTTCTTCTTCCGAACTATACTACTGCCTATAATCTCCTCTTCGCCTTCCTTCGCAGAGGCAAGTATCTTGCTCAACTCCCCCTGAAAGCCCGCAATCTCGGCGTTAATCTTCGCCTCTTCTTCTGCCGTCTCCGCCTCAGCCTGCTTTTCTATCTCGTCCACCATTACAAACGGACGCTTGAAGCTACCACGAGACCTTATCGAAATCAAATCACTCGAACCGCTCAATTCCTCAATCGCATTCTGCATCAACGCCCCGTTGTCACCGACCACAAGTGTCCCGAAAAACGAATTCTGATAGGCTATCGTATCGCTTATAAAATCAACATCCGCAAAAACCACTACCGCGCAGTCCTCAACCGCTTCCATAAGACCGGTGACAATCCTGGTCTTCGGCTCTAGTTCTTCCGAGCTTTCTTTTCCTGATTCATCCCCCTCTTCCTCGCTCGCTTCAATCTCTACTTCTATCCCGTCAGGAAAACTGCTTTTGAGCCTGCCCGTAACAAGATAACCCATTGCAACCGGCTCAAATCCGTCAACAAACTTACTCATAAGTCGCGACGGCTCCGGAACCATCAATTCATAAGGGCTGCTTATCGACCAGCTGTTACCCTTCTCCGTCGTCATAACAAGTGGCGTCAGTTCAACCTTGCTCTCAGTTTTTTCCTCTTCGGAAACCTCCATCTCTTGAAGGACCCCGCCAAAAAGTACCCGAACCTGATTCAGCTCTGCTGTAATCGCGATATCGGCATCAAAGCACTGATTCGTCAGATTAAGAAAGCCGATTATCTTCTCTGGCCTCTGGTTCGGAGACATCGGTGCTCGCAACGCCAACGAACGGTCGCCCGCAAATGTATTGGCTGGCATCTCAAGCCCCCAACTCTGCAATAAACGATTCAGGTCCGAATTCTTCGATGATGGAGCCCCAGGCTGACCTCTTGATTGCTCAACAAAACAGTATGGGTCAACACAAATCACCGCCCTGCCGCCATTCAAAATATACTGGTCTATCGCAAAAAGTGTCTTCTCCGGCAATTCCTTCGGATGTATCACCAAAAGAATATCAACGTCATTAACTTCCTCCACATCTGTTCCGACCGACTTGACCTCGTACTGGTTTCGAAGCTGTTCTATAAACGTCCACGCAGGTCGAGGACGCTGCCCCTGCATCTGCATCATCTGCGCCATGTAACCCGTCACGTCGTCACCCATAACCGGCAGGGAGCTAAGAACACCCACCCTGCTCTTTTCACGAGTAATAGCAGAATCTATTAAATAGCTTATGTCGTACTCCACAAAACGCTGACGGTCCGGAGAGAAAAATGGCAATACTTTCTCGACGCCAAACTGCGTCTGAATCACAAGACCGAAGAAAAAACTTTCCTCTTCCGTAATCGAGAATCTCCGAAGACCGTACCGCAGCGCCTGCGCCTCCTCATCTGAAAACGGACGCGGGTCGATTACCTCAAGCTCTACCATCCCATCCGCCTCAACCTCATACTCCTCCAACAACGACTTGACGAACTCGTAATAATTGTTGAAGTAACGTATCTGGTCCGGCCCTTTCAGCGACGCCGTCTTTGCGTAATACAGCCTGACCTTAATCGGCTGATTAAGCTTCGACAATATAGACTTCGTACCCGCCGAAAGAGTGTAAAGACCCTGCTCTGTTACATCAACCTTCAAACTCCTGCCAATGTTCTGGCAGATACTTATCGCAGAAAAGGTTATTGCCAGAACAAACAAAACCCCGATAATCGCTCGTATCGTCCTGTTCATCAGCCAGCCTTCCTTTCTTCCAAAATTATACTGCTCGCAGCTATCCACCCGGCAATCAATATAACGAAATATGAAAGGTCTTTAAATTCCAACACACCTCTTAGTATCGATTCAAAGTGAGCCTGTAAACTCATAGTTTCAACTGCGTTGACAAAACCAGACGGCAAAAACGTCGAAAGATAGCTAAGCGTCGTCGGCATTCCCGCAAAAACCAATACCGCACACGCCACGACCGAAAGAACAAAACTTATCACCTGGTTCTTGCTTGCCGCTGAAAAGAAACATCCTATGGCTAAAAACCCTCCCGCCATCAGAAAACTTCCTATATAACCCGTAAATATCAGCCCAACATCAGGCTCTCCCAGAATACAAACAATAACAACCATCGGAAAAGTCAGCACCAGCGCTACTCCAAGAAACACCCACGCCGCCAGAAACTTACCCAATACCGCCTCAAACACCGTTATCGGCAAAGTAAACAAAAGTTCTATCGAACCGCTCTTACGTTCTTCGGCCCACAATCGCATCGCCGTCGCCGGTACCATAAACACGAAAAGTATCGGAAGGTTCATAAAGAACACCCGCATGTCAGCCTGACGCATCTCAAAAAATCCCTGCTTAAACGTCAGGTAACCCGAAAAAAACAAAAATACTACCAAAAATACGTACGCAAGAGGAGTCGTAAAATAAGACTTAAACTCACGCTTGAATACCGCAGAAAAACCTTTCATTTTCGCGCTCCCGTCATAATGTCACTATCTCGGCGATAGATCCAACATCAAAACTAAGCCACCTTCGTCCGTGTAATCTTCCTGAATACCTCATCGAGGCTGCAACCGTGCTCTTCTTTGAGCTTTTCCGGCGTCGAATCCACTAATATCCTGCCGCGAGAAATTATTATCGTTCGCGTGCAAACCGCCTCAACCTCCTCAAGTATATGCGTCGATACGATAATGCACTTCTCTTTCGCCATCTTGTTGATAAGACCACGAACTTCATGCTTCTGGTTCGGGTCAAGCCCGTCCGTCGGCTCGTCAAGTATCAAAACCTCCGGGTCATGTATCAACGCCTGAGCCAGACCGACACGACGCTTATAGCCCTTCGACAGCGTCTCTATCGTCTGATGGTACACCGATTCTACCGAGCACATCGGAACTATCCTGTCCAGCGCGATCTTGCGCGCCTTGCCGAAAATCTGCCGCGAATCGCACACAAAATCAAGGAAACTACCCACCGTCATTTCATTGTACGCCGGCACGTTCTCCGCCAGATAGCCAATTTTCTCGCGAACTTTCACCGCCTCTTGCAGAATATCGTGTCCGCACACGCTCGCAGTCCCGCTGTCCGGACGAAGAAAACACGCCAGAATACGCATCACCGTGCTCTTACCCGCACCGTTCGGCCCTAAAAAACCCAGAACCTGCCCCCTCTCAACCTCAAAAGACACACCGTCAACCGCCACCACAGGCCCGAAACTGCGACGAAGTTCCTCAATCTTTATCATTTGTATTCTCCTCTTTAAGGGCCGGCAGAATTCTCTGTCCAAAGCACAGCATAAACGCCTCAACCCCGCTGACTCTTGAACTCAAATACGGCATTTTTAGTCGAAGAATTATATAAACTTTTTCACGTCCGTCAAGCCTACATCGGCAAAATTTAGCCGCCCTGATTAAAACAAATACGCAAATCTACACGTATACTCCCAATATGCCGGTATTGACCGAAAGATTCAATTGCTTAAGCTCTGCTAAAAATAAACCGAAAATAAGGTTAAAACCATAAAGGATATAACGACACCTATGAACGATGTTCCGGACATACTAAGTTACCCCAGGAGAAAAAACATAATACATATCATCTCGCTCGACAGAATCCTCGCCGCCGACATCTACAAAAGAATAAACAATCACCCCAAATTGCAAAATTATCGCCTGGTACTGCCCAAAAACAAACAGCCGAAAGATATCATCGCCGAAATCGACTCCATGGCCCCCGATACTATCTCTTCAAAACTACTCATTATCGACGTCCGCAAGGACACCCTCCCATGGCTGCGC
>Ga0307378_10007098_pt1 | contig 15127 bp, 10 predicted proteins | sample UN1MG_FD_202238 | JGI IMG/M metagenome (GOLD analysis project Ga0307378, IMG submission 202238) | Soil microbial communities from Risofladan, Vaasa, Finland - UN-1 | ecosystem: Environmental > Terrestrial > Soil > Coastal area > Acid sulfate soil | place: Finland: Risofladan, Vaasa | collected...
TGTGTCCATTGCCTGCGGTGTCACAGTATGGACTTGGGATGTTGGAGGTATCGATCCATGAGAGTGCCGGAAACGAGCGGTTCAACGCTTAATGGAATCAACGTCTATAAGAATTTCGGACTTCGGACGGAATTCGTCTCTGTCTATCTTGCCGAACGGGATGCCTTCGACCAGACAAAGCGGCTCAACCGTGCCAAGCAGGTGCCGGCAGCGAAAGCGTGGTTCCGCCAAGGTTTGCTTATGGACGCAAAAACGACAGCGCCCACAAGGTTGCTCGACATGTTCGACAAGAGGGGCGTGGAGGATATGTTGGCATGGGACTGCGTTTGGATGGGATTGTGTAACTATGCGCCGCTAGTGAAATGGCTGGTCAGTACACTGAAACTGGATGTGTCTTACACGGATGCCGACATCCTTGATTTGCTTGGAAGTGGCATCAAGGATGTAACTAAGAAGGGGGGAATGCAGGCCTTGAAGAACATGCTGGTTTCGACTCCGTTTGGCACGGGAGAGAACAGCGTCTGCGAGTTGCTGAAAAAGGGGAAGTTCACGGTCGGACTCAAGCGCCGTTCGCGCTCCGTGGACCCTCTGGCAGTACTTTATGGACTTTACGTGATGGCGGAGAAGGCTGGCCGTGGCGCGTTCACGGTTCGGCAGATGATGGCGGCTGAGTTCGATGGGGAATTTGTTTCGCCGCTGGCGGCGTTCGGTATTCCGCCGGATGAGTTTAAGAGGCAGTGCATGGGTTTGGCCGCGTTGCATCCCGGCTTCATTGCGTGCAGCTTCGCACTGGGGCTAGACGAGGTGCGTGTGTTCCCGGAAACGAAGAAGCGGGACGATGTGGTCGAATTGATCTTGGAAAAGTAGCCTGCAACAGGGGGTTAAGGACATGGCACACTATAAAGACTATTTCGGGATCAGACCCGATTATGCGCCTTGCATGACGCTGGCGGATATCAATAAGACGCCTGAGACATGGCTGGGATTCTACCCGCACGATTCGTTTGTGGAGATATTGCGGGAGCTGCTTAAGAGTCTAGGCGGCGGAAACAAAACGCTGTGGATCACGGGCGCGTATGGCACGGGCAAGAGCCACACGTCGCTGGTGCTTCAAAAACTGTTCACAGACAACGAGGCGCGCGTCCTGGAATGGCTGGATCTGCGTGAAGCGCAGATTCCCGACCCCGTGCGCAAGGGATTGCTCGAAAGGCGAGACGAGAAGACGCTTGTGGTCTATGATGTGAACGCCGACGGCGTGGACGCGAAGAATCAGTTCCTGATGCGATTGCAGCGCTGTATCACGAAAGCACTGGAGAGGGCCGGACACACGATCCCGCTGAAAGGCAAACTGGATGAAGTCATCGAGCGCATTCGGCAGGACGACACGTATTTCTTCGCAAAGCGCGACGAGATGCAGCCGCGGCTGTCGCATCTGAACGCGGGGATCAAGACGGCTGATGCGCTGGAAAAGAAACTGCGTGACGTGAATCAAGAGGCGGGACTGATCAGCGACGCTATGCGAGTCCTGCAAGCGCGGCACATCTATCTGGACATGAGCGCAGAGGACTTTCTGACTTGGGTAGACGCGATCTTGCAGGCAAACGGTCTTTCCAAGCTCGTTTATATCTGGGACGAATTCTCGTCTTTTGTAAATCGCAATCGCGCGGAACTAAAGACGTTGGAACAGTTGGCTGAGGCGGCGCAGCAGGGGCATTTCTATTTTGTGCCGGTGACTCACACGGATATTTCGGCTTATGTGGCGGAGGGGTCCGAGAGCGCAAAGAAAGCGAACAATCGGTTCACGTTCAGGCGGATTGACCTGCCGAACGAAACGGCACTGAAGTTGGCAGCGTCCGCCTTCGTTTATAGGCCGGAGAAAGCAACAGAATGGACGCAAGAGCGCGACGTACTTTGGCACAGCGTGAACGGCGTGGCTGAGACTTACATGGTGGCCAATAAGGCGGGGATTGAAGCGGCGGATTTCAGGGGTATCCTGCCGTTGCATCCCATGGCGGCATTCCTGCTGAAGTATCTGTCGGTTGCCATCGGCGCGAACCAGCGAAGCATGTTCGAGTTCCTGAACGGCGATGAGTTCAGGGCGTTCATTGAGACGGGAGGCCTGGATGTAGCCGGGCATCAGTTCCTCACGGTGGATCATCTGTGGGGATACTTTGTGGAGCGGGACGATCTGGGCACGAGCGAAGTCGTGCAGGAAGCACGGGCAGAATACGCCCGGCGGGAAGCAGAGTTGCAGCCGGACGAACGGCGCGTCTTCAAGGCGGTGTTGCTGTTCGGGATGATCGAGCAGTTGCAGGGGAAGGGCCATCCGCTCTTGAGCGCGACGGTGGAGAATATCAAGCGCAGCTTCGAGGGGGACGGCGCTCTGGCGGGCACAGATATGGTTTTGCGCAATCTGGAACAGAAACACTGCTTCACGATTGTGAACGGGCGCTGCGAACGCTTCCGTGACCGGACGGACACGAGAGAGATCGAGGAGAAGAAAGCGGTTCTGGCGGGTAAGTTCAGCGACATCGTGTTGAAAGACACCGAAGTGGATCTGGCCAAGCAAATGAAAGGCGTCAACTACGGCTTGCGTTTTGATGTGCGCGCGCGGGATGTCGGTGGTCTTTCGGCGTCAAGCATGGCGAAACGCGAGACTTTTGGTGAGACAGGGAACCGCGTGCTTGTGCAGTTCATTCTCGCTCGGGACGAACAGGAACAGTTGCGCATCCCAGACAAGGCAAAGGAACTGGCGAAGCAGTTCAAAGACCACCGGATGCTCTTTATTACCCTGCCGGAAGTCAGTTTCTGCCGCGACAATGCCCAAGCCTGGAATGAATTCGTGGAAAATAGCGCCCGCCTCGCATTGGCAAGCGACACCGCGACCAAGAGGGTGTTCGAGACGCAGGTCAGCAGCGCCAAGGCGGCGTGGCATTCCAAAGTAACGAGCGCTGCCAGACTCGCTGTGTACAAACCCAACCCAAACGGGGACCCCTTTGTTGAGGAGATGACGTGGCGGCGATTGACGAAGGATTGGCTAACCGACTATGCGAAACAGATGTTCGGTGCCTATACCGACGATTTGTGCGGCTTCTATATCAACGCGTTTGGCTTGATGAGCGGCTTGCAGAGCTGGGCATTGGCGGGCATTGATTTCGATAGGTTTGTTGTCAACAATCCAAAGAGCTACGGTTCGCAGAAAAACGTGGTCGCGACGTGGCAGACGAGCGGAATCACTGCCGACGAAACATGGTTCGATGCGAATCCGAACCATCCGCTCACGCAGTTGCGGGACAAGTGCAAGGCATGGCAGGACAACACGGTGGGAGCGGGAAACAACTGCTCTATACGCAAACTCTACATTGACTTGCAGCGACCGCCATTCGGCCTGCTGGGGGTGCCGCACTCGGCGTTCGTTCTGGGCTTCGTGCTGAAAACTTGGCTAACCGGACAGCGCAAACTTCAGTGGACGGACGGCGTGACGAGTAAGGCGCTGGACGCGGCGACGCTGGCAGAGATTATCGAGGCGGTGGTGAAAGACGACGGCAATAACGCCATCAGGAACGAGAAACTGATCTGCCGCCTGTCGAGAGAGGAAAAGGAGTTCATCGCCCAGAGCAGCGTGATTTTCAAAAACAGCCCCCTTGCAGACGGAACGGTGGAGGCGGCGCTAAACGGAGTTGGGACACGGCTGGAACAGATTTCGCAACGCGTGCCGCTGTGGGTGCTGCCGGAGCACATCCGTGCCGAGGCTGATCCGAGCGCGGAGGCGATGGGTCGCGTCATTGACGCGCTTTGCGCGGCAAACAGCATCAGTTCAAAAGGCGACACGGAGACTCGCGGCAACAAGGTGAAGGAGATCGGCGAGGTTCTACTGGCAACTCCGGGGCTGGCGGAGGCGATGGCCAAGTACATGACGCCGTTGGTGTTCGAGACGGCATTCCAGCGGTATGTCGATAGCGCCAAGCCGGAGCTGAAAGCGGCGGCGGAGCGCATGGGCGGTTCATCGCAATCCTATTGCGGGGCGGTCAAGAACCGGTTCGCGGCGGTGAGTGGATGGCTGTGGAAGCGCGGCGACGCAGAGTCCGAACTGGAAGCGGTCTACCGGCAGACACTGTGCGCGGAACGCACCCGCGGGCTAGCTGGCTCGTCAGGATACATGAGCTTTGAGGACGCGCTGAACCGCTTGCGCCTCGCGGTGCTGAGCGAGAACAAGGTGCCGACTGAGTTCTGGGCCAAGCAATACCCGGCGCTGCAACGCTTTTTTGAACTGCTCGGCAGGCCCAAGCTGTCGGGCGAGGACGTGAAGGCGTTTGAGGAGACTCTGCAACAACAAGGCGAGGTTATCCGTGATGTGTTCTTTGACGTAGCACAAGCGCGGCAACTGGATGCGATGCGGGAGATATTCGGGGAGGTCTGGCCGAAGGCAGCCGCGGAGAGCCGCGAACTTTACGATGCCTTTCCCGCAGATTCGGCCAGGGCCGATGAACGGGGTTTCAAGGCGCAGGGCCGAGGCATGATCGAGGAGTACAGCCGAACGCTTGTTTCCAAGTTGGTGGCTGGGCTGTGGCGCGAACGCACAGGCACTGAGTCGCCGGACGAATGGAGCCGCAAACACGCCTTGCCCGCCGAATGCGTCTTGGCGACGGATGACGCCAATAGCATGGTCGATGCAATTGCCAATCCGGGAGGGGTCTCGGCGCAACGCTTGCAGTCCGTGCATGCCGAACTCGAAAAGGAGGGTGCCTTTGTGGATGCGGCCGCGGCTGGCGCGAAATTCCTCAACCGGGTGCTGCCAGCGCGCTATCACAAGGTAGGGTTCAGTGTTGCCGATCTGACCGATTCGTTGCGGGTGACGTTAGGGGACGCGCCGAGCCTATGGCTGACGGACGGAAGGTTGCACGAAGCGGTCGAGGCGTTCGTCAAGCAGAGGTATGACGCTCATGTGCGGAAGAAGGCTGCGGAAAAGGTGCAAATGCTTTCCGATTCCGAGGCGAAGGTTCTGCTTCTGAAACTGATCGATCAAATTCCCGATGCCGGACTTTCGGTGCTGGAGTGAAACCATGACTCTTGCCGAGTATTGCGAATACATAAGGAATCCCATCGCGGAGGCGAAAATGCGGGTGCTGACGATGCCTCCGGGCGAGAGTTGGACGGCGTTGCGCCGGTTCTGCCAAGAACGCGGGGACGTTGAAATACGTTTGAGCGATCTTGTGAGAGAACGTGCCTGGTTACCGATGCCTGACGAAGTCTTCGAACGTGTGCGGGATGCGATGACGGCACAGGTCGTGAGCGGCAAGTCTGTAGTGTTGCTGGGGATGCCAGGCTATCTTTCGTTATTGACGGACGAGAACAAGCGGGCTGCGGTTTCTGCTTTACGCGAATTGGTGGACGGCTCGTCCGGAGGGGATTCGGTTTGCTTGTTGCGGGGCGATGACAGCACGAAGGCAATACTCAAGGATGTGTTCGCCAACCCGCGCTACCGACAGGGGAAGCAACTGATTGAAATTGATCCTGAGACGGCTGCCCCCGAACCAGGGAACGGAAGTGCGGGGCGCACGGAGGTTATGCTGGTGGGGGCTGATTTCGCAGCCTACATCCCGGAAGCGTGCGACACATTCCAGAAGTACTTGCGATACACCGAGGAGCATCCCAACGATGAGTCTGTCCGGCGGATCGTGGTTGCCTCGGAAGGGCGGGAATTGGCGGGGCTAAGCGCTGAAGTGCGACAAGTTGTGTGTCTGCGGGATTTCGCCCGCGTGTTCTACGACGTGGACGATGCGGGATTGTCCGAAGATGCCCTGCGGTGGTTGTGTGGGCTGGGTAAAGAGGGCGCGGAAGACAAGATATTAGAAAGGCTTAAGAGGCTGTTCTTCCCTGAAGGTGGGGTCGCAAAGCACGTGTTGTGCGTGTTTGACGGGCACAAGGGTGCGGAACGCGAGGCGGCGTTCTGGCTGGTGAAACACGTCGCTTCCCAGGGAAATTACCTTAAGTGTGTCACGGAGCAAGAGGGGGTTACTGTGGTCAACTTCCGCTCCGCATACGTCACGGGGGCTGCGGATTGGCTGGATGACGCGGCGGTGTATGCTGTCGAACGCAGGGATGCGATACAGGAAGCGAACGTAATAATGTCCGGCGTGGACATCAAGCTGTTCATTGAGCGTTGCGCCGGCGAATCCACATCGCGGGTCGCACCTTGGCTGAATTGCGGGACGGACGCGGAGCGGGCAGAACTGCTGAGACGTTGCAGGGTGGACGGCATTGTGTCAAACGCCGTTAGGGGTGTATATCCAGAAGCGGCAGCGTATCTGAACGCGGATCCCGTTTTCAACGACGAGGTACTGGAAAGCTATTTCAGGCAATACCGTGATCTGAAGATAGTGGGGCGTGTGACGCAGGAGTTCTACGAGAAGGCGGAGCGCGTGGCGCCGGCGACTCCCGTGCAATCGCGGGACGCGATCGTGCAGCAGTACGCATCGGACAACAGGTGCGCGTTGCTGGTGGTCGATGCTATGGGGGCGGAGTGGCTGCCGATGCTGCTGGCGCTGGCGCGGGAGCGGAATCTGGGCGTGGATTCGCTGGAAGTCGGCATGGCGAATTTGCCGACAACGACGCGTTTCAACAATATCCATTGGCCAGACGGGGCACGACGGCTACCGGACATCAAGCGCTTCGATAACATCGTGCACAACGGTGCAGAGACGCACGAGGCGCGCCGCCCGGAGGAGAATTTGGCCGCAGCGTTGGCTGTGATCGGCAGCGAAGTCTTGCCGCGTGTGGCGGAGGGGCTGGCGCGGTTTGACCGGGTGCTTGTCACAGCAGACCACGGGAGTTCACGGCTGGCGGCGCTGGCGTGGCAGTCTGAACCGAGGCTGGCACGGACGCTTGTTTGCGAAGAAGGCGCGGAAGTCGCCGACTGGCGCTACCGTGAGCGCGCGGCGCACGGCGGATGTCCGGCGGAGATGGAGGAGACGCTGGACGGCAGGCACTGGGTGGTTCGCGGCTATAACCGGCTGCCGAAAAAGGGCGGCGGACAGGGATTTGAACTGCACGGCGGGGCGACACTAGAAGAGCGACTGGTGCCGGTGGTGATTTTCTCGCAGACAGGACAGTTCGTGCCGAAGGCGAAGCCCGACGGCAAACGGGCGCAGATTATTGAGAAAGACGATTTTGACCTGTAGTTTCAGCAGGAGGAAGCAACCATGGTCGATGCTGAGAAATTGCGGGCGGCATTCCCGGACACCACAGTCTTCAAGGACCCGAATATCGTGGCGATCTTCAAAGCCGCCTCGATTCCTTCGTTCTTGCGGGACTGGATTCTGAAGCGCAAGGCGGAGTCGGACGGCAGGATCCACGACGCCGAGGCGCTGCGCAAGTATATCTACGACATCATTCCACGCCGCGAGAATCTACTGGAATTGAAGGAAGCAGCGAGAAGTGAGGGGCGCACAAAGAAGTTTCTGGCGAAGATTGAGATTCAGTTCAGTGTGAAATCCAACGAGTTCACGTTTGCAGTTCCAGAGTTGGGCCTGGGCCATGCGGAAACACTGATCGAGGACTATGTCTGGAATCGAATCAAAGATGATGTCATAAAGACGGCTGGTGGCTGGGGACTGGTGCAACTGGGATACCGCAGTCCAAACGACGAGAAGTCACGAGGATGTTTCACGCTGCTAGAGTACAAGAATTTCTGTCCTTACACGATTGACTTGGATGCCTATCGAGAGGCGCGTGGGCAGTTCTCGACCGATGAGTGGGTTGACGTTGTATTGGGAGCGATCGACTACAACCCTGCGGGGTACGAAGACTGGGTGCAGAAACACACTGTGCTGACGCGACTGCTTCCGTTCATCGAGCCGCGCCTGAATCTTGTGGAGTTGGCGCCCAAGGGGACGGGGAAGTCGTATCAGTTCGGAAGCGTCGGGAAATACGGCTGGTTGGTGAGCGGGGGCACGCTGACGCGGGCGAAGATGTTCGGCGATATTAACGGAAAGAGCCCCGGGCTGGTCGCGTCGAACGACTTTGTGGCGTTGGACGAAATCCAGTCGATCAACTTCCCTGATCCGAGCGAGATGCAGGGTGGTCTCAAAGCCTACATGGAAAGTGGGGAGATCACGGTCGGCAAGAGCCGCATTGTAGGAGAAGCCGGTGTCATTCTACTGGGGAACATTCCGCAAACCGAGATGGACGAAACTCGAGACATGTTTCAGAGGTTGCCGGATGTGTTTCACGAGTCGGCATTGCTGGATCGGTTCCACGGCTTCATCCGGGGGCGCGACATCCCGCGCATGAGCGAGAACCTGAAAATCAACGGTTGGGCGCTGAACACGGAGTACTTCTCCGAAATCATGCACCTGTTGCGCCAGCCGGCAGAGACACTAGTCTTTCGGCATCTCGTCGAAAGGCTGGTGGAGTATCCCTCAGGGGCGGATACCCGCGACACGGAAGCAATTTTGCGGCTTTGTACGGCCTACGTGAAACTGCTCTTTCCGCACGTTACCAAGGCAGTCGGGATCGATAAGGGCGAGTTCAAACGGTACTGCCTACGTCCCGCCGTGCAGATGCGCACGGTGATCCGGCAGCAGTTGCAGGCGATAGACCCACTTGAATACGGCGGAAAAAACGTGGCTGCCTACACGCTGCGAGAGGCATTGCAGTGAGCGGCGGAAAACAAACCGATTGTGCCTATTGCGGCAGAGAGAATCTTACCAGGGATGAAATCGGACTCAACAGGAAGATCATTCACCGGCAGATCGAACGGATGATGTGTTTGACGTGCATGGCCGCGTATTTTGAGACGACTGAAGAGGAACTGCAAGAAAAGATCGAGGAGTTTAGACGCCAAGGGTGCGCGCTGTTCGGATGAGGCGCGACGGGATTGGTTGGCACCCTTGCGCGAGAATTGACCGGTTGATAAAGAGGATAGCTGAACTACAGCTTCGTGATGGTTCATGGCCAGTGCCCACCAATCCTGAACGCCACGAAATCTGGTCTGGAGGATGAGCCTAATGAAGCGCGAAAAGATGCATCTGACAGACAAGAGGAGCTTTGACAGCCATGCGAACGTTGTTCGACGACCCATCGTATGAGCGATGACGCGGAACGCGTGTTGGCTGTGGGCGTTGTTCAACTGGTACGTGCTGCCCACCGCACCGGACCTCTTGAGAGCGGACATCTTGCTTTGCCAAAGAAGGAAAGCTGCACAGAGCACTTTCGAAAGGAGAGGCAGGTTTGCCGAAGGACCTGACTCTCGTTGCAGGGGCGATCTTGGGCACATTAATGCCTCATGTCGCTGGGGTTGTGTGTTCGCTCTTTCGCCGCTTTGGTAAGCATCCTCTCTTGGGTCATTGGTATGAATATCATACGAGCTTCAAGAATTCCCGACCCGATGTCCTCAAGACTTACTGGGAAATCAAACTAGGCTATTCGACCATGTTCTCTGTAGTTTGCCGCCAGACAGACCTAAAGGTGCTGTACAAGGGAAAGATCACATCTTTGGATGGGCAATTGGAAGCAATCCTGGTCTCAAGCCATCGCAATGCAAGAGTTACGTTCCGATACGAGAACCCGGCTTCGTGGAATGCGGAACCTATTGCCGGAATATGGCTCTCGATTGACGTCGATGGGAATATTGCCTCTGGGGGTACACTTCTGTCGAAGAATAGGCTATCCGACGATGAGGCCCTCCGTGCGATTAAGCTGAGAATACAGTCTGACAGAACCATGCCGCTATTGCGCAAAAGGCCGGGTGTCCGGCCATAGAGTGTTAGGCTCGAAGCATGTTGCCATCGACGTTGGACCTTTGCTCCAAGAGCCACACGTAGTCTACAGCGGGGGGAGAGATGTTGATACGACGATCAGAATCGCCGAATCAGGCATCACGATGGCCCGACACGGCCCAGCGTGGCGGATCGGAACAGGGAGATGGCAGAGTCGCCGACACTCTGACAGTGCTTTGTTAGAACATCACGCCGCCAGGGCATCGGTGAGCTGAATCGGCTCCCTCAAGACTGCAAGCGGACGATGGTCGAAAAGGGACGTGTAGACACTTTCAAGGCGAAAACAGCCGTTTAGGTCAAATCCTACCGCATGCCCTGAACACGTCCAAAAAAGCCGCATAAACATTGACACTTTTCTTGCTAAGTGTCTACAATACTCACCTCCTTCCGCCGCCTCCGTGCCGAAACCCGTTTCGCCGCCCGCCGGCGCCCCGATGCGCAGCGCTCGCAATACCGCTGCCGGCCATGGAGCGCAGCCCCGCATTCCTCAAAGCCGCCGGCATCTCCGAAGCCACCAGCGAAAGGCAACCGCAACACCGGTAGACAGCCCCTATTGCTTGAAAAGTGCCGCGCCAGCAGCGATTCGCCGCCTCTCATGCCATAATAGGTCTCTTGATACATACCCGCCTCGAATCGAGAGCCAACTGCCATAGCAAAGCACTTTCCGGGCGAACTCGTGCTATCGTCTTATGAAAGTCAGCACAACCCCCACGAGCGCCAAACCTACAGCCGCACTCATCGCGACAAACACTATCCTTTCAAACATCGGTGAATCCCCTTAACCGGCGTCTTGTTTTGTCCCGCCTACTTCCCGTATTCGCGCCATCGGTCTGAAAGCGCCCATTCCTTACGCTGTTCTTCTCTCTCTGCCCCTCTCCTTCTGCTCTTCTCTGCGCCCTCTTTCTTCTCTTGCATGCTCTTGCCGCCATCGGCTGACTGTCGTTCGGGGCGCCCCCGTCTCTTCGACTATCTCACTATCGCGGGCGCCTTCCCGGATCATGTCTTCGACATGTGCTCGCATTTCGGCACGTTGGCGCTTTCGGTCTTGCGCCTCTTCTCGGTCGGCCTCTTGTCGGGCGCGTCGGATGGCGGCGGGGGCTATAGCTTCCAGGCCCAGCGCCTCGGCCTCGGCAACCGTCACGTGAAGTTTTTCCGCTATCGTCCCCCCGCGCCAGAACCGCTTCATTCTACTGTTAATCTGCCGAACCACCTCACTTTGCGGCAACGGCGGCTTAAAGGTGCAGCTAAACGCAATTGTGCGGCTTTCGGCTTCTTTGTCAGCACATGCGCGCCCTGTCTGCGTTCCATCGCACTCCGTTTGCAGACATGCTCGCAGGTTCTTGTGAAATATCCAGACGGCGAACGCCCGCACCCCTTCATGAAATCCGCCCCTATGAGCACTCAACCGCTTAATCTCAGCCACCCGCTTGCGATAGACCTCCCCTCCACGGCCCGGCCCGGCCCGGCGTTCGCGCTCCGCAGGCGCCTTCCGCCCGCTTCGCTTGTTATCAGAAAACACCCGCTCGTTTAGCGGCGCCACACACACGCTCTTGCCCAGCGCCCCAACAGTTTCCTTCTCGCGCGACTCAACCGGCGCGTGATACACATTCAGGAACTTCTGTAGCTCGCCCAACGTGTGGCGGACGACAGAACCGGGAGCACCCCCGCCGAAGGACACATACGTCACCTCATTATCCGTTTTCGTATCGATAGTCCCCGGCCGCTTGAACCAACGCGCAACGTTCTTGGCCTTGGGGTCAGCACCCAGATGCTCGGTGCGTTTAACAAGCTCGTCGGTTACAAACTGCCACATTGCGGTGTTATGCGGCGTCGCCTGTGGCGGGGAATCGCCCCCCTCGTCGCGCAGCAACCAACACAAATAGGCGCCCTGCCCGGAATGCGCCATCATTGCCGGCATCGGCATCTTCCCTTCTAGGGCCATGGTGAGAGCCGTCCCTAGGGATTCAGCCCGGCTTTTCCCCAAGCGGTAGTAATCCAAGTCGATAGTCACCGCGCACAATTCTGCCACGTTTTGATTTGACGCATAGAAATAGCGCCCGACCGCGTGTTCGCCCATTCGCACGTTCTCCTGCGTCCCCACGACCGCACCGGGCCACAGTGTATTCAACATCAAATACTGCGTCTCGTCAGCATGCGACGCGAAAACCTCCGGCAGCCACAAGTGGCGGTCTCTAACCCGCACTGGAATCAGCCAGTGTGGGACAGCCTCGCTGCTTCGCTTAGTTGGCCTCCGTGATCCAATCGCAATCACGCTATCAGGGTTGCACTTCCCGAAGATGAGATCGAAGACCTCTATAGGAGTAAAGCGTTCGCCCTGCATGCGACCTCCCTGTCCCATCGGCCAGGGCACCGGGCAGGGAGAGGCCCCGGCACCCCGGCCGCGTGAGAGCTAACCAGAGCTGCGCCTAATACCCAGCACCCCGCAGAATTTCCTCCGCCTTCCGAACAGCCCGCTCCCGCTTGCCCGGCGAACGATACGTCCGCCCGCCCTCACCCGGCCGCGACGGAGAACGCAATCCCACAGCACAACCAGCATCACCCGGCCCCGCGCTCTGCGCCTCGATAAACCGCTCCACAGCCGCCCGCGTAGTACACAGCGTCGAGCCGACACGAACCGTTTCGAGCCGCGCGCCATTCACGCCCACCGTCGCCCACCGCCAGATCGTGCTGAACGCAGGGCGCTTGCCCTTCCGCCGGCGCGGGAACAGTCCCGCAGCCTCATTCAAACTCATCAAATCCTCAATTCCATCTTCCCGAATCATCATTTACGCCACCTCTTCGTTGTATGCCGTTGCCGTAAACTGCCAGTGCTCTCCTATAAGTTTAGACGGAAAAACCGCGCAGAAAGTTCACGGCGCAGTACTGCGTTTACGTGCGTTTACGTGCGTTTACGTGCATTTACGTGCATGTGGGCGCTTTGGGGCGCCCTTGCCCACGCTTAGAACCACACTATCGCCGCACCACACGTTTACGATAGTAATACTCTTATAATATCACGCACGCGATATATATATATATATAATTATATGCCAGAGCAGCCTATGCCCTTCACCTACTATGCCGCCGAGCGGCTGTTCTCGCACTGCCAGCCTATCGGCGATTTCGCCCTCCATTTCGCGTCGCTATGCTCATAGGTGCCATTATACCTATCTGCTAAGTGCATGCGATTCTAGGACGGGAACTGCCCACCCACGGGCGTGTTGCCGACCGTCGCGTGGCTCCACTGCATACCGTTAGGCGTCGTTGCATGGAAAGTGCCGAGTAGTGCGTGATTCCCAGCCTCAAAGCATGTTGGTGGTATCCTGACACGTTCATTGCGTTTTCGGCGCCCGCCCCGCCGTGACACGGGGCTTTCCAGCGTACAGCGCGATTTCAGCCAGGGGCAGGTATAGCAGATGCACAGGGGCGGCGCATATACGCTTTTTAAGTCCCAAAATCGGCATATAGGTATCACCATAGCGGGGCGCTAAAATCCTTTCGAGATTCCCGCACCCCGTCAACACCAAAAAAGCGAAAAAGCGTACGTACTAGCACCTATTGTGGTAATGGCTTCTCAGGGGCGGCGCATGTCAACAGTTTACCTGCCGAAATCGGCGTATAGGTATCACCATAGCGGGGCGTTAAAATTCTTTCGAGATTCCCGCACCCTGTCTACGCCAAAAAAGCTAAATTGTTGACATGCTAACCCTTGTTCTTGTTAGTGGCTTCTCAGGGGCGGCCCATGTAGAATATTTTGCCCCTGAAATCGGTGGTAAGGTATCACCATAGCGGGGCGCTAAAATTCTTTCGAGATTCCCGCACCCAGCCTACACCAAAAATGCGAAAAATTCTACACACGGGTCTACATGGTTGGTGGCTTCTCAGGGGCGGCATGTACAACACTTTAGCCCGAAACCCGGCTTTCAGGTCTAATCATACCACCCCCTTGAAAAGTGTTCGAGATTCCCGCATAAACATTAGACCGGAAAGGCTCAACTGTTGTACTTTAGACTGTCTTTCGAGTCCGCCTTCGCTTTGAGCCGCGAAAACCAGCGGTTGCCCACCGCCTGTTCGCCAACATTTACTTGACTTGCCGAACCCGCCGGTGTATAATGCCCCCAGTGAGACAGGCAACGCATTCGCGAGAGCATTGCATTAAGGAGAACTGGCATGGGGCGTACGATTCTGTCTGTAATGTTGGGTTTGTTCCTGGGCGTGGCTGCGGCATACGCGGAGGATGTGATTACGGAGCCGATCCTGACGTTCACCGGGCACGCGGACTGTGTCAATGGCGTTGCCTTCTCGCCCAAGGGGACTAAGGTGCTGACGGGAAGCTGGGACAGCACCGCCCGGCTGTGGAATGCTGCCACGGGCTCAGTCATTCATACGTTCACCGGGCACACGCAGGCGGTCGCTTCCGTCGACTTCTCGCCCGACGGCACGTGGGTCGTGACGGGAAGCGGCCGCTGCGTGAAGCTCTGGGACGCCGCCACGGGCGCGTACATCCGCACGTTCTTCGGGCACCCCAGTGGCCCCTCCGTTGCCTTCTCGCCGGACGGCACGATGGTCGTGGCGGCAAGCGATCAGGACACAGCACGCCTGTGGAGTCCAGGAAGCGGGTCGTGTATCCGGACGTTCAGGGGGCATACGGATTGGGTGCGTTCCGTCGCCTTCTCGCCCGGCGGCGCGCAGGTGCTGACGGGAAGCGATGACGACACGGCCAAGCTCTGGGACGTATTCAGCCCGACGATCATCCGCACATTCAGCGGCCACACGGCCGGTGTCTTATCCGTCGCCTTCTCGCCCGACGGCACGCAGGTGCTGACGGGAAGCACGGACAATACGGCCAAGCTCTGGAATGCATCCACCGGCTCCCTCATCCGCACGTTCACCGGGCACACCAGCAACGTCATGTCCGTTGCCTTCTCGCCCGACGGCACGACGGTGCTAACGGGAAGCGTCGACAAGACCGCGAAGCTCTGGGACGCCGCCACGGGCGCGTACATCGGCACGTTCGGGCACCCGTCCTCGGTCTATTCCGTTGCCTTCTCGCCGGACGGCACGAAGATGCTGACGGGAAGCTACGACGGGACGGCAAGGCTTTGGCACGTAGGGCCTGCGTTATCCGTGCGCTCAGCCCCGATCAAGGGTGTCTTGATCACAGGCAGTGCACCTGGTGTTACAGACTTCAGCCGCGCTTACGATCAAGCCGGACAAAGCGCGATTCTAACGGCTCCTGCAGTAGCACATGATGGCGCGTTTCGCTATGATTTCGTGCGCTGGAACATCGACGACGAGCAGCAGCCGCAAGGCCAAACTTCCGTGGAGTTCACGGTGGAGCGGATGAC
>Ga0307378_10007101_pt1 | contig 15126 bp, 12 predicted proteins | sample UN1MG_FD_202238 | JGI IMG/M metagenome (GOLD analysis project Ga0307378, IMG submission 202238) | Soil microbial communities from Risofladan, Vaasa, Finland - UN-1 | ecosystem: Environmental > Terrestrial > Soil > Coastal area > Acid sulfate soil | place: Finland: Risofladan, Vaasa | collected...
CACTCAAGCTCTTTATCTAAAAGCTCTTTTATATCCCCTTTGTCCTTTCTGTAATAGAAATAGTCATCTGAGAGAATAAGAGCCGGAACCTTTCCTTTGTCCAAAGCCCCTTTGATATTTACAGGGATATCCTCAATGGTTCCATCAGGCCTCTTAATACCGATGTTACCCACCCACTGGTGCACGGGTTCTTTATTCCCTCCCTCTATCTCGATAACAATCTCTTTTGCGCCGTCTAAATTCGCTAAATGGACATCTGTCCATCCCCTGTTTTCATAGGGGTAGATAACCTTGGTTATCTTCCTGTTTTTGCCGAGATACTCCAAGCCATAGGCCTTGGCTTCAGGGTCTTTGATAACCTTTTCCACAAGGGAAAACTTATCGATCTGCTTCTTTTTACCCCATCCTGTTCCTAATATGCCTGTCTCAACAATTCCATTATTCAGAACCTCTTCCAATGACTTGGAATAAACACCCTTTTTGTCGAGATACTTATGCATGATGAAATTGTCTACATTGGAAATCTTTACAACCTGCTCAGCATGTAAATTCTTTAATGGAATCATTCCAAAGAAAAGGACAAGCAGAATAATATATCCTTTTTTCATAGTATTTTAATCCTCCTTAAATAAAAGGTCATATACTAATCATTGAATATATACGCTATTTTTTAAAAAACAAGGGGTAAAAGAAATTCCATAAAAAATTTTTTAAGACTCATAAAATGAATTTAAACAATTAATTAAGGGGAGCAAAAAACGCGAGAGGAGGCTTTTTATTTTTTTTTGTTTGTTCTATCGCTAAAATCCCTGAAAAATCTAAAAGGGGATTTAAAACTTTTTCGTCAAACCTTAATAAGACAGTAGCATCTTCTAAATTAAATGGTCAAATAGGATTTTTATACCAATTCCAATCAGAATAAGACCCCCTAAAGCTTCAATTTTTTTCTCAGAAAAGTGTCCAAATCTGTTACCCACATAAACGCCAGCAAAAGATAAAGAAAAAGTTACTGCGCCGATGATGATTATTGGGGTGATAATAAAAATCTTTAAAAATGCGAAACTTATCCCTACGGCCAATGCATCAATACTCGTAGCAATAGATAATATCAGCAAAACGTAAAGATTTGTTGGGTCAATTTTTTTTTGCTGGGGTCAAGCCTAAAGGATTCATAAATCATTTTACAACCAATAAAACTCAAGAGAACAAAAGCCACCCAGTGGTCAATCTCTGTAATAAGATTTCTCAAGCTGAGTCCTGCTAACCATCCAAGGAGAGGCATAACCGCCTGAAAGAGTCCAAAAGATGCGGCGATAATGAATGCATTGTTTATCTTTAAGTTTTTTATGGTTAAGCCGCTTGAGACAGATACAGCAAACGCATCCATGGATAGCCCAAGTGCGATAAGAATAATCACAGTCATGTCCATTTGCTATGAATCCTATAGAGAAATTTTTTTAGCCTGATTGATAAGCATCCGTCATCTGTCTTACAGCGTCGGAGAATGCCTCTCTTAGGCTAGAGATATTTAAGTTAGAAATAATAAATCAACTTTATCATTTCTAAAGTGAAAAGTCGAGCAACAATGAGTAAAACTTTAATCACAAATTATATCTAACTCCACCCTCTTCACTCATGCAATCCAAGTTATTGAATCACAGAGGTGAGTTGGGATTTTTCCTTGAGAAAACTAATGCAACAACTCATTGACAAACTTCTATCCTTACTGATATAAAAGCTGTAGATTCTATTAAACAACGCATCAAAAAACTTCATACAGCTTCCCATATCAGATGTTTATTGGTTTCTTAAAGCTATAGTTTTTAGGAAAATTCTTTTTCGGAGAATGTCATGACCGAAAGCCTATTGATTGGAGTTGCCGGAATTGTCATCCTCGGGATTTTAGCCCAGTGGTTAGCATGGATGGTGAGACTCCCGGCTATATTAATGCTCCTTTTGTTTGGTATTCTCGCTGGGCCGGTTACCGGTTTCCTTAATCCAGATGCGCTTTTCGGCAACCTTCTTATGCCGATTGTCTCCCTTTCCGTTGCCATCATCCTCCTCGAAGGAGGCTTAAGCCTGAAAATAACAGAGCTTAGGGCCACCAGAGCGGTTTTGAGGAATCTGATTACCATCGGCGCGCTTGTAACCTGGGTTCTCAGCGCCGCATCTGCCTATGCGATTACTGATCTGGGAATCTCCCTCTCTATTCTTTTAGGAAGTATTCTCGTTGTCACCGGCCCCACGGTTATCATTCCGCTTCTTCGGCATGTGCGTCCCGTTCCCCGCTTGGCTTCGTTATTAAAATGGGAAGGAATTCTTATCGATCCCATCGGCGCAATGATGGCGGTTTTGGTCTTCGAGGCGATTCTTATCAACCGTCTTGTGGACACACCCGGGCTCATCGTGTTCGGAATCTTGAAAACTATCCTGATTGGGGGCTTTATCGGCACCCTTTCTGCCCTCATCATCATCCAACTCCTCAAGCGCTATTGGGTTCCCGATTTTCTCCAAAACTCTGTTACCTTGATCACGGCACTTTCAGCCTATATGGGCACGAATCTTCTCCAACCCGAATCAGGTCTTCTTACTGTTACAGTCATGGGAATCATTTTGGGGAATCAAAAAACCGTTTCCATAGGCCACATCGTTGAGTTTAAGGAAAATGTGCGTGTTCTTCTCATCTCCGGCATTTTTGTCCTTCTCTCTGCCAGGCTCAAGATGGAGGATTTTCTCGACATGCGCTGGGAGGCCTTTGTTTTTCTTGGAATTCTTATCCTCCTTGTTCGGCCGGTATCTGTCTTTTTCTCCACCCTTGGTTCAAAACTGAACTTCAAGGAGCGCCTCTTTATCTCCTCTCTCGCACCGCGTGGCATTGTCGCCGCAGCCGTCTCCTCTGTTCTAGCGCTCCGCCTTGAGGAAATCGGCTATGAAAGCGCTGAGCGTATTGTTCCGCTTATCTTCTTTGTGATCATCGGCACGGTGTTAATCTACGGGCTCTTAGCTTCTCCCTTGGCGAGGCTTCTTGGGCTTGCCGATCCTAATCCTCAGGGGGTTCTGATCGTCGGTGCCCATCGCTGGGCGCGGAGGATGGCTTTAGCTCTTAAATCATTAGGGGTTCGAGTGCTTCTGGTAGACACGAATCGAAGGGAAGTGGCACAGGCCCGAATGGAAGGGCTGGAGGGCTACTGTGGGACGATTCTTTCAGAGAACTTCCTCTTTGAAAACCAGATAGGTGGAATCGGGAGGCTCTTGGCGCTTACCTCGAACGACGAGACCAACTCTCTCGCCACATTGCATTTCAGCGATACCTTCGGGAGAGAAGAGGTCTACCAGCTTCCTCCGGATTCAAAGGAAGCAATACCCAAGTATCTCAGTGGCCGCCTCCTTTTTGGAGAAGGAATCACCTATGATTATCTCGACGAGCGCTTTGATCAAGGGGCAGTTATCAAGGTGCATCGACTGACAAATCGATTCACGTTCAACGCCTTTCAGAGGTTTTACGGAGGAAAGGTCGTTCCCTTATTTTGCGTAGATGAGGAAGTAAACCTCAAGATCTTTAACACAGATACTTCACTCGAGCCCGAACCAGGACAAACGCTCATAAGCCTCGTCGATCCACTAAAGAAAAAACTTAGTAAATGATAAAAACATAATTTACACACAGTGATAGCGGAAATATTTCATTATTCGCTGGAAAAATTCCTAAAGAGCAAAAGGGGATACTACCGTAAAATTGTATTGACTAAATCCTACCTTTTTGATAGAAAATAATTAATTAAGATTTCCTCTGTAATCCTATTTCCTTTTGATATCACAAATTATTTATGATTTAACTTTAAAACTAATTCTCCAGCCTACAGTTCCAAATCAGATGACAAAGACTTTAATCAAAAAAGGAGGTGAAGTATTTTAAACTAAAAATGAAGCCTTTAACTATAAATTTATCAAGAAACTGAACAAACTTTAACTAAGGAATGATAAAGTTATGAAGAAAATAATAATTGTTTCAGTAGTTGCATTGGTTTTAGTGCTGATTCTTTTTCACATTGAAGGGAAATCCCAGATGGGCCCTGGATATGGTATGGGACCAGGATATGGTATGGGCCCTGGATACGGAATGGGACCCGGCATGATGGGCCCTGGATACGGAATGGGACCCGGCATGGGCCCGGGATATGGTATGGGCCCTGGATATGGTATGGGACCCGGCATGATGGGCCCGGGATATGGTATGGGCCCTGGATACGGAATGGGACCCGGCATGATGGGTCCGGGATATGGTATGGGCTATGGTTATCACATGGGACCTGGTTATGGATATCCTCGGGGTCCTCAATACCAACAGCCCCAGAAGCCTCTAGGGAAAAAGGAAGCCAAGGTGATATTGGATAATTATTTGAACTCGGCAAGGAATCCCAACTTGAAAATTGGGAAAATTGAGGAAAAAGATAACTACTTTGAAGCCGATATCGTAACCAAGGATAATTCTCTGGTAGATAAGGTTATTGTAAACAAGTATACTGGCTGGCTAAGATCCATTTATCAATAAGTTAATAATTTTGATGATTTTTAGGTCCTATTTAAAAGGAGATTTAAAGTGAAAAAAAGATTTCAGTATTCTTTAACTTTCGCATTATGTGCAATTCTTTTTCTATCAGAAAATGCCTTTGCTCAGTGGCGAGGTTATGGTAGTGGATGGGGCATGGGTCCTGGCATGATGGGTTGGGGATACGGCATGGGGTGGTTTGGGACAATCATCATGGCCGCTTTCTGGATTGCGGTGATCATAGGAATCGTCTTTCTCATTCGATGGCTCGTTACATCTACGGGTAGTGGAAGCTATGGTGCGAGGTCAGAAGAATCAGCCCTTGACATCCTCAAGAAACGATATGCTCGAGGAGAGGTCAACAAAGAAGAGTTTGAAGAAAAGAAGAAAGATTTACTTCAATAATTAAGTAAAAGAGATAATTAAATTTTAACTTTGGTTGGTGGACTAACTGCCAAATAAAGGAAGAAGAATAATGCAAGAATTAGTGATGATTTTGGCTGGAGGTCAAGGGAGCAGGCTCTATCCATTATGTGAAGACAGGTGTAAACCTGTTATGCCTTTTGGTGGCAGATATAAGGTTATCGATTTTGTTCTCAGCAATTTTACGAATTCTGGATTTTACAAGATTCTAGTATTAACACAGTTCATGTCAAGTTCAATTCAACGCCATATCTCAATAGGTTGGAAACTGTCCAGTCAATTATCGCATTATATGGACACTATTTCCCCTCAGATGCGTGTTGGAGATGGGTTGTATCTTGGAACAGCAGATGCAATTTATCAGAATTTAGACATTATAAAAAGTGAGAGCCCTGATCATGTTTTTGTCTTTGGAGGGGATCATATTTACAAAATGAATGTAAGGCAGATGTTGGATTATCATATTGAAAAAGGTGCTGATCTTACCTTATCTGTGGTGCCAATTTCTCTTCATGAAGCAAAAGAGATGGGGGTTGTTGAAGTGGATTCACACAGTCGAATAAGGGGATTTGTTGAAAAACCAGAAAATCCAAAACCAATGCCTGAAAAAGAAAATATGGCATTGGTATCCATGGGAAATTATCTTTTTAATCAAGATGTACTTTTTGAAGTTATTAGAAAAGATCATCTTAAAGATTCTGCTCATGATTTTGGTCTCAGTATTATTTCACAAATGATTGATAAATATAAGATCTATGCATATAATTTTATGACAAATCATTGGCCAGGCATGGAAGAAAAGGAGCGAGGATATTGGTGTGACATAGGGACAATAGATACATACTGGAAAGCCAATATGGAACTTTGCGATGTTACCCCTAGACTTAATTTATATGATCAAAAATGGCCTATACGAACTGCGTTTCATAATTATCCAGGTTCAAAATTTGTCTTTGCAAACGAAGATGAAGGTAGAGTTGGTTGGGCAACCGACAGTATTGTTTCTGAGGGATGTATAGTCAGTGGTGGACATATCAACAGAAGTATTCTCTCGCCAGGGGTAAGGATAAACAGCTTTTCGTATGTAACCGATTCTATCTTAATGGATGGCGTTAAGGTGGGGAGGTACTGCAAGATACAAAAGGCTATCATTGACAAGGATGTATATATTGCACCTCATACAGAAATAGGATGGGATCTTGAAAAAGATAGAAAACGCTACTACGTCTCGGAATCAGGAATAGTGGTTGTTGCAAAGAAAGATTAAATTGAAATGTTTTATACTGAAGAATTTTTCGGGATGTAGTAGTTTTTATTCGAACTCACAGAAAACTCTCATACTAAACGAAAAGCTAGTGATATTTGCACGGGGAGCCAGATTGAAAGCCCTTTGGTAATTTTGCCAATGGGCTTTTTTATATGTCCCTTTTTTGCTTGTTCAAAAAAGGGACGAAAAAAGGACACCCCTCGATTTTTTTAAACGGTATTTAGCTGCGTTTTCTTCAGAGAAGCCGCAAACTCAGGCTTCGCCTTCAAACAGCTGCTTCTTTTATCCTCGCCCACTTACTAAATACCTAAAAAGCAAAAGGGGGATTTAAAAACACCATGATTTCCTCGTTCACTTAAAAAATCCCTAAAAAGCAAAAGGGGAGATGAGAAAATCGCTTTGCGATTCTCCGCAAGGAAAAATCCCTGAAAAATCTAATGAGATTTGGTGATATTTTTTATCACAATTTTATCACAGAGGGTTTTAATTTCAAAATTCTTGACAAAATAGACAAAGAGCGTAGCATCTAAAACCGCTATTTAAAATCAATATTAGTATAAAAAATGAGATAAGCTGATAAGACAAACAATTTATAAAACTGAAAAATGCAATTGGGATTCTTTACAAAAAAACGCATCTTATCTACTCATATATTTGCAGTAGCCTTTATATTATTAATAACTTTTACCACAGACTCATGGGACCCGAATAGTCCTATTGATTTGATTATCGAATGGACAGGATATATCTTTCTCATCATAGCCACACTCGGAAGATTGTGGTGCTCTATTTACATCGGGGGTTATAAAAATAATAAAATAATAAACGAAGGGCCTTACTCTATCGTTAGAAATCCTCTGTATCTATTCAGTTTTTTTGGTATAATTGGACTTGGCCTGGCAGCGGAGAATTTACTTGTATTATTTTTGGCAATCCCTTGGTTTATAATCTATTATCCATCGGTTGTTTATAAAGAAGAAAAAGATTTAGAGGCAAAATTCGGAAAGGAATTTATTGATTATAAAAATAAAACACCGAGATGGTTTCCTCGATTTTCCAAGTATTATGAACCTGGACAGTATCTTATAAAACCCAAATATATCAGGAAGGCTATGTTTGATTCTATGTGGTTTGTATGGCTTTTTATGCTATTGAGAATAATTGAAGTATTACAAGACCTTCATTTCGTCCCGGTTATCTTAAAAATTCCTTAGAATTTTCAACACGCCAATCCTTAAATTCTTCCAAAAAGTTGTGGAATTCTTCTTTTTGTTTTCTGAATTTGAAGTCCCTTTTTTCCTTGCCCTTCTTTTTCCCTTGCTCGCTTAGTAAATCCCTAAAAAGCAAAAGGGGAGATGAGAAAATCGCTTTGCGATTCTCCGCAAGGAAAAATTCCTGAAAAATCGAAAGGGGTTTATGATATTTTTTATCACAAATTTATCACATAGAGGGAGGGGGATAACCGTGATAGGCAAAATCTAATATCCCATCTCTGCTAATGCCAAAGTTTACTTCTTCTTCAATTCCTTTAATAATTTCTTCTATTTGTTTTTTTTGCTCCTTTTTAAGTTTCATATGCTTCCTATTTTCTCCCTTGTAGATAAAACTTAATGGTCGACCTCTGTATACGAAAAAAAGTATATTTTAATAAAAACAATATTAGTAAGCAGTGAACCAAGTGACAAATTAAAATTCGCTATTTTAAAAGTTAATTGGAATTTTCTTCCCAAGGCATATGGAAGAAAGGGGAAAAGAAAAAGGAAAGGGAAATAAGGTTTGTAGTAGATTTGTAATTTCTAAAAAAGGGTGCTATTATTTTATTTGGATGGAAAATTGGACGGAAAAGTTACTCTAACTTTTCCTACCCTCCCAAAAGCCCCATGATAGAAATATCTGGGGCTTTTCCATCCGCTATTTGATCGCGACCGCTTCGAGAAGCAACAAACTCGAGCCTTGCTCTCAGACAGTTGCTTCTTTTTTCGTTGCTCGCTTAGTAAATCCCTAAAAAGCAAAAGGGGATATTTTTAGACCGCAAAATTGTATTGAGTGAGCCTGCCTTTTAAAAAACCTTTTAGATTTTCCGGACTGATTTATACGGGGTTTTGCTTATAGAGATTTTTTTACAGGCAGGGATAAATATTCTTAAAAGAAATGCCGATAAGATATACAGGATTTCAATTTTTTGGGTTTAAAAATGGAAACAAAAGATAAAAGAAATATCGAAATACCAGAGACGGTTGAGTCCATTATGAAAGAAAATGTCGTCGCAATATCACCGGATGATTCGCTGAGGCAGGTTCGAAGGCTTTTTCAGAGATACAGATTTCATCATTTACCTGTTGTGGAAAACGGGGTAATTATCGGGATAGTATCCGACCGTGATCTTCTCAAACAGCTGAGCCCGTTTCTGGAAACCGTATCCAGTCAACCGCGTGACAGGTTTATCCTCAACAAAAAAGCCCACCAGATTATGACCCGAAAGCCTATAACAGTAAAAAAATACACAAGCATAAGAGATGCCTGCAAGACGATGCTGACAAACAGAATATCCTGCCTCCCTGTGGTTGATTCTAATAGACATATTAAGGGGATATTGACCTGGAGAGACATCTTCAACGTATTACTGAAGTTTTACCCAGACCCGCAAAAACCTATTGACTAAATCCTACCTTTTTGAGCTTATCAATTAATCTATTTTTATGATTTTTTTCTGAGGGTTACGCGGAACAATTTTCTTGGAAGAGCCCCTTCATCAAATTCATCAATGCTGACTATGTCATAGTCTTTAGCCAGACGCTCTACTTTTTGTCTGTTGAAAAAATGAACTACAAACCCACCGCCAATCTGATAAATATCTTCTCCCCTATGAGTCCCGGTTCCATAATCAACATCCTTTGTATGCCTTACAGTGTAAATATTGATTCCATCCGGCCTCAATACTCGTCTTATCTCATCTGAAAGAAACTCGAGTTCTGATGTTGTAAGTGCCATACAATACAGCATGTGGGAATAACAGGCATCGAAGGAATCATTTTTAAAAGGAAGAGGGTATCTGACATCGTGGCATTTAACTTTCACCTGTTCATCCAGCCCAAGTTTATGGACTTTTTCAATGATATCTTCAACTCCTTTGCGAGAATAATCCAGAGCAGTTACTTCAAAACCATTTTTTGCAAAGAACAGTGTGTCCCGTCCCTGTCCAGCCCCTAGTTCAAGAATTTTCTTTTTTCCCTTTTTCTTGAATAATTCTACAGCTTTTTTCGCTGGCTCACTGGGCTTCTCACCAAACATTTCATGATTTTCTGAAAGAGTTTTTTCCCAGTGTGATTTCTGTTTGTCTAAGACTTCTTTGTCAGTTTTTTCTCTTTTGGTGTTCATTTTAATTCCTTGTTCCCTTCATGTTTTTATTTGTTTTGGTGATGTGTCTGAATATATAGACCAATGAATATTTTTTGTCAAAAAAACAAATAAATCCGCCTTGCGATTCTCCGCAAGGAAAAATCCCTGAAAAATCTGAGGGGGGTTTAAAACTAAGAGTTCAAATTCTTGGGTCTCAGCGAGATTCACCTATAATTATATATAGAATTTAATTGACAAAAGAAAAAATTAATATATAATTTAGTTTGTAGTAGATGAGGGAGTAGAAATCTTTAGCCGTAAGGTAAAGACTCTTTTGCCTTGCGGTTTTTTTATTTCTGCCATTATTTACTATAATTTTAAGAAAGGAGGTAGTAAGTAATGGCAAAAGGAACAGTAAAGTGGTTTAATGATCAGAAAGGCTTTGGATTTATTGCTTCTGAGACAGGCAGTGATATATTTGTTCATCACAGTGCAATTCAGGGTGAAGGCTTTAAGTCTTTAGAAGAAGGCCAAGAAGTTGAGTTTGAAATTGAGCAGGGTCCTAAAGGCGAAAAAGCTGTAAATGTTGTAAAATTGTAATTGAAAAAATAGGGCCCGGATATGAATACCGGGCCTTATTTCCGAAAAAATCTTGAATTTCGTAAAGTGTCGATTGAAGATTATCTGATATTAAAAAACTGAATAGTGATAAATGTATTATCATCTTCAATACACCACTTCTTAAACTCTTCTAAAAAGTTCCTAAAATCGTCTTTTTGAGGGAGCCAGAAATATCTCTCGAACTTTTCAGTGAGAAATAAGTAAAGCCTTGATTAAAATACACTAATCAGGGCTTTTTGTATCTTTCAATATTTCAATTAGATAAAGCATATTTTTAATCATCTTTTAACTTATATCTGTTCTAATTTTGAGAGATTTATCTCCAAATTACTTAATCCTAAACAAAACTTTTAAAATACCCATTTTTATCTCTAAATGCGCCATTATTTAATCGACTTTATTTAACAGCTTTTAAAGCAATTATTGGCTATTGTCGGTAGTAGCGCCTGATTGGAAGAGTTGGCTGTTAACCAAAATTTGGCAATTATTAGGAACGCAGTAAGTAAAACCTCTCTGATTTAAGTACACATAAATAAACGATATCAGAAGTAAATTTAAGCATTATCGGTACTGGTACTTATGGGTAAAAAGTTTATTGCCAAAAGTGAAAAAAATACTTTACATTAAAATGTTAATTTAATAAAACTTATGATAATTCCAAGATTGTATATTGAAAGGTTGAGGACAAGTCAAAAAATGCAGAATAGGGCGAGAGCGATGTTGAAGGTCATCAAGGGGGCGTAAAATTTTTAACTTATACGCTCTTATGAGGCTAACTGACAAAGAGGGATTTTGCTATGAAATCCGCAAATAAGAGGATAGTTACTCATATAACAGTGCTTTTTATAATATTCGTGCTGTTTGCACGAATATTCTTTATACCGTGGATTATTGGAGATGGCTTACATTATTATGCTACATTACGGTCGTTTGTTATTGATGGGGATATAAACTTCAAAAATGAATATTCCTATTTTAGAACTTTGAATCGCGGGGCTGTCGTGGATCCGAATTATAAAACCGTTACGGGACTAGCGCATAATCAATGGGCAGTTGGGAATGCGATATTTTGGTCACCTTTTTTTCTGATGGCTCATATTTCAGAGATCTTACATGGGGGGAAAGCGGATGGTTATTCGCAGACTTACTATAATTTTGTAACGTTCGGCACGCTGATATTCTCTTTTTTGTCGTTGATTTTAGTGTATTTATTTTTGAAGAAATTTGTAAGAGATAGTATCGCGTTATTAGCTACTACGGCTATTTTTATATGCTCAACCCTATTTTATTATACCTTTTATGATCCATCTATGTCACATGTTTTTTCAATGTTTACAGTAAGTTCTTTTCTGTATTATTGGTACATTACACATAGAAAAGGAAAATTACATCAATATATATTCCTAGGATTTTTAGCTGGGTTGATGATGCTCAGTCGGTGGCAAAACGGGTTATTCATGACAGTGGTATTATATGAATTCTTCGATATTGTGGCTGAAAAAGATTTCTTTCGCTTCTTATTGCATATAGGCAGAGTTACCTGTTTTTTAATTATTGCAGGAATAACGTTTTTACCTCAAATGATATTCTGGAAGGTACTTTATGGGTCATACTTGACAGTGCCCATTCCAGAGTTTGAATTTTACTGGTACCCCAGATATTTTCTGAATATGCTTTTTTCTTTGAGACATAGTCTACTCGCGTGGACGCCTCTGGTGATTTTTTCCTTGGGCGGGTTTTATTTTATGTTTAAAGAAAATAGAAAACTCGCGCTTTATTTCGGAATACCTCTTATTTTACAGATGTTATTTATTTCCGGAACCTCAGTATGGGATGGGTCATGGTCGTATGGCATAAGAATGCTTACGAGTTGTACACTTATTTTTGCGATAGGATTAGCATTTCTTGTAAAAGAACTAAACAAGAAGTTTTCTCTTGGAATAATATGCTTGTGTCTTTCTCCGTTTATCTTATGGAATATTTTGCTTATGGCCCAAATACATTATTATCATTTTTTGATTGATCCCGAATATCCTTTTTATGAAATAGCAGTAAATCAGATAAAAATAGCGCCAAAATTGCTCGTTCGTCTTCTCTGCAGTAAGTTCGGCACTTTATGACAAGTTGCGAGTAAAATAAGTCTACCGTGACTTGCCCTCAACCTTTCAATATACAATCTTGGAATTGTCGTATACTAACCATAGGTTAAATCATTTCACAGCATACGTAATTTCAAAAAATGATTTTGCCTGTTACTGCCAGTTCGCCAGCGACAGTCGCGCCTAGGAAAAGCCAAACGCGTCCCCGCCCCAGGCTGTGCGAAGTGGTGCTTGAGGTACAGCCAAAGGCCCCAAGGCCGTGGTTCCTAATGGAAAAAGTGTTCTTATCTGGAATTAGAGATTAAAACAGCAATCCTACAGAGCAAGTCACACGTGTGCAGTATTTAAATCCTCAAGCAGTCTTTCTACACGCTCACATTCTTTTAAGAGGTAAATCGTGGCAGCATGATAATTCTTTTGATCCTTCCGACCTGGTTTGTCTTGCATCATGTAATCCCATAGAGTATCTTCAGGGCATTCTCCTTTGAAAACCTCGGAATAGCAGTTCTTAATATCCAATGGATCAGTTTCTATTTCGCCCGTTTCAAGAAAAAGGCGAACGCTTGCCAATTGACAAAAGTTGATAGAGCGAGAGGAATGATCGACGCGCCTTGCAATATTGAATATATAATAAGGCAGAAAAATACGACACCAAGACACAAGTCTCTCTCTTGACCATGCTTGCTTTAAAGCCGGGACTTCCAGATTCAGTAAACATCTGCCATAGCGACGGATGTGCTCTTTTAGAAAAGGGAAGGGGGATCCCAAAAAGAACAGCGGCCAATTCAAAAGGCTTTCAGGGACAAAGGTAATTGAATAACCATGGCCGTCTCGATGAAACTCCCTCCCCCTATTGGCCTGCTTGACGGTGCGGATCATTTCACTGAACTTATCTATAGGAAGCCTTTTGGGAATTACCAGATCCACATGATAGAAATAGGGATGGTGGTGTGGAGCGGGATAAACGAGCACGCCTCTCAAAAAAGCGGTTAACCTAACATGTTGACCCAGCCAGGTCTCAAGAGCTTCATATGCATGGCCGTGACATTTCCAATCCTCTTGAAGATGTGAAGCTTCAGGAGATAGTTTAGGGCGATATGGATAAGTTTTGAAAAACTCGGTAGTTGATTTTAAAACACCTAAGAAAATTCGCTCTTTTATATCTTGAGCATCTTTTATCCAGAATGCCTTCTTTTTAAGATCAGAGAGGAGACCTAGCATCTCAGGATCTTCGTGAAAGGCCGTCTCAATGAGATCATCAGTCACGTGTCCAAAAGGCTTTGCGACCTCTTTACCCAATGCCGCAAGAAACTGTAACTGCTGTCTTAGGGCGCTTCTGTAGAAAACACGGAGGTAGTGATCTTCAAGCCCGGGCTTTCCGGTCATTAGATACTCTTGAAGAATGTGCTGCCACCACTTATTGAATTCAGGATGCCAAGGTATCTTATCAGGGGAAAACTCCAGAGCTTTTTCACTGCGGGCTTCTTCTCCTCCGAGTAATACCCAGTCGTCTGGCCTGTAGAGTAATTCGTAATGTGAGGGGAAGTTCCGGATGAACCGCCCAAGCTCTTTTCGGGAAGTAAATCGAACATCCTGGGGATTTAGATAGAAATGGAGCCTGCTTCGTGCTTCCACTTCCTTTGTAAGTATTTCAATCCTGTTGGGATTACTAGCTGCCTCTTCAGACAGAATAATGGTCACATCCAGATCGCTATGGCCAGGGACGAAAGAAGGATAATCGGGTTGGGTATGTCGACTGTAAATCGCCTCAACGTCGGAGAGCTTAAGCAATAGGCTGGTGATTCGGCGTACGCCTATCTGGCATCCCCATCGAAATAGGTATTTTAGTACAGGTTTACTTTGTGTCCTTATGATGACCCAGCGGATCCAATTTCTGACCTTTTCACCGCCTATTTTCACGGAGTCTTTCCTTAAAATTGTGAGTGGATTTCAGATAAAGATTTCCGAATTTTTTCGAGGATTCAATGTGGGTATTCTCGTGGAACTCATTAAAGCTTGTAATAACAACGTAATCGGGTGTAGGGACCAGGTCCAAAGCCGCCCTTTGCATGAGTTCATAGGTCTTCAACCCCATTCGAGGTATGCGCCTTTGGTTCTTTTTCTTTCTCTCTTCGGAAGTCAGGTGAGAATCGTCGAATCCGGGACTAATCGTGAATACCCACAATTCTCCGCTATCTTCAACGAATTCCCGATAGCTTTCCCTCCATACCACTTCCCAAATGTTCTTTTCCCCGACCTTAAGAGGAGAGTAGAAACACCACCCTGAAAAGAATCGTCGAAGAAGCCTTGGAATGTATTTATGATAGCTAACCGATCCAGTGGCTACACTATAGGTGCCGCGGAGCCATTTCCTCAGTTGTCCGTAGTGATAGAAGAGTAACCCCTGTAGGGGATCATTTAAATAATGCCATAAAACGGGTCGCCTCTTGTGACGCAGGTAACAGGGTCTGGATAGGAAATCTTTTTTAACATGGAGTATGGCTGCTTTCACCACCTCCAAGTCCTCTGTTGCAACTGCCAACAGGATGGCAAGCTTTGTTGGGTGTTCTTTTTTTTCCACTATTTCAAAAAGTCTATGGGCCGCCTGCACTTCAGATGGTTTCAGCCCTCTGAAATCCACTTGCATGTTGACAATAAAAAAATCAATTCCAGCCCTCTCGGCCATCTTCAGGTGACGCTCGATGACTGACTTGTGATGGGATGAATACGGTCCGCCTAAAGGCAGGTCCGTTACGCCCGCATGTGTGGTGTTTTCATTCCAGTGCAGGGGGTTCTTTCCAGCTTGATACCACGGATAGTAGTGAGCA
>Ga0307378_10007102_pt1 | contig 15125 bp, 10 predicted proteins | sample UN1MG_FD_202238 | JGI IMG/M metagenome (GOLD analysis project Ga0307378, IMG submission 202238) | Soil microbial communities from Risofladan, Vaasa, Finland - UN-1 | ecosystem: Environmental > Terrestrial > Soil > Coastal area > Acid sulfate soil | place: Finland: Risofladan, Vaasa | collected...
TCCACATTTAACAGGTTTCATCACATTATCTAGATCTATAACCATTCTACCTCGAATCGATGAAGTAATTATACCTCTTGCAAAAATTGGGAACTTTAAAGCAATAACTTGTGAAATATCTCGGATTGGTCCATCAACTAAACCTCCTCGAAAACCTAAACCTTGAAGTAACCTACTTGTGCTCTGTCCAAGCCCAGCAGCAATCATTTGACCTGACATATCAACACACATTATAGGATATTTGGGAAGTTTTCTCATAAATTTGACTAAACGAGCAATAATATTCCTCTCGAGTGGCTCATCAGAGAGTACCATCTTCATTGTCCCTGCTAGGCCGAGTATCCTCGAACCAGGCCACATTGGTCTTATATCTGCATCAATAAAACCAGGTTCAAGACCTAACTCATCGATAGCATCTGAAACAGCGCAAGTATATAATTTTGAATACTCTGCTATTAGTGATCCAAGTTTATTCTCGTCCATGATTTTCAGAGATTAAGAATTTATTTAAGAATATCAAAATATAATATAAAATGATACTTTTTCGATTATAAACTTATATAAATGAAACTGCGACTGAAATAAAGAAATAGTAATTCTGTATAAGCTTAATAAAAATACTAAATGGGATTAGGTAATAAAAATGGATAATAAAGAATTTGATCTAAAAAAGAGAAGTAATAGGATTTTTGAGTGGACAAAAACAACCCCTTTTAATTATGTAACAAGGGGTATCATTAAAGGGGTGGGGTTAGAAGATAAAGACATCAATAATAAACCCTTCATCGGTATTGCAAACACATGGAATGAACTCAATCCAGGTCATAAACATTTAAACGAACTTGCTGAGGCGGTAAAGTATGGAATCTTGGAAGCTGGTGGTCTACCTTTTGAATTTTGTACGGTAGGACCTTGTGATGGTTGGGCTAATGGCAACGAAGGAATGCGTTATATCCTACCTCATAGAGAAGTTATTGCAGATTCAATTGAGTTAATGGTTCAAGCACATAGTTTGGATGCGTTAGTTACCCTATCTAGTTGCGATAAAATTAATCCTGCAGTTTTAATGGCAGCAATTCGATTAGATATACCTACAATTTGCGTTCCAGGTGGACCGAATTTTTATGAGATTAGATTCACACCTGATTATACTGGGATTGAACAGAACAACTACAATGACTTTGACTATAAAGTAAAATGCATTACTTGTGCGACATATGGATCATGTGAAATTATGGGAACCGCGAATACATTTCAATGCTTAATGGAGGCTTTTGGAATGACCTTACCCTACGCAGCTACTATTCCAGCAGTTACACGCATGAAATATACAATCGCAAGAAATTCAGGAAGGCAAATTATGGATTTGCTTAGAAAAGGAATAACTCCCTCACAAATAATGACAAAAAAATCGCTTGAAAACGCCCTAATGGTAGACCTAGCGATTGGCGGATCAACAAATTCCGCTTTACATCTCCCTGCAATAGCATATGAAATGGGAATTGAATTTGATTTAGAAATGTTCAACGATTTTAGCAAAAAAATACCCACAATCGCGAATATTTATCCTTCTGGAAATTACGGTGTTGTAGATTTATATAAAGCAGGGGGAATTCCAGCAGTAATGAATAGAATAAAAGAATATCTTAATCTGGATTGTTTAACTGTTGCTGGAAAAACATTAGGGAAAATTATTCGAAGAGCTAAAGTATTAGATGAAGATATTATAAGACCATTGAATAACCCTGTTTTTCCCGAAGGTGGAACAGTTGTACTAAAAGGAAATTTGGCTCCAGATGGAGCTGTCGTTAAGCAATCTGCAGTAAAAAATAAACAAATGCTGAAATTTACGGGTCCCGCATTGTGTTATAACACTGAACAGGAAGTTCTTGAAGATCTGGCTTTAAACAAAATATCAAACGGATCTGTAATAATAATTCGTTATGAGGGTCCGAAAGGTGGTCCTGGTATGCCCGAATTGCTAGCAGTGACAGCAACTCTCATGCTAAAGAAGAAATTAGATAGAGTTGCATTAATTACCGATGGTCGATTCTCTGGTGGCACCTCAGGACCTTGTATTGGACATGTAAGTCCTGAAGCATATGTTGGGGGACCAATCGCAGTTATTAAAAATGGTGATATTATCACTATTGATATCCCAAATCGAAAACTTAATGTAGAACTTACTGATAATGAAATCCAGACAAGGTTAGAGAAATGGATACCTTTTGAAAAACCTATTAAGAGTAGGGCTCTTTTGAAATATAAAAGACTTGTTACTTCAGCAGATAAAGGAGCTATTTTAAAGTTCTAAACTTCAAAATTGAAAAATAAAAGAAAAAATTTGTTTATTTAATCATATTCTTGTTCTTTTATCCTCATGAATCTCAGCTAGCTTATTCTTGATATTAGCTAGATGTTCACCATGTAAAGGATATTTCCACATTGCTAAAATAATAACTGTTAAAGCTATCATAGGAAATACGAAGGCTAAGAATTTTAAACCTAAAATTTGTTCAGTAGTAATCGTTGAAACTTCAGGTTCGTAAATTCTCCATCCGACATTAGTAAATACAAGACTAATTGCGAGAAATACGAAGATATAACCTACTCTCAAGAAAAATATATAATTACCGAAAAAACTTGCATCTCTTCTAGTTCCCGTTTTCAGTTCATCCTCATCAATAATATCTGAAACAATTAAATCCTTAGAATAAAGTGATCCTCCTAAACCTATACCAACAAAGAAAAATACGATAAAGGCTAAAATAAGATTTAAATCAAATATTAATGGTAATAATGTAACCATCCAAACCGCAGAAGAAATCATCCACATTTTTCTTACGCCGATTTTTATTGCCAATCGTTTCCATATTAATGTAATAGATAAAGCTGCAGCGATAAAAGCTACACCCAATAAAAGTGAGAGAATTATCCCTTCCTGTTTTAATACATATTTTCCATATAGAGGTATGATTGTTGGGAGCATTGTATCAACAAAAAAATCACCCATAAAAGCAGGTATCGCCCATCTAAAGGATTTACTTTTCATAGTTGTTTTAAATGAGGTAAAGAAACCTGGAACCTCCTTATGATCTTGCTGGAACTCTGGTCTTTCTCTTGGTGTAAACTTCAAAAAGAGTAAACCGACAATTAAAATGATAACTGTTAATGTAATTCCAAAAAAGGCATATTCAATGACATATTTGGGATCTGAATAGTCCTCAATAAAAAACCCTGGAAGAAGAAACGCAAAAATTAATCCTACAATAGCAAAAACTTGTCGGATATTGTTAGCCTTCAACCGAGCATCCTTAGTGATAAATATTTCTGGAAGCATGGAAGTGAGATTGATGTCGTAAGTTGTATAGCAGAATTCAAAGAGTATAATAATAACGACAAAATATATGAAGTTGATTGTAATATCAGTGATTCCATAAGAATAAGGTGGAAAAAACAGGAAAAACATTACAACGGCTAATGGAATTAAAAAAACCATGATATACGGTCTTCGACGTCCCCATCGTGTATGAGTTCTGTCACTTAGAAAACCCATTAATGGGTCGTTGAACGCGTTCCATACTGACCATATAATAAACCCTAATGTAATTAATTCTAGAGGAATTCTTACTACCGTGAAATAGAATGTAAATATCAAAAATGTAAAAGCTTGGTATGATGTTATGAGAGATATCTGACCAAAACTATAACCTACTGCTCCTTTTGCAGAATAATCGCTTGATAAATCATTATCCACTATAATCACTTTTTTAAAAATTAAGTTATAATATGTTATAGGACGAAAGTATTAAAAAAGCTTTAAGAATTTAAGACAAGAAAAATTTAATTATAGTCAATATTCAATTCTGTCAATTTTTCCTTAGTCGGTGTCCCGTTATTATCCCAACCTCTAAGATTGTAATATTCTTCAAGCATAATTTCAATTTTTACAATTTTATTCTTAGTAAGACCTCTTTCCAATGGATATTGTAGTCTTGGTGGAATTCTATCGTCTTTTCGCGTAATACCGCACTTGGTATTAAAAAGTCTTTTTAAAGTGAAAATTCTTTCTCCAACCTCTAAAAGTTCACGAAGACTTAAGCGAATGCCGTATAAATAATAAATAGAATCTAATATTAAATCAAAGATGTTGTCAACGATTTGCGAACCTGAAGATATCGTTTGTCGACAAATCCCTAACGCATTGTTAATTTCAGATATATTTTGGGTTATAATAACATCATTGGCAAATTCTGGTCTATCAATCGTCCGTTCTCTTATAGGTATTGGTTTTGTAATAGCAAATGTTTTTTCGAAACCAGTGAAACCAGAATATGTATCATTAGTAAAACCTCTTAAATGACAAGCACCACGGTTAGATGTTGCGTATTGTAAGCCAAGAGGAAATATAGCGCGTGGGTCATGCATCGGGGCTTCAAGGCCTTTGACTTCTGTTAAAAAATCATCAGATCCTTTTCCAATATGTTCTGAGGCTTTTTTTGAGCCTTGACCTAATAATTTGCCAATTCCTTCATTTTCACATATTAGATTAGTCAATCTAATAATCGCCTCAGTATCACCCCACTCTAGCGGGAACCCAACCTCATCTTCAGTCAAAATTCCTTTTTCATAGCAGTCAAGTGTGAATGCAATCGTACAGCCTGTTGAGATTGTATCGACACCCATTATATTACAAATATGGTTTAAATATGCGATTGCTTCGACATCAGAAATAAGACACATCGATCCAAAAGCAGCAGTTGTTTCATACTCTGCTCCCGCTGCGTTTTCTATTTTATAACGCCCTTCGCTAATCTCAATCTCTCGTCCACAACTAAATGGACATAGATAGCAGGGTTTACTCTTTACATGTAACCGATCAAAAACTACTTCTCCCGAAATATTTGGTACTTCTCGCCATTTGTGCAATGTCCAATTCTTGTGAGGAACATCACATAATCTTTCAAAATACGAAATATTATTTGTACCAAATTTCCGCAAAATTTCAGCCATAGGAGATTTTTGAAATGAAGTAAAAAGTTTCTTCGCAATTTCTTTGAATTTTTCCTCGTCAAAGTATTCGACTTTTTTAGTGCTTTTTACTGCGATTGCCTTTAATTTTTTCGAACCCATCACCGCACCCATGCCAGTTCTTCCTACAGCTCTATGATGATCGTTAATGATTGAAGATAAATGGACTCTCTTTTCTCCAGAAGGTCCGATACAAGCAATCTTAAACTGACTCCCTAATTTGGACTGGAGGTGATGGATCGTCTTATCTGTGGTCATCCCCCACATCGAGGATGCATCTTTAAATTCGTAATGATCGTTATCAACTACTAAATATAAAGGGGAGTTGGACATATTTTTAAAAACGATACCCGTTAAACTTTTTCTTAATTCGGCTCCAAAGAAGCCTCCTGACATCCCCTCGCCATAAATGTTAGTTAAAGGAGACTTCGCAGTTACGGAATAAAATCCAGAACATGGATATGCCGTACCTGTTAAAAGTCCTGTCATAAAAATCAAGGGATTATTTTCATCTAAGGGATCATTTTGATATCCTTTTTCCTTCATTAGGAGATCGATAGCAAAACCGGGGCCTCCTAGTAAGGAAGTGATCAACTGCTTTTTAGTAAAACTCTCTTTGAAAGATTGATTCTTTAAATCTACTTCTAAAATCTTACCTAGGACTTCTTGTGTCATAATAATATCAATAAATATAGACTAGTTATAACATCTAAATAAGGATTATAGTTCTAAATGGTAATTAATGCTCATTCTTAAGTTTTAAGAGAAAATGCTGGATGCAAAAAAAAATCAATAATTTATTTTTCTTCTATTAGAACTCTTTTGGTAATTGATTGCTACTGGGAAAAATTCCAATTTTGGGGGTGTTTCCATACATTTTTTCTAAATCTTTCACTAATTCTTGAAAATTAGTATGAAAAATTGTTGTGTCAGGATAATAATGCAATACATCTCTTCTATTAATGTTTTGAGAAAATATACAAAACTTCTTCTTTTTCAATATCCCCTTAAATATGACAGTATCTCCCCAATTTTTATACAGTTTTCCGCCGGTTTCTCCTAACAGAGAATGAAATCCTCTTCCTTCACTCGCCGCAGTTAAAAGTACAATTGCCCCTTCCCGTTTAATGAAACTTTTTGATTTTAAAAAAAAATTTAGTCCCTTTAAAGCTTGAGATAATTCCGTATCTTCGGGGTATAGGTTAAAGAATCCTATATCAAGATCTAAATCTGGTGGTAAATTCGTTGAGTAAACTTCTTTTGCTAATTCCATAGCCTTTCGATGCGCCTTAATAAAGTCCCCTGCAAAAATCCCTCCTACCTTTCTTGTCATTGTAGGTATAATATTTATGGAAAAATCTAATCCTGCTTTTTTACATGTATCCTCAATATCTTTCCTTAAATCTGTTACAATTCCCAACCCTATTCCTACCCCCCTTACTCCTGCTTGATGATTTGCCTCAAGAGTTTGAATTCCACATAAACCTGGAAGAACCACTTTAGCTCCCCCCCCATATCCTGCCAAAGGATGTGGTATTACGCAACCAATCGCAATTTTTACCTCAGCATCATAATAGGTTTTGTTTATGAAAATCGGAGTATCTTTGTATGAATCTCCGATGTAAACAAGATTTTCATAGGGGTGGTGGTTTTCTATTTTTATTTTGTCAACAATTTTTAGTCCTACTTTTTTGATCGAATCTTGTCTATTCATAGGTCGGTGAGCACCCAGAGCATATATTAAAGTTATGTTATCATTTGTTATTCCAGCCATGTTTAATTGGTTTAAAACTATTTCTAAGATACTTTCTGCTTGAATTGGTCTTGATATGTCTTCAACCGCAATTACCGCGTTACTTTTCCCTTTCGCTATTTCTTGAATTGTAGATGTCCCAATAGGATTACTAAAAGCTTTTTTAATATCTTCTTGGGATAGTTCGGAAGCATCTTGCATCTTGTAGATACTAACATCCCAAGTATCTGGAAATTCAAGCTCTAAGTCTTTATCCCCGTACCAAGCTGCCCAAGGAACATTATAGGTTTGTACCATTGTTATGTTTCACTATTTTAGATAGGAAGTATAATTGTCCTTTTGATTCTTCTATTAATATTGAAAATTGAAATAATCCCTTATTAATATAATTACTTCTCCAATCAACTTCAAAATCCAATTGTTCGAAAAGTGCACCTTAAAGCTTTATAAGCGTCAAGCAGATTCTTATTTCAAAGGTAAAATAAAAATATTTCATGGTAGATTAAAATGAATCGAGATTATAATAAAGTAATAAATAAAATTAGCTCAATTTCTACAAGTATTACTTCCGTATTAATTATATTTTTCCAATATGTGCCTTGCACGGCTATATGGTTCGGTATTATGAGTGTGCCTTTAGTAGCATACATATCTCTCTTTTTCCAGAATCCTAATATTCTCTTAGTAGACATTCAATTCTTAACGCGATCGTATGGTTTCTATATTGTAATATTTGGCTTTATCTTCTTTATTTATACTGTAGTTTATCAATTGACACATAGAAAACAATTGATGCGAACTGGACCATATAGGTACGTTAGACATCCTCAATATCTAGCTTTCATTATCATGACTCTGGGTATGACCTTCGTAGCTTTTCAAACATATCCTATATTTGATTTTCCACTTTTTAATGTTGACGGCCACACAATTATCTTGTTAATCTGGATTGGTGAAGTACTCGCTTATATTGTTTTAGGTAAGATCGAAGAACTAGCCTTAAAAGCTAAATATGGAGATGAATTCTTAGAATATGCAAACGATGTATCCTTTATGATCCCTTTCTTTAAAATTAATAGAACAAACCTCAATAAGAAATAAGTGGGAATATGAAATCTCGTAATTTAAAAATTTCTTTTTTTTTCAAATTAGGTTTGACTCTTAGTTCTCTTGTTTTACTCATAATTATCTTAACTTTGTTAATATTTTTTTTAGAGTCAGTATTCGATCCTAGTATATATGTCATAAGACAGGTTGTAATCACCCTTCTAATAGCAACACTAATTTTTGTTACTGTCTTTGCAACTCTTACAATTAATGATTATAGGAGCTTTTTTGATAGAAAAAATTATATAAAACAAGGAAGGTCATATCTATCTCTCACTGACATCTTCGATAATGAAAACCGGCTTAAAATCTTGACTCAAATACTCAGTAATCCAGGAATACATCACAATGAATTGCAAAGAATCTGTGAATTGCAGAAAGGTCAATTACAGTGGCATCTAAAAACATTATTAAAAAATAACATTATAAAAAAGGAAAAACATGGGCAATATTCTATATATTTTCCAATAACATCCTCATCAGAAGCAATTAGCACTTATAAAAATCGATTACCCAAATCAAAAACTACTAACTTTGTATTAGATACAATAATTAAAAATCCAGGGATCACTTCTGCTGAAATCTCACGGATGTTGAATCTCTCTCGTAATTCTATTAAATATCATATTGATAAGCTACTAAAAAAACATTTAATAAAGTTAGAAAAGAAGGGGCGTACTTTCGAATTATATTCATCTTATCCCTAAGAGAGTAATTTTGGAAACCACTGCTTCAATGTAAAGATTTCTAAAATTACAGTTAAAGTAAAATCACTTTGATAATAGAACAACTTAAAGATATCAAGCTTATAAGTATTATTCAATAGATATCTCTAAACCTTAAATTCCCATGCATCATTATGCATAATCGTGGATTACTCTATGGACTAGATCGGTGTTAGAATTTTCTGGCTCTGATTTTAATTTCTAATGTTTCGTTTTTTAAAGAAAATTACAATAAAAACAGTCATACCTGTGATTAAAAACACCAAATTATAACCAGATATCACAGCGTTAGATTCGTGGTCAAGATCTTCACAAGTATTATTAAAAATAATGTTCCCGGTGCATTCAACCTCATAAATACATTTTTCATAAGCTGACAAAAAATTTATACAAACTGTATTGTAATCGCTGTGATTTAAATATATACCATACTCATTATCGTTGGCGGTATTGCCCGTTAAGCTGTTATTGACGGATTCTACTAGATAAAATCCCATTTCATTATTAGTGGCATTATTACTCATCAATGTATTATTGGCAGAAAAAGCAATTTGGTAACCATAATAATTATTAGTGGCATTATTGCCTGTCAAGAAATTATTGTTGGAATAATAATGAATAGAGAATCCCGCAAGCTTATTGGTAGCTGAATTGTCCATCAAGATGTTATTGGCAGAATAACGAAGATAGAAACCTTGATAATTATCATTGGCAGTATTGTCCGTCAAGACGTTATAGTCTGAATACCAAAGTCGAAAATCATAAAAATTATTTATGGCGGTATTACTCTTTAGAGAATTATTATTTGAATAATGGAGATAGAAACCCTCACCATTATCAGTGACAGTATTGCCCGTTAAGGTATTATTACTGGAATAATGGAGGGAGAAAGCATCACCATTATTAGTGGCGGTATTATCTGTCAAGATATTATTAGTAGCGTTTTTGAGGTTAAAACCAGCACCATTATTATTGAGGATAGCAGCGGTATTCTCCGTCAAGATATTATTGTGTGAATATTGGAGAGAGAACCCACTACCATAATTAGTGGCATTAATGGCGTTATTATTGATCAAAACATTATTGTTTGAATAATTAAGGTTAAAACCTTCATCATTTTTGGTAGCGTTATTTCCCATCAAGATGGTATTAGTGGAGTTTTGGAGGTTAAAACCACAAGTATTATTATAAGCAGTATTGTACCTCAACTCCCCGTTTGAAACGTTGTAAAAATAAAATCCCTCGTTATCATAGAGCGTACCGTTAGTTACAGTCACATTTTGGATGATGAAATACACGCTAGTGTTCTGAATATCAATCCCATTGTAATCTTTAACTGTATTATTAATGATATAATTCTCAATAATATATGGATTGCTCTCCGTTCCATTTCCAAACCATCCTTCATACCCCGCTAGAGTTTTAAAGTCATCATTACCATTAATTAAAATGGGTACGTGAATTGCCGATAACTTCAGACATTCCGCGAAATAGTCCTTCTCAGTTTCCTTTCCCATTTGGTGTGCAACGAGTGTATAAAAAAAATTTGAAGTTAATATTAATGATCCGAAAACCAAGCATAGGGTTATAGATATTCCCATTAAAAATGATATCTTTTTTGTTATTTTTTTCACTTTTTTAGATTCCTAAGTATGAGAAGGAATAAGTTTGTATTTAAATTTAATCCCCTTAGAATTTTGCGTTTCGAAGTTTAATTAATCCTCCAAATAGGGGAGATATTAAGATTAACTAGTTAGTAGTTTTGGAAATCTTTGCTTCATTGCTAATTCTTTCTGGATGATTTCATTAAGTAATTCTTCACGTTCTTTACCAGATAATATTTCCAGCTTTCTGATATTTAATGGATCTACTTTTTCTCTTAAAACTTTGATTTCTTTTATCGTTGGAGGTTGAGTTTCTTGAACATTCTCAGGGGTGATCAAATCAAACCCGGTTGATTCTTTAACATTATCAATATCAACGCCAGGATGAATTGATGCTAACCTCATACGCTTAATTTTTTCATCAAAATCCATATATGCTAAATTAGAAATCATACATTGTGGTCCTGCTCCGCCACATATAGAAGATTTACCCTCAGGGAAGCCAACTCCGGAAATAAAATCTAATTTTTCGGTTGGAACAAATGTTCGTAAATCGTGACGAGGTGTATATAAAAAAGATCCTCGGGCGTAGAACATACTAAAGTCAGCTATTCCCGCACATCCCGGTAATCTTATTTTTGGTTTATTCCAGTCTCCAATACAAATATTATTTGTGTTGCCGTATTGATCTACTTGCGCCGGTCTAAAAAATTCAATAGTAGTAAGTTTATCCGAAGGAAGGGATTCTAACGTGCATTCCCCGGAATTTTGAAAGCGGTAAGCTCTAGCTGTATTCATTTCTAAATAGAGCAAAGAAACTTGGCGAGGTTCGAATACAAAAGTATTTCCCATAATATAATGATATATGGCGTTTGGTGCGTGCGTCATTTTTGCTAAAGTAAATGCTGCCCATACGCAAGGAGTCGCAACTCCAACAATCATAACGTCATCGTTTCGAACTTCTCTTGCCATTAAAACAGTTATCATTTCATCTATAGTATAATCTTTAGAAGAATCATCCATTAATTTTCCACTTTTGCAAGAGTTTTATGATTTTATAATTGAGAATTCCAATGTTATAGTTATTTGGCAGAAAGAAAACACTTATGATTTTTTAAGAGTCCAATCTTAAAATTATCCTCTTTAATTGAGATTTAATGAAAATCTATATAAAAATTTATAGATAAGATTTTTAGCGCTTTAATCTGGATATGAAATTAAAAGAATAACTTTAAAAAGTGTTGGAAAAAGTAAAGATTGAAAAACTTTTTTTTACACCTTCATGTATAAAGGAAAGGCTATGATATCAAAGAAAAAATAAGTTTATTTAGGAATAATTTTTCCATCGTCACTCAGAGAATAATTCTCAATGATATTCATATCTCTTTTTTGGTAAGAAATTACAAGAGTTTATAATTTAATAACAATAAAATACTAGGGTTTCTAACATCTTTTTTCTTGAAATCTTAATGTGATAAAATAAACGATAACATAATGAGGATAGTGGCTGTAATGAATGATATTGAAAAAGTAGAGTGGCACTCCTTAGGGATAGGCGAGATTTTTAAAGATCTAAATACAACACCCCGTGGGTTAAGCGCTAAGGAAGTTGAGAATCGATTGATTTCCTATGGATTTAATGAGTTAAAAGGTTCTAAAAAAATTTCACCCTTGAAAGTATTTCTTAATCAATTTAAGAGCATTCTTATTATAATTTTGATTGCGGCGACGATAATATCTTTAGTTACGGCTCATGAAATAGATGCTATTGTGATTCTCATATTAGTTTTTGTGTCTACAGTTATTGGTTTCGCCCAAGAATATCGAGCTGAAAAAGCTCTGGAAGCCTTGAAAAAGATGTTAAGCCCTATTGCCGTCGTCGTGAGAGATGGTAAGGAACTTGAAATACTTGTTAAAGAAATCGTACCAGGAGATATTATTGTTTTAAAAGAAGGAGATAAAGTACCTGCTGATGGTAGATTATTTGAAGTAAACATCCTTCAGACAAGCGAGGCATCGTTAACCGGAGAATCGTTGCCTATAAGAAAAGACACGCTGAAACTCGCAAAATCTATAGCATTGCTTGAAAGAAAAAACATGGTTTTTTCTGGTACTGTCATTACCTCCGGTAAAGGAAAAGCAGTTGTTATAGCTACTGGGATGAATACCGAATTTGGAAGGATCGCAGAACGGGTTTTGACTGTAGAAAAAACGCAAACTCCATTAGAATTAAGAACAAAAGAATTAGGAAAATGGATGGGAATCATTGCGCTAAGTATCAGTATCGCAGTATTTATATTTGGGTTGCTAAGGGGTTTTCCATTTCTCACTATTTTATTGTTTAGTATTGCTTTATCCGTAGCTGCAGTTCCAGAAGCGTTACCTGCTGTAGTTACGGGTAGTTTAGCTATTGGGATGCGTAAAATGGCAAAAAGAAATGCGTTGGTTAGAAGAATGTCTGCTGTTGAAACTTTGGGATCTACTACAGTCATTTGTTCGGATAAGACAGGTACTTTAACCAAGGGTGAAATGACTGTGAGGAAATTGTACTTTTCTGGAATGGAAATTGAAATAAGCGGCGTCGGTTATGAACCCATAGGCTCTCTCCAACTTGAGGGGAATTTGGATATATCCAAGAATAAAAATTTCGAACTTTTTATGAATGGCTTGGTTCTTTGTAATGATGCAGAATTGATCAATGAAGGTAATTCATGGCGAATAAGGGGTGATCCTACAGAAGGGGCTTTAATCGTGGTCGCAACGAAACTAGGATACTCTCAAGATGATTTAAGGGAAACATTTTCGCGTGTTGCAGAGATACCTTTTAGTTCCGAAAGAAAACGAATGACTACCAGCCATTCTTCAGGATCCCAAACTCAAGTAATTTTTATGAAGGGTGCTCCGGAAATCGTGCTACAAAGTTGTAGCTTTATCGCAGAATTAGATAAGATAGAAAAAATAACGAAAGAGAAAGTAGATAGCATTATCAACGCTAATGAAAAGATGGCTAACCAAGCTCTTCGTGTTTTAGCACTTACAAGTAAAAAAATTGATAGCAATGAGATTCATAATGATGAAAATATATTAGAGAGAGACTTAACTTTCTTAGGTTTGGTTGGTATGATCGACCCTCCAAGAAGTGAAGTCATTCAAGCAGTCGAAATGTGTAAACAAGTAAAGATAAAGACAGTCATGATTACTGGTGATCATAAATCAACAGCTTTAGCAATAGCCAAGGAAATTGGAATTTATCAAGAGGGTGATCTCATATTGACAGGAGAAGATTTAGAAAAAATAAGTGAGGAACAACTAGAAACAGATGTGGAGAAAATAAGCGTGTACGCTCGTGTTTCTCCACTACATAAGTTAAAAATCGTTAAAGCTTGGAAATCTAAGGGTCACGTTGTGGCAATGACGGGAGATGGTGTCAACGATGCCCCAGCACTTAAGCAAGCCAGTATCGGAATTGCCATGGGAATAACAGGAACGGAAGTAACAAAGGAGACTGCCGATTTAGTATTAACAGACGATAATTTCGCTACTATTGTTAATGCCATCGAAACAGGTCGATGGATTTATGATAATATAAAAAAATTTCTTACATATCTTCTTCAAGCGAACCTGGTGGAAATAATAATTCTCTCTGTTGCAGTCTTATTAGGATTTCCTTTACCTTTGATTGCAATACAAATTCTATTCGTTAACCTAGCAACAGATGGTCTACCAGCTTTAGCTCTCGGTTTGAGTCCTCCCGATCCTGATATCATGAAACGACCCCCTCGTCCTCCCAGAGAAACGATTTTCACAAAAGATATTAAATCTTTTCTATTGCGGGCATTGATCTTTGAGGTACCTTTATTATTATGGATATTCATAGGCTCTCTTGCTGAAGGAGTAATCGTCGCTCGAACCCGACTTTTCTTAGTGTTCATATTCTTCGAGTTGGTAGTAGCTATAAGTTGTCGCTCTTTAAAATACAATATCTTAAAGGTTAAACCTCACCGTACTCTCTTGCTGGTGGTATTAGGTGAAGTCATATTAAGTGTGATTTTATTTAGTATCCCTGCCGTTCAAGAAGCATTTGGAATAGGTGTCATAGGAGTAATAGAAGTATTATTGGTTATTTTTATGAGTTTTGTAGTTCTGATAAGTATTGAATTTACCAAGAGACTATTAAATATTCTACGGGAAAAGAAATTAGAAAAGTAAATTGATTATAACCTTCCGCCGGTCTAAAAAATTCAATAGTAGTAAGTTTATCCGAAGGAAGGGATTCTAACGTGCATTCCCCGGAATTTTGAAAGCGGTAAGCTCTAGCTGTATTCATTTCTAAATAGAGCAAAGAAACTTGGCGAGGTTCGAATACAAAAGTATTCCCCATAATATAATGATATATGGCGTTCGGTGCGTGTGTCATTTTTGCTAATGTAAATGCCGCCCATACGCAAGGAGTCGCAACTCCAACAATCATAACGTCATCGTTTCGAACTTCTCTTGCCATTAAAACAGTTATCATTTCTTCTATAGTATAATCTTTAGAAGAATCATCCATTAATTTTCCACTTTTACAGGAGTATTATAAATTCTTAATTGAGAATCCAAGTGTTATATTTATTTGGTAATAAGAAAACATTTAAGATTTTCTAAGAGTCTAATCTTAAAACAATCCTCTTTTTTTGAGATATGAATTAAAGAAATTAACCATATAAATGTTGAAAAAAGTAAAAATTGAAAAATTATATGGTATTTATCTTAGTAATTATGTACATTGTCTGTTTTGATTTAGAGGGCGTGTTCACTCCAGAAGTATGGATTGCGGTAAGCAAAGCTACTGGGATTGATGATCTCAAATTAACCACTCGAGATGTTTCTGATTATGATGTCCTTATGAAAAATCGAATAGCA
>Ga0307378_10007103_pt1 | contig 15125 bp, 13 predicted proteins | sample UN1MG_FD_202238 | JGI IMG/M metagenome (GOLD analysis project Ga0307378, IMG submission 202238) | Soil microbial communities from Risofladan, Vaasa, Finland - UN-1 | ecosystem: Environmental > Terrestrial > Soil > Coastal area > Acid sulfate soil | place: Finland: Risofladan, Vaasa | collected...
TAGTTGTATAAAAAAACTGTTGTCACAGAAAAGGCTCCCAAGCCGGTAGGTCCCTACTCTCAGGCAGTAATCAACGGCAACCTCGTTTTCGTCTCTGGCCAAATCCCAATTGACCCAAAGACCTCAAAGGTTATTGAGGGAGGAATCGAGGCGCAAACCGTTCAGGTGCTAGAGAACCTGAAGAATATCCTCGAAAGCATAAACCTAACATTAAGTGATGTCGTGAAAACCTCGGTGTTTCTCAGTAGCTTTAGCGATTTTCAGTCTTTTAATCGGGTCTACAGCAGATATTTTGAGGTTAATCCGCCAGCACGAACTACAGTACAGGCAGGTCTCATGGCTGGGGTGCTACTGGAAATCGATGCGATAGCCAAAAAATCCTAGAAACAAACAAAGAGGAGAGAAAAAGGGAGTTTTATCCCCTTTACTCTACGTGAACCCTGAAGAGGTCTATGTCTTCCGCCATCTCACGTGTGCACTTCAAGAACTCTCTGGTTGCCCGCTCTACATCCTTGGATTGCGTTATGTACCTTCCGACAATGATGATGTTTGCTCCGTTTGCCAAAGCTTCAGGCGCTGTTTCAGGAGTTATTCCGCCCGCAACGGCTACCAAGAACTTCCTGTTCGGGAAGGACTGCCGCATCTCCTTAATGATGTCCCAGCGGGTCTTTCCCGTTGTTTCCACGTCTATTCCGCGGTGGAGAATCACAACATCAGGTGAGCTTGTGACGGACTGAAGCTTTCCGACAGGATCATCGACGTTCATCATGTCCACTACCGCGTAGATTCCCAGTCTCTTTGCTTCCTCGACGAATTTGTCTATTGTTTCCGCTGCTGCTAAACCAGAGACTACAACTGCGTCGGCTGTTTCCTCAAAGGCTAAGTCAACCTCCACTTTTCCGACATCCAACGTCTTCAGGTCAGCTACGATGAACATGTCTTTAGCCACCTTCCTCAGTTCACGGATGACGTTCACTCCATATTTTTTCAGCAGGGGTGTGCCAACCTCCAGTATGATTCTGTCGCTCTCCGGCAGTTCACTTATGATCTTCTTCACTTGTTCCATGTTGGGAACGTCGAGTGCTATCTGCAGGTATGGGGGTCTCCACAGTCTAGGCACTTTGAAGCCCATTATCGGATGCTTCGCCCTGTCTTTATCATACATGACCTTCTTCAGTGACGGATAGTTATCTAAAGCTCTCTTCAATGCCAGTTTTGTGGCTCCATAATTATAATGATAGATGCTGCGGTAATCCTTAGCTTGTGGGTGAATAAAGACGCTGCATATGATCACCCACTCGTCAACCTTATCCTCAGGAATAATTCCTTCTTCGACAGAATCCGCAACCGCCTTTGCTACGGCTGCCTGAGCAGGACCAAAAATTTTTTCTGCCTGCTCCATGTTTTTGACAGTGACCTTTGGCACAAGCAGAGTGTGCGGTTTGGGTGGAAGATTCGGTCTGATAACTGCCAAAAGCGGGGTGTGACCGGCAGACAAGTTCGACAAACCGTTAGCAAAAGCTTGCCCAACAGGACCTCCTTTGTCTCCAATCAGCAAATCTATGTGGGCAACCTCTGTGCCTTCACCCATCAAGGCTTCGCCGATCAGATACGTGGCTTCTTTATGCTTCGTGGCTTCTTCGGAAAGCAGTTCTCTCTCATCCACATCCGAAAAGTCTACATCAAATTCTCTCATCCACTGATACAGCGTATCACGATGAATCCCCATGATGTCTGCTGTGCCCTTAATTGTCGGTTTCGTCGACCTGCTCCCCCGAGACCTCCTTATTTTCCTTTCCTCTTTCTTTGCTGTCGCCACTAACTTGATGAATTCTTCTTTTGTTTCCGGTTTTTTGCCGTCATATCCCGACACAATACCACTCTCAATGAGAGGATTTCACCGACCACATATAAAAATGTGTCGGAACAAAGCATGAAGTCTATAATGAATCCGACACTTTTTTGAAACAACTCTTTTTCAGAAAGAATTTTTTCGGCAACTTTCTGTGGGCTTTCCATCTATTGACCAAGAACTTGATTGCAGTTGATGATTAAGAACTTTCAAATCCCTTTGGACAATTATGTTACAATATAAATGAATGTGACTGAAAACCTAGAGGAACCTGTGGTGGTAGAGTCTTGTTTATTATGGTTAAGCTTCGGATGTTCGCATGATCGAACTTCATGTTTTCTGTGCTGTTTTGCGCTGTCCCGCTTTTGTTTTATTTTAGTCTATGCGTTTCTTCGCGTCTCTTCTTTTCGTCTACTGCTTCCCGTATCCATTCTGAAGGCTTACCCACAGTCTTCAGGTACTTCAGTTGATCCGTGGTTAGGCGCACTCCATAGTGGAGTTTCCTTTTGCTCATGGTCTACCCCATTCTAATCGGTATTAAAAATAAAGAAAAGCTTTATGAAATCAAAATATTGACTTATACTATATCGTATTTCTTCACAGGAAATCGTCAGCAGAAACCCTTCGAAGCTACAAACCGATGTTGCAGTTTTCGCGTGAAGAAATATAAATAAGTGACGTAATGCTCAGAAACCAACAAAATGCCCTGAGGAAATGTTTGGGAGGAAAACGGGGGATGGAAGATGACTTCTTGAAGTTAGCTCTCGGGTTAATTGAATCCAGCGAAGCCCATGAACGTTACCGGGGAGAGGAGTGCATAAATCTGATTGCAAGCGAGGGCCTCAAATCTCCGGCAGTTAATGAAATAATGGGCTTGTCACAGGATTTGGAGACCAGGTACGCCGAAGGAGAAAATGACCTTGAGGGACACGTTAAAGCACGGCACTATCAAGGTCAGAAATATCTGACAAAAATCGAGAATTACGCAACAGATTTGATGAAAAACTTGTTCGGATGCAACTGGGCTGATGTGCGGCTCGTCTCTGGCACCCATGCGAATCTTGCCACCTTCAAAGGCATCTCGTTGGCGACAAAAAATAACCGTATGGTTGTTTTGCCTCTTAGCGCTGGGGCTCACATTACTCATGACTACTCTGGTTTAGCCGGCAGAGTCTTGGGGTTAGAGACCATTAATCACGCTTACAATGTAGACGAATTGAACATCGACCCGGAAAAGTCTGCGATTATAATTGACGCAGCTAGACCTGGCATAGTAACTTTCGGTGGCAGCGTCTTCCAGTTTCCTCATCCCGTTAAAGAGTTAGCAAAGGTTGCTAAAGAAACGGGCGCCTACATTGTTTATGATGCGGCTCATGTCTTAGGCTTGATTGCCGGCGGAGAGTTTCAGGACCCCTTCGGGGAAGGCGTTGATTTCATAACTGCGTCAACTCACAAAACTTTTCCAGGACCTCAAGGCGGAGTTATCCTCGCGAATTGTGAAGATGAGCGGATGGAGAAGGCTATTAAGAAGGTGCAGCATGCGGTCTTTCCATTGAGTGCCTCGAACACTCATCTCGGTCGGCTTCCGGCATTGGGTTTAGCCGCGTTGGAGCTGAAACTGTATGGTAAGGAGTTGGCTAAGCAGACGGTTAAGAACGCTCGGATGGCTGGCAAGTACCTGTTTGAGAATGGCGTGAAGGTTTTGGGAAGAAAGAATGGTTTCACTCTGTCCCATCAGATCGCTGTTGATGTTCGAGATTATGGTGGTGGACAAAAGCTTGCTTTCAGTCTTGAGGATGCCAATATTATTTTGAACAAGAATCTTATGCCATATGATAATCAGCACAATCGTGGTGACCCGTCAGGTCTCAGGATAGGTTTTCAGGACGTGACCCGGAGAGGCTTCAAAGAAAGAGACGTAGAGTGCTTATGTTCATTGATTTTGGATGTTGTTAAGAGCAAGAGGACGCCTGCTGAAGTGAGAAAGGATGTCATCAAATTGAGGCAATGCTTCAAGGAGATCAAATACGGTTTCCAGAGTGTCAACGAAGCTAAAGATTATCTTAGTAAATATGTTTGAGATTCAAAGAGTCAATTATATGCATGGTAATACGTAATCTATTTTTTATCTGCGATATTTTTTTATATTAGAAGCTATTTTGTTTTCTCTAGTAAAGGACTCTGGGTCTATGAATAGCCACTCGATGACTTCGATAACTTCTTGGCACTTCTATAGCTTTGGCTATTTCTTTTATAATTAGGCCCAGCTAGCTAAAAAATCTCGTATCTTAGCTTTCTGGGCTTCATGGAGGGTTTAGTTGTTATGAAAGAAAATATTGAAAAAAACCACAAGAGAATCGTGGTCAAATTTGGAGGTTCCAGTCTCGAAGATCACGAACGTATATTGAGGGCAGTTACGGCAGTTGCTGAAGAAGCGAAAAAGGGTACACAGATAGCCGTGATCGTTTCAGCGATGGGAAAGACAACCGACACGCTCTTTCAAGCTGCCAAGAACGCCTCTAACGGTAAGTTACATAAGAAAGATTTAGACGAGATTCTGGCCATGGGGGAAAGGACCAGCATCAGAATTATCTCCGCAGCATTGAGGGCACAGGGAGTAGAATCCCGTTACGTTGACCCCCTCGATCCAGAATGGCCAATCATAACAGATGACGCATTCTCAGACGCCAACCCAATCTTGGATACATGCTACGAAAGAGCTAGACAGAATGTGCTTCCCATTGTTGAGAAAGGCATAATCCCCGTGATTGCAGGTTTCATTGGTAGAACAAAAGACAACAAAGTAACTACTCTTGGGAGAGGCGGAAGTGATACAACCGCCTTTATCTTAGCGAAGGCTTTAGATGCGGATGAGCTAATCCTAGTTACTGATGCGGAGGGAATCATGTCTGCTGATCCCAAGATAATCGGCAGCCCAAAGCGGATTCCAGAAATTGACGTGAGCACTTTGGTGGGACTTGCGGATTCGGGTACCAAATTTATTCACAGGAAGGCTCTGCGATACAAGGATGCGTCAGTAAAAGTTAGGGTAATCAAGCACAGTCACGGTAATCTCAATGCAGAGGGCACCCTGATTACTGGAGCGCTATCGAACGACTTGAATGTTGAATTGACAAGTCAATCTCCTGCCATGCTAATCACTGTTGTAGGCAAGGGCGTTTCCGAGCAACCTCAAGTTATAAAAGAGCTGACCGAAACCGTCAAAAATCATGCAGAACTTCTGGGTTTATCCTTAAACTACGACTCCCTGATACTCTACACTTCAGAGAACTCGAATTCGAATCTGCTCCTCGAAAAAATTCACGAAATAATACTAAACCATCCGGAGACCCTAGCGATGTCTGTCAGAAAACAATTAGCCTTCATTACAGTCAAGGGTGTTGGCTTAGAGAAGACTCCGGGTCTCACAGGAAGAATATCCGAAGCTCTGAGACTGAACTCCATTAACATCTTCGGGTTGATGACAATCACATCCAGCATCCTTCTGTTTGTAGAATGGAATGAAAAAGAGAAAGTCCTAAACTTAGTTAGAGACGCATTAAAAGGTGACTAAAAATGTTGAAAGCAGTTGTATTAGGAGCAACAGGCAACGTCGGACAAATCTTCGTCCAACTATTAGAGGGACACCCATGGTTCGAGGTTACAACTGTTGCAGCCTCAGAAAGAAGCAAAGGAAGAACATACGGTGAAGCATCAAGATGGCGACAATCAACACCCATTCCCGTAGCCGTCGCCCAAATGGAAGTTGTGGACATAAAACCGAAAGCCGTCAAGAACGTTGACATTGTCTTCTCGGCACTGCCCTCTGACGTGGCGGGAAAGGTGGAGGAAGCATTCGCCATGGCAGGATACGTTGTGGTTAGCAACGCCTCTGCCCACCGAATGGACCCTGACGTTCCCATGATAAACCCTGAAATAAACTGCAGTCACGTCAGCCTCATCGAGGAACAGCGCAGAAAAAGAAAGTGGAGCGGCGCCATCGTAACAAACCCCAACTGCAGCACAACAGTTCTAACCTTGCCCCTGAAGCCAATCTACGACGTATTTGGCATCAACAGCCTCATAGTATCCACCATGCAGGCAATCTCGGGCGCTGGATACCCTGGTGTTGCATCCCTCGACATAGTGGACAACGTTATCCCATACATTGGAGGCGAAGAGGCAAAGATGGAGTCTGAAACACAGAAGATTCTGGGTACAGCCTCAAAGCCTGCGGACTTCAAGGTTTCATCCAGCTGCCACCGAGTTCCAACAATTGATGGACACATTATGGCAGTTTTTGTAGATCCAAAAAAGAAGGCGGAACCCGAAGCCGTAGCAGAGGCTATGGAAAACTTTGTCGGCGAACCCCAACAGCTCAAGCTTCCGTCAGCCCCAGAAAAGCCTGTTATCGTTATGAAAGAGCAGGATCGTCCGCAAACAAGACTGGACAGAATGGAGGGCAAGGGCATGAGCACAGTAGTGGGAAGAATCAGAAAAGACCCTGTGCTGAATGGCGTGAAATTCATTGCCCTAGGACACAACACCATAAGGGGAGCTGCTGGATGCGGCGTTCTTAATGCAGAATACTTGAAGGTAAAGAAATTCATCTAAACGGAGACGAAAACTATGGAATCAGGTAAAAAAAGAAGGTTAAGGCGAATCTTCAGGGATGACAATCGAACAGTCATTGTTCCCATGGATCACGGCGTAACTGTTGGCCCAGTTGTGGGACTGACAAACATGCAGTGCATCGTTGACAAGTTGTTGCTGGGTGGCGTTGACGCGGTTGTCATCAATAGAGGCATAGCAAAAACTGTTGACACCGGAAACGCTGGATTAATCATTCACCTGTCAGGAGTTACGGATCGTTGTCCTGACCCAAACAATAAGGTTCAAATCTGCTCTGTAGACGATGCTATTCGGTTGGGCGCAGATGCTGTTTCAGTTCACGTCAACGTAGGCGCTAAACAGGAAGCCCAGATGCTCTCAACAATGGGTAAAGTAGCCTGCGAATGCGACGATTACGGCATGCCCCTGCTGGCTATGATGTATCCCCGAGGACCAAACATCAAGAATCCGCATGCTGTGGATGCTGTGGCTCATGCTGCCCGCTTAGGCGCAGAATTGGGAGCTGATATTATCAAAACAAATTATACTGGTGACGCTGAATCCTTCAAAGAGGTTGTCAGCAGTTGCCCAGTTCCAGTCATTATTGCTGGTGGTCCAAAAGTGGAGACAAGCAGAGATGCCCTAGAGATGGTTTATGGTTCTCTGAAAGCTGGAGGAGCAGGTCTCTCGATTGGCAGAAACGTGTTTCAGCACAAAGACCCCACAAAGATGGTTAAGGCTCTCTCAGCACTTGTCCACCAAAAAGCGTCGGTCGAGGAAGCCCTGAAGATTCTTGGTGAATCCAAATGAAAGAGCTTTGGGTTGAACTAGATGTCTCACTTCCTAGCGATCAGAAAACTAAACTGTTGAAGTCTGCGGCTCAGTTCTGTGATGCAGTGCTGGTTGATGCTAAGGATATAGAGAAAGCCAAGACTGCTGGAGTTAAGGCGGTCTCAACGTCAGAAGAAGCAGACATCGCTGTTCTTTCAGTCTTCGACTCTGAGAAAGTGAAGAAGCTGAAGGCTAGGGGTAGAAGCGTTGCTGTGAAGATAACCATCGAAGGCAAGAAGGATGAAGAGACTGCCATAGAGGCGGCTGAGCTTTCATGCGATTACGTTATTGTTGGCACTCCAGACTGGAAAATTATTCCTCTGGAGAACCTAATCGCCAAGACCCGAGGAAAAACCAAGCTGCTTGCAGAAGTTTCCAGCGCGAAAGAGGCGAAGGTTGCTTTGGAAACGTTGGAGTTGGGGTCAGATGGCGTCGTCCTGAAGACAGCTAGCCTCGAGGAACTCAAAAAAACAGCAGAGTTTGCCAAGAAGGAGGCTCTTGCGTTTGAGTTGGTTGCTGTTGAGGTTGTTGAGTTGAAGGAGATTGGAACAGGCGCCCGAGTCTGCATCGACACCTGTGACCTCATGAAGCCGGGAGAAGGCATTCTTTTGGGCTGCCAATCATCTGGCTTGTTTTTGGTTCAGGCTGAGGTTCATGAAAGCCCATACGTGGAAACCCGTCCCTTCCGTGTAAACGCTGGTCCTCTTTCGTTGTATGCTCTCACTTCCCCAACCCGAACAAGGTACTTGTCGGAGTTGAAGTCTGGCGAAGAAGTTCTTGTGGTGGATAGGGAAGGAAACGTTAGGTTAACCAATGTTGCGCGGGCGAAGATTGAGTGGAGACCACTGCTTCTCATCGAGGCGGAATACGGCGGCAAAACGTTGAAGTTGATTGCCCAGAACGCCGAAACAATACGGGTTGTGACTCCGGAGGGCTCCAAGGCAGTGACGGACTTAAAGAAGGGAGACAAGATTCTGGCTCGGGTGGAAGAGGGCGGCAGGCACTTCGGAACATTAGTGAAAGAAGAAGCAGTGATAGAGCGTTGACCATCCAAATCTGCGTTGCAGTTCCTCCCAAGACAATTGATGAAGCATTTGAGTTAATACGGAAAGCTGAGGCAGAGCACGCAGACCTTATTGAAATACGGCTTGACAGCCTAAAAAACCATGACCGCATCGCAGACATTCCGCCATGCAGCAGGACGCCTCTGATAGCTACCAACAAATCAACTGGGTGCCACGGCAATTTTTCTGGAAGCGAAACTGAACGACAAAAAATTTTGGTTGACGCCGCGAGAAACGGCTTCACATACGTGGACGTAGACTTGGGCACACCAAAGCAAACAGAATTGATCGCTAAACTGCGTGAAGCTGGAGCAAAAGTCATAGTTTCATTTCACGATTTTGAACAAACCCCCCAGATTTCAAAACTGGGCAAGGTTCTAGATGAGGAAATTGCTTTGGACGCTGACGTCTGCAAGATAATAACCACAGCCAGAACTGTAGAAGATAACTTGGTAACATTAGATTTTGTTTCAGAGGCTTCCAAGAAAGCCAAGATTGTCTGCTTTGCCATGGGAGAACTCGGCAAGCATTCTAGGTTGGTGTCTCCTGTTTTCGGTGCCTTCTTCACGTTTGCTTCTCTTGACGAAAAAAGAAAAACGGCAAAAGGGCAATTAACAATAAATGAAATGAAGTGTGCATACGAGGCATTGGGGCTAAAATAAGATGGGAATCTCCGGAAAAACTAGGGTTTGCGCCATCATCGGCGACCCAGTAGAGCACTCCCTAAGTCCTGTAATGCATAATGCCGCCTTCAAAGAGTTGGGGTTAAACCTCGTTTACGTGGCTTTCACAGTAACGACAAGAGAATTGAAGGACGCAGTTTTGGGCGCAAGAAGTTTGGGGCTTCGAGGATTGAATGTGACTATGCCCCACAAAAACGCTGTCATGGCTTTCTTGGATGAGACTGACTCGACCGCGCAATCCATCGGCGCAGTAAACACTGTACTCAATAACAACGGAAGGTTGATCGGGTACAACACAGACGGCAACGGCGCAATGATTGCCCTGCAAGAAAACGGCGTCTACCCCGAAGAAAAGAAAATGCTTCTCCTCGGAGCAGGAGGCGCGGCAAAAGCCATAGCCTATCAGGCTGCCCAAGATGTGGAGGAGCTTGTTATACTCAACAGAACCGCCGAGAAGGCAAAAAAATTAGCTGAAGTGTTACGCAAAGAATTTGACAAAAAAGTGAAGGGCGGAACGCTCTCGTCCGAGGTTCTGGAGGAGGAACTGGAAACCACTGATATTCTGGTTAACGCCACCGCTGTGGGAATGCATCCAGACGTTGACAGCAGCCCTGTTCCCTCGGATTTGCTACGCTCTGACTTGTGTGTTATGGACATAATCTACAACCCACTAGATACCAAGCTTCTGAAGGACGCAAAAGCGGCGGGAGCCAAGGTTGTGTCGGGCATTGAGATGCTTATTTATCAGGGAGCTGTTGCCTTCGAAATCTGGACTAACTGTCCTGCCCCAGTTGAAGTCATGAGGAAGGCAGCATTGAACGAACTTGAGAAACAGGGTGTTCACTGTTGAAGGGGAAAGCTGAGGCAATATCTCACGGCGCAGCCACGATAATTAATGCAATAGCAACTGGCAAGGGAGCAGCCGTAGGAGTAGACCTGTGGACAAAAGCCGCCGTAGCCCTCACAGACGAAGCGGGACATGTAGATGTTAATATTCGTTCTGATTATTCAGAGAATCCTGCTCTGGCACAAAAAACCGTTGAGCGTATCCTCAAACATTTTGGTTTAGAAAAAGAGTTTGGCGCCAAAGTCGAAACACAATCAAACATTCCCGTAGCGAGGGGACTAAAGAGCAGCAGCGCAGCAGCGAATGCCATAGCATTGGCAACCACAGCCGCCCTAGAACGTAGCTTAGATGACGTTACAGTTGTGAAGCTGGGCGTTGACGGAGCATTAGACGCTAAGGTCACTATAACAGGAGCCTTCGACGATGCATGTGCCTCATATTTTGGCGGAATCGTAATCACCGACAACATGGAACGAACAATCATTAAGCGCTTCGAGCTAACTGAAGCTCCAGCTGTTCTGTTTTATGTTCCAGCAGAAAAAACCTATACTGCAGGCTCGGATGTGAAGCGAATGAGGAGCATGGCTTCCGCCGTCAAAATAGCCTACAACGAAGCCTTGAATGGTAACTACTGGGCAGCCCTAACCCTGAACGGTTTAATCTACTCTTCTGCGCTAGGCTACGATTCATCCCCCGCCGTAGACGCCCTCACAGCAGGAGCACTAGCCGCTGGATTGTCCGGCACTGGACCCGCGGTTACTGCCATCGTTCCTGAAGACAAGATAGATTTCGTGAAGGATGTTTGGCAGAAGCGTGAGGGAGAAATTCTGGAGGCTCGCATTAATCAGGAGAAAGCTAGGGTGGTAGGCTAAACAATGGATGTCACTGTCGAGAACACAGATCATCTGGAGGGTGTGGTCTCGGCTCCTCCATCCAAAGCTTACACTCACCGAATGCTCATAGCCGCATCATTATCAAATGGAACCTCAAAAGTCTTCAATCCTCTGGTTTCAGATGATACTCAAGCGACCCTAGAGGCAGTAAAGGCGTTTGGAGCAGAAACGGAATTACATGAAAATTACTGGGCGATCCATGGACCAGAGTCAATTAAGACTCCTGACCGCCCTATAGATTGTAGAGAGTCGGGGTCAACTCTTCGTTTCATGATTCCTGTTGCAGCTCTTGCATCCGGTCCTTCAACTTTTGTTTTCGGTGCATCCTTTGAGAAGAGGCCTGTGGAGCCACTTCTTAGAAGCCTCAATGAGCTAGGAGTCGAATCTACTACTCAGCAAAAAAATGGTTCATTTGTTGAGGTTCGTGGAGGTGGAATCAGGGGAGGAAAAACTTCGATAAGGGGCGACATAAGCTCCCAGTTCATCTCTGGGCTGTTGTTTGCTTGTCCAAAGGCGAAGGAGGACACTGAACTTGTTGTCACCACCTCGCTTGAGTCTAAGGGCTATGTTGAAATGACCATGGAGGTTCTCGTTAAACACGGCATCGAAGGAGTTGTAAACCATGATCTTTCTCGCCTGTGGATTCCCTCAAATCAAAGCTACAGTTTATACGATCATACTGTTCCGGGAGATTTTTCGTCTGCAGCTTTCCTCTTGGCAGCCGCAGCGGTAACTTCATCAAAGGTAACCGTGAAGAATCTTGATTATCAAACAGTTCAGGGGGACAAGGCGATACTGGATATTCTTGAGGAGATGGGTGCGGCAGTTAAGGTTGGAGACGATTATGTGGAAGTTGATGGAGGACAACTCGCTGGGGTTGACATTGACGCGAAGGATATTCCAGATTTGGTTCCTGTTTGTGCTGTTCTTGCGTGTTACGCTGAGGGAAGTTCGGAAATATATAATGCACAGAGGCTTAGATACAAGGAATCAGATAGGCTCGATTCAATATGCACAGAACTGAAGAAGATGGGAGCCGATATTGTCGTAATCGATGACGGCTTAACCATAAACGGTGCACGTGCCTTGCATGGGGCAAACATTGATCCCCACAATGACCATAGAATCGTCATGGCATGTGCCGTAGCGGCTCTCGGAGCCGGGGGCGAAACGAAGATTCGAAATGTTGAATGTATAAATAAGTCGTATCCGCAGTTCTTCAGTGATCTGCGTGTGTTAGGAGCGAATGTCGTTGGGATCTAATTCGATAGGAAAAGAATTCGTTGTAACCTGCTTCGGCGAGAGCCACAGCAGATGCGTCGGAGCAGTCATAGATGGGTGTCCAGCGGGTCTTCCCCTCGCAGGGGAGGATATCCAGAAAGAACTCGACAAAAGATTACCGCAAAAAGAGGAGATTGTTTCTGCCAGAAGAGAAGAAGACGCCGTTGAACTTCTCTCGGGAACTTATGAGGGCTTCACAACTGGAGCTCCGATCTGCGTTTTGGTTTGGAACAAGGAGGCTATTTCTGACGATTACGATGCGATAAGGCATACTCCTAGACCCGGACACGCAGACTATCCCGCCAGAATCAAGTATTTGGGATTCAATGATCATCGCGGCGGAGGACGATTCTCGGGTAGAATCACAGTTGCCTTCGTTATGGCTGGTGCGGTAGCCAAAAAACTGCTGGGACTCGCCGGCATTGAAGTTCTAGCATACACCACTGAAATCGGAGGCGTCAAAATGCGGTCAGCTCCATCTCTTGAGGATGTTCGGGAGAAGACTTATGGAAATGCGGTGAGGTGCCCAGACCCGAATGTTGCTGAGAAGATGGAGGAAGCGATTCTGAAGGCGAAGAGTGAGGGCGACAGTGTGGGGGGAATCGTTGAGTGTGTAGCCTCTAATGTTTTGGCGGGGGTCGGTGAGCCCCTCTTTGATTCTTTGGATGCTGAGCTTGCGAAGATGCTTTTTGATATTCCCGCTGTTAAGGGTGTCGAGTTTGGCGTTGGATTTGAGGCTGCGCGGTTGAAGGGTTCAGAGAATAATGATTCGTATGTGATGAGGGATGGAGAAGTCGAGGCTGTGACCAATAATGCTGGCGGCGTCTTGGGTGGTTTATCGTCTGGGATGCCTATTGTGGTTAGGTTGGCTGTGAAGCCGACGCCCTCGATTTCGAAGGAGCAGAAGACTGTGGACATGTTGAATATGGCGGATACAACAGTTCAGGTGAAGGGCAGGCACGATTCATGTATTGTGCCGAAGGCTGTTCCTGTTGTTGAGGCTTCGGTTGCCATTGTTTTGGTTGATCAGCTGCTTCGGGCAGGCTTGATACCTAAGGTGTTGGGAGTTGAGGCTGTTGGAGAATATAGTGACGTTACGGAAGAAGATTGACGCAATCGATGAGAAGATTGTCCTTCTGTTGAAGGATCGGATGGATCTCTGCAAAAGTATTGGTAAGGTCAAAGGAGAAAGTGGGCTTTCTGTCAGGGACCTTCGAAGAGAAGATGAGGTTTACTTGCATGCCATGGCAAAAGCTTTGGAGTCGGGTCTTGATCCACAGAAAGTTGAAGCAATCTTCAAAGACATAATTGCTTTGGGCGTCTTTGTTCAAGGCGCTGAATGAGAAGACTTAAAGAGGTATTACACAATTCTTGATGAGAAAAAACAGTCCGTTCTGTGTCTCTTGGGAGTTGAGCGAGGATGCTGTATGAAATAAGCGAAAAGGCGATACAACTTGAGAATCAGGGAAAAGAGATTATCAAGTTTAATCTGGGAGACCCCGATTTGCCGACGCCGCCTGAAATAGTTGAGGCTGCCTATGATGCTATGAAGCAGGGAAAGACGAAGTATTCTTCTGCTGCGGGCGAGAAGGAGCTGCGGGAAGAGTTGGCTAGGATTCATGGCGTGTCGGCTGATAATGTTGTGGTGACTACTGGTTCGAAGTGGGCAGTCTTTTCTTTGTTGTTTCTGTTGTTGAAGAGTGGAGAGAATGTTGTTGTTCCGTCTCCTCACTGGACCAGTTACGAGTTGGCGGCGAAGAAGGTGGGGGCTGAAATGCGGTTTTTGAGGAGTGACCTTGAGTCTGATTGGAAGGTTGACGTTGAAAAGCTTGAGGCTTTGATTGATGAAGATACGCGACTGATAATACTGAATAGCCCTAATAATCCGACAAGCAAGGTTATTGATGACAAAACTTTCGGTGAGATTGTTCAGGTAGCAGAACGCAAGGGCGTTACTGTTCTGTCGGATGAGATTTACTCGGACATTAGTTTCGTTAAGGCTAAATCTATCCTAGATTTTGGGGAAGATAATATTCTGGTGAGCGGTTTTTCTAAATCGTTTTTGATGACTGGCTGGAGAATCGGGTACGCTGTTGTTGAGAAGGAGCTGGCTCAGAAGATGATTAAGCTTAACCAGATAACCACAACCTGTGTTCCAGCGTTTATTCAGTACGGCGCTTTGAAGGGTTTGGAGTCTAGGAAAAAGATTGCGGATGATGTCAGGAAGCAGTTTAAGGTGAGGGCAGATGCGGCATACAGTGTTCTTTCGAAGTCGAAGATGCGGTTTTCTCGTCCTGATGCGCCGTTTTATCTGTTTCCTAAGGTTGATGGCTTGGATTCTGAACGTTTCGCCTTGGGTCTTCTGGACAGGGGAGTTGCTGTGGCTCCCGGAACCGCCTTCGGAGATTACCGCGAATACTTTAGGATAGCCTTAACTGTTGACGAGGAGAAGATTAGAGAGGGCTTGGAGAAGCTCTGTGAGGCTCTACCTTGAGAGTAGCAGTTATTGGCGCGGGAAAGATGGGTCGATGGTTCGCGAGATTCTTTAAGGCTGAAGGTTTTTCTGTAGTTGTTTCTAGCCGAACCCGAAGCAAGGCAGAGGCGTTAGGGGCTGAGTTTGGGGTTGAAGTTGCCCTCAGCAACGTGGAGGCTCTTGATGGCGCTGACTGGATTCTGCTGTGTGTATCTCTTGACAGCTTAGAGCCTGTATTGAGGGAGATTGGTTCCCATGTGCGCCCCGATCAGGTTGCCATGGACATCGGCTCTATCAAGGAGATTCCCGTGAATCTGCTGCACAAGCATGTTGAGCACGGCGTTACTTTGGGGACGCATCCAGTATTTGGTCCCGGAGCAAGAAGCCTTGAGGGACAAAATTTTGTTCTTACTCCAGTAGGCGATGAGGAGAAACGGTTTGCTGGCGAGTTCAGGGGCTGGCTGGAGAAGCGGGGCGCAGCTGTGTCTGTTTTGTCGCCTAGAAAGCATGATGAGTTGATGTCGATGGTTTTGGGTTTTCCCCATTTTGTGGGTTTGGTTGCCGGCGACACTCTGATAAATACTTCTAAC